>OGUG01000810.1_pt1 | contig 13774 bp, 9 predicted proteins | sample 1573711 | NCBI WGS metagenome assembly OGUG01 (sample SAMEA2582006, study PRJEB24529) | metagenome | biome: Human gut stool | place: China | collected 2011 | reverse complement strand
GCGACAAGATCGTCCGCGGTGTGCAGCCCATCTGCTTTGATAACGCTGTCTGGGCTTACACCCTGGGCACCGCCATCGCTGTGAAGCGCGGCCTGACCGACGCAGCCGAGTGCGCTGCCGCCATCGGTGAGGGCCTGGAGGCTTTCACCATCCCCGGTTCTGTCGCTGAGCAGCGTCAGGTCGGTCTGGGCCACGGCAACCTGGGCGCTCGTCTGCTGAGCGAGGACACCACCTGCTTCGCTTTCCTGGCAGGCCACGAGTCCTTTGCTGCTGCTGAGGGTGCCATCGGCATCGCCCGCACCGCAAACAAGGTCCGCAAGACCCCCCTGCGCGTCATCCTGAACGGTCTGGGCAAGGACGCAGCTTACATCATTTCCCGTATCAACGGCTTCACCTATGTGCAGACCGAGTACGACATCCCCACCCAGACCCTGAAGGTCGTCAAGGAGATCCCCTTCTCCGAGGGTGAGCGCGCAGCCGTCAAGTGCTACGGCGCTAACGACGTTATGGAAGGCGTTGCCATCATGAAGAAGGAGGACGTGCAGTGCTCCATCACCGGCAACTCCACCAACCCCGTCCGCTTCCAGCACCTGGTTGCTGGCACCTACAAGAAGTGGGCCATCGAGAACGGCAAGAAGTACTTCTCCGTTGCTTCCGGCGGCGGCACGGGCCGTACCCTGCACCCCGATAACGTGGCAGCAGGCCCCGCAAGCTACGGCCTGACCGACTCTCTGGGCCGTGTGCACGGTGATGCTCAGTTCGCTGGCTCTTCCTCCGTGCCCGCTCACGTTGAGATGATGGGTCTGATCGGCATGGGCAACAACCCCATGGTCGGCGCTACCGTTGCCTGCGCTGTTGCTGCAGCTCAGGCCAACGCCTAATCTTTTCCTAAGTTTCAGCGAGGGGGAGCTGCTCTCCGAATGAGCAGCTCCCCCTTTTTTGCTGATAGATATCCGAACACAAGCAACCCAAAATAAGAAGGATGAAACAATGAAAAAGAATCAGATCCGCAAGAGCGTGGCTGCGCTGGCCATGGCGGCTGTTGTAAGCGTCAGCCTGCTGGGCTACGGCTGCGGCAGCAAGCCTGCCTCCTCCACCGCAGGCGTGTCCGGCGAGTTTACCGGCACCGCCAAGGGTATGGGCGGCGATGTTACCGTTACCCTGACCCTGACCGACGGCAAGATCACTGGCTGCACCGCTGAGGGCAAGGACGAGACCCCCGGCATCGGCACCATGGCTCTGGAGCAGCTGCCCGGCGCGATTGCCGAGAGCGGCAGCATTGCCGTGGACGGTGTGGCCACCGCAACCATCACCTCTGACGCCATCAAGGAAGCTGCTGCTGCCGCTCTGGTCGCAGCAGGCCTGAACGCTGACGACTACAAGACCGAGGTCAAGGCTGAGGAGAACAAGGCCGAGGACTCCACCATTGACGCAGACATTGCCATCGTGGGTGCAGGCGGTGCAGGTATGACTGCTGCCATCACGGCTGCTGCCGAGGGCAAGAGCGTGGTCATTCTGGAGAGCCAGCCCATGGTGGGCGGCAACTCTGTGCGCGCTACCGGCGGCATGAACGCTGGTGACACCGTGTATCAGGACGAGAACGAGTTCGGCGAGTCCGCAGGCGTGGAAAAGACCCTGAAGACCGCTGCTGAAAAGTACGCTGACAACGCTACCATCACCGCTCTGGCTAAGACCGTCTCTGAGCAGTGGGCTGCTTATCAGGCAGACCCCAAGGGCTACTTCGACTCTGTGGAGCTGATGGAGCTGGACACCATGATCGGCGGCAAGGGCATCAACGACCCCGCTCTGGTGGAGACTCTGTGCTCTAACAGCGCTGACGCCATCGACTGGCTGGACGAGCACGGCATCACCCTGCACAGCGTTTCCAGCTTCGGCGGCGCATCCGTCAAGCGTATCCATCGCCCCGTGGATGCTGAGGGCAAGACCCTTTCTGTGGGCTCCTACATGATCCCCCTGCTGCAGGAGAACTGCGACAAGGCCGGCGTGCAGACCCTGCTGAACACCACTGCTACCGAGCTGCTGACCGATGCAAACGGCGCTGTTGTGGGCGTGAAGGCTACCGGTTCCACCGGCGAGACCATCACCGTGAATGCCAAGGCTGTGGTGCTGACCACCGGCGGCTTCGGCGCAAATCTGGACATGGTCACCGAGTACAAGCCCGAGCTGAAGGGCTTTATGACCACCAACGCCGCAGGCGCACAGGGTCAGGGCATTGAGATGGCTACCGCTGTGGGCGCTGACACTGTGGACATGGATCAGATCCAGATCCACCCCACCGTGGAGGCTAACACCGCTGCTCTGATCACCGAGGGTCTGCGCGGCGACGGCGCTGTGCTGATCAACGCCGAGGGCAAGCGCTTCATCGATGAAGTGGGCACCCGTGACGTGGTTTCCGCTGCCGAGATCGCTCAGACCGGCAGCTACAGCTGGCTGGTGGTGGATCAGGCTATGGTCGATGCTTCCAGCGTCATTCAGGGCTACATCAAAAAGGGCTACACCGTGACCGGCCAGACCTACGAGGAACTGGCAAAGGCCATGGGCGTGGACGAGGCTGCTTTTGCCGAGACCATGAAGACCTGGAACGGCTACGTTGCCGCCAAGAACGACCCCGACTTTGGCCGCACCAGCTTTGCAAAGGCTCTGGATACTGCTCCCTACTACGCTATCAAGGTCACCGCAGGTGTGCACCACACCATGGGCGGCCTGAAGATCAACACCAACACCGAGGTGCTGAAGGCTGACGGCTCTGTGATCCCCGGCCTGTTCGCAGCAGGTGAGGTGACCGGCGGCGTGCACGGTGCAAACCGTCTGGGCGGCAACGCTGTGGCCGACTTTACCGTCTTTGGCCGCATTGCCGGTGCAGCTGCCAGCAAGTACGCTGCATGAGCATAAAGCCAAAAAACTCTGACACCGCCGCCCCCAAAGGCAGCGCGTGGAAGAAAAATGTGATCTTTGCACTGGTGGTGCTGGCACTGGCCGCAGGTATTTTTCTTGCGGTGCGGGCGCAGCACCCCGCCAAGGGCAGCGGCTTACAGGCCGTTGTGGATTTCGGTGACGGCGTTACCGAGACCTTGCCACTTGCGCAGGATCATGATTACCTGTACGAGGTAGGGGACTACATCGTGCACTTGCAGGTAAAGGATGGTGCCATCGCGTTTTTGGACAGCCAGTGCCCGGACCATGTCTGTGAGCAATTCGGCTGGCTGGACAAGGACGGCGCATGGGCCGCCTGTGTGCCCGCAGGGGTGTATGTGGTGGTAGAGCCCACCGCAGACGCAGAGTAAAAAAGAATAAATCAGCCGGGCCTTCGGGTCCGGCTGATTTTCTTTTTGAGGAAAAAACGGCAAAAGAACCCTCTCAGGCATCGCTGTGCGATGCCAGCTCCCCCGAAGGGGGAGCTTTTTAGCGTGAGCCGATAGTTGCAGAGAATCTCCCCCATCTGAGATTCTGAAAAGCCTGCGGGCTTTTCAGAATCCTTTTTCACAGGAAGGAGAGCAGAGAAGAGGCAGTTTGAATCGTATTATATAAAGATATGCAACTGCTCAGCGGCGCACAAAGAAAGCCATTCTTTGTTAAAAAAGTCTGAAACTTTGTGGAAATGCCGTGAAACGAAAATTGGACGCTTGTTTATCGGGGCAAAATGCGATACACTACAAATAAGAGTTTCTGACGGGTGCTTTTGCAAAAAGCACCTTGTCATAAAAGAACCTAGGAGGAACGGCAAGAATGATCTGGAACAAGTCTAAACAGCCCGCCGACCCGCAGCAGGACGCAGCGGCTGCACCCAAAAAAGGCGGTGCGGCAGCCTTTGCCCAAAAGAACTGGAAGTGGCTGGTGCCGGTGGCCATCGTGGTGCTGGCAGGCGGCTGGTGGCTGCTGAAGCCCAAGGGGGCAAAGCCCGCCAACGTGGATACTTCCTATACAGAAGCAGTGCCGGAGACCCGGGATGTCTCCAACACGCTCAGCGGCACTGGCACGCTGAAGCCTGCCAATACTTACAGCGTCAAATCGCTGGTGCCCGGCAAGGTGCTGACCGGCGGCTTTGAGGAGGGCGATATCGTGGAGGAGGGCACTGTGCTCTACACGGTGGATTCCTCCGATGCAACCACCAAGGTGGAGCAGGCAGCCATCACCCTGCAGCAGGCGCAGCGCAGCTACGACAAGACCGCCGACCATCAGTATGTGCGTGCCGAGGTGGCGGGCGTCGTCAGCAGCCTGAAGGTGAACAAGGGCGATGAGGTAAAGAGCGGTCAGGAGGTGGCCGTGGTGCGGGACAGCTCCAAGATGAATCTGGTGCTGGAGTTCCCGGCTGCGGATGCTGCTAACTTCTCGGCGGGGCAGACCGCCGAGGTGACGCTGGACGGTACCTTTGAGGTGCTGCCCGGCACTATTACCTCCGTGACCGGCACCGATGCCCTGAGCACCGGCAACCTGCTTACCCGCACCGTGACCATCTCGGTGTCCAACGCGGGCGGCCTGACCACGGCACAGGCTGCAACGGCTACTATCAACGGGGTGAGCTCCATTGCAGCAGCCAACTTCCAGTATCAGGCCGAGCGCACCCTGACTGCGCTGGCTTCCGGTACCGTCACCGCCATCAATGTGCGGGAGGGCGGCAGCGTGAACAAGGACGATATCATCCTGACCCTCAGCGGTGAGGAACTGACAGAGTCCATCCAGTCTGCCTCCGAGACCCTGCGCGGCGCGGAACTGTCCATGCAAAATATGCAGGACGCCATGGATAACTACACCATCACCTCGCCCATCAGCGGCACCATCATCGAGAAAAATGCCAAGGTGGGCGATGCCCTGAGCACCGGCAGCGACCTGTGCACCATCTACGACCTGAGTTATCTGGAAATGACCATCAACGTGGACGAGCTGCAGGTCAGCAGCCTGAAGGTGGGGCAGTCCGTACAGGTGACCGCAGATGCCGTGAAGGATAAGACCTACGAGGGCTTGGTCACCCGTGTGTCCATGAAGGGTGATACCAGCGGCGGTACCACCACCTACCCGGTGACCGTGCGCATTGACGAGACCGATGGTCTGCGCCCGGGTATGAACGCCAACGCCGAGATCGTAGTGGCACAGGCCAAAAATGCGCTCACCGTGCCTAACGCCGCCATTGTGCGGGGCGGTTATGTGCTGGTGCGGCAGGATTCTCCCAGCGCCGTGAACGCCGATGATTCCATGAGCGCACCGGAGGGCTATGTGTATGTCAAGGTCAAGACCGGTGTCAGCGACGACAACTATACGCAGGTGACCAGCGGCCTGTCCGAGAGTGATACCATCGCCTACGACCCCAGCTCCGTGAGCAGCGACAGCTACTATGACGGCGGCGGCTATGATGATATGGGCGGCGAAGTGATCGGCGGCGCCGGAAACAATGCAGACCTTGCCGAGGGCGGGGAGGAGACGCTGCCGGAGGAGACGGAAAACGGTGAAGCCCCCGCAGCGGACGCTGAAGAGCCCGCAGAGGGCATCGACCCCGCCGAGGCCGGCGCAGTCGTGGTGGATTGACGCAGGAGGGATGAATGAGCGCTCTGATCGAGTTTGATGCGGTGTGCAAGTACTACCAGATGGGCGATACCACGGTAAAGGCTGCCGACCACATCACCATGAAAATCGAAAAAGGCGAGTTCGTGGCCATCGTGGGTCAGTCCGGTTCGGGCAAATCCACCTGCATGAACATCATCGGCTGTCTGGATGTGCCTACCTACGGCATCTACCGGCTCAATGGCCGGGATGTGGGCAAGATGAACCGCAACGAGCTGGCCGCTGTCCGCAACGAAATGCTGGGCTTTATCTTCCAGCAATACAATCTGCTGCCCAGGCTGAACCTGATGGAAAACGTGGAGGTACCGCTGGTGTATGCGGGCATCTCCCGCGCCGAGCGCCACATCCGCGCCCGGGAGGTGCTGGAGCAGGTGGGACTTGGCGACAAGCTGAAAAACCGTCCCAACCAGCTTTCCGGCGGTCAGCAGCAGCGCGTGTCCATTGCGCGGGCACTGGTGCGCAACCCGCCGGTCATTCTGGCGGACGAGCCCACCGGCGCACTGGACTCCCATACCGGCCGCGAGGTGCTGGGGCTTTTGCAGCAGCTGCACAAGCAGGGACACACCGTAGTGCTGATCACCCACGACAATTCCATTGCCGTGCAAGCCGACCGCATCATCCGGCTGGAGGACGGTCAGGTGGTGTATGACGGCGACTCCCACGCACCGGAGGCCATGGTGCAGCCCACCATGCTGCCCGAAACGCCGGAAAAGGAGGAACAGGCATGATCTTTGAAACCTTCCGGCAGGCTATCCAGAACGTGTGGAGCAACAAGCTGCGCACCTTTCTGACTATGCTGGGCATCATCATCGGCGTGATGGCGGTCATCGTCATCGTGGGTCTGGGCAACGGCATGACCAAAAGTATGCGGGACAGCTTTTCCGCACTGGGCACCAACACCCTCAGCATTCAGGTGTGGGGCTACGGCTCCCGTACCGTGCCGGTGGAGGAGATGTACGATATCTGCCAGCGGCATTCCGACCTGATCAAGGCGGTGTCGCCGCAGGTCAACTTCAGCGGCAAAGCCAGCGGTACGCTGAAGATCGGTACCACCAGCTACCGCTGGTCCAACATGAGCGGTGTGGACGAAAACTTTACCGAAATGAAGAATTACCAGATCGTTCAGGGGCGCGGCCTGCAATATATGGATATGCAGGACAACAAGCAGGTCTGTGTCATCGGCGATTACCTCAACCGCGTAGCCTTTGGCGGCAACGGTGTGGGGCAGACGCTCAAGATCGGTGCCAACAAGTTCCGCGTCGTAGGTGTGCTGTCTGCCAAAGTCAGCGACCCCACCATGCAGCAGGGCAGCGATGACGATTGCGTTTACCTGCCCTACACCACCGTGATGCGGCTTTCCAGCCAAAGCATGGTGGACTGCTACACCGCCATGATGGCCGACGAAAGCCTTGCCAACGAGGCCAAGAGCACGATGGAAGAGGAATTGATGTCGATCCTCAAGACCGAAAACGGCTACTATGTGTACAGCGCCAGCGAGTGGCTGGAGGAAATGAACAAGATGATCAACATGGTCATCGTGGTGCTCACCGGCATTGCCAGCATCTCGCTGCTGGTGGGCGGCATCGGCATCATGAACATCATGCTGGTGTCGGTGACCGAGCGCACCCGTGAGATCGGTATCCGCAAGGCGCTGGGCGCCAAGGAGCGCACCATTCTGGCGCAGTTCGTGGTGGAAGCAGCCACCACCTCCGCGCTGGGCGGCGTTTTAGGCATTGCACTGGGCTATGCGGTGAGCATGGCGGCCAACAAGGTGCTGCCCATGTTCATGAGCGATACCACCATCACGGTGAGCCCGTCGTTCAACTCCATCGTGGTGGCCTTTGGCATCTCGGTGGGCATCGGTGTGCTGTTCGGCTATCTGCCGGCCCGGCGCGCGGCACGTCTCAATCCCATCGAGGCGCTGCGCTACGACTGAGCCCGAAGAAAGGGGAATACCTATGAAAAAACGTTTTCTCGCACTTTTGCTGGCGGTGAGCATGGCGGTGTCCATGCTGGCCATGCCGGCGGCTGCGCTGGGCAGTGCCAGCAACACGGCCGTGCAGACGGCCATCACGCTGGGCGGTATGGACGCCGGGCAGACCGGAAGCCTGGACGCCGCCGTCACCCGCGGGGCCTTTGCCCGCATGCTGGTGGCGTTCTCGGCGTACCGGGAGAGCGCAGCCTCCCAGGGGGCTGTGGGCACCCTGTATAAGGACGTGCCCGGCTCTTCGCAGTGGGCACCCTACATCCGCATTGCGGTGCAGCAGGGCTGGATGAACGGCTACACGGACGGCACCTTCCGCCCGGACAACGCCGTCACGCTGGAAGAAGCCTGCACGGCCGTGCTCAAGCTGCTGGGCTACAAGATGACAGATCTGAACGGTGCCTTCCCGGCGGCGCAGCTGAACAAGGCTCAGGAACTGGGCCTGCGCAGCCAGCTGAACAGGGCACAGGGCCAGACCATGAACTATGAGGACTGCGCCATGCTGCTGTACAACGCCCTCACGGCCAACACGGCCTCCGGCGGAGCCTATGGCAGCACCCTGGGCTTTACCGTGGCAAATGGTCAGGTGGACACCTCCACGGTGCTGCTCAGCAGCCTGAAGGGACCCTTTGTGGCGTCGGAGGGCACCCAGCTGCCCTTTGCACCGGTGAGTGTGTACCGCAACGACAAGGTGTCGGAGTCCGGCGAACTGAACAAATACGATGTGTATTATTACAGCGAGAGTCTACAGACGGTGTGGATCTATACCCGCCGCGCCGCAGGCCGCATCACAGCAGTTTCGCCCAGCGCCAGCGCTCCCACGGCGGTGACCGTGGCCGGTACCAGCTACCAGCTGGGCAGCTCGGCGGTAGCGTCCAAGATCTCGTCCCTGAACGGCGGCGGCGTGGGCGAAGTGGTCACCCTGCTGCTGGGCATGGACAATGAGGTGGCGGATGTGGTCACCGGCGAAGAGGCCGACAGCGTGTTCTACGGCGTGGTGCAGACGGCCACCCGCTCCCTTGTGGAGGACAACGGTGCCGACGTGCTGCAGCGCGTAGCAGTGATGTGCACCGACGGCATCACCCGCACCGTGAATGTGGACAAAAGCCTGAACTACCCCGCCGGCTGGATGGTGCGCATCGACGTGACGCCGGAAGGCGAGAACGTGACCGCTATTGAAAACCGGACCATCAGCGGCACGGTGAGCGCAGACGCCACCATGCTGGGCGACCGTAAGCTGGCAGACGACGTGCAGATCTTGGATACGACTACGGAGGGTGTGGCTGGGACGGTTCGTCCCAGCCGCCTATCCGGGACGAAACTGAACATGCTGAATGTCCGCTACTATACGCTTAACGACAACGGCGAGATCGACCGGCTGATCCTCAACGATGTCACCGGCGACCTGTGGAAGTACGGCGTGCTGGATGATATCCGCAACATTGCGGCCAACCTGCCCTCCACCAAGACCCCTGCCACTGCAGGGGATTCTGAGGGCGAAGGCTCTGATGGGACCACTCAGGTGCTGAAGGACCTGCGGAGCGTGCTGGTGCCTACCACCAGCGAGATCCTGTGGGGCGTCATCAACGGCGATATCCTCCAGACTGTGTGGAATAAGGTCACCAGCAGCACCGGCTCCTTGGTGAGCATCGGCGTCAAACAGCTGGCTAAGGTGGTAGGGGAGCCTTATGGTACCATCCTGAACTATGTGGGCGGCGGTGCCACCTATGTGTGCTATGTCAATGGACAGCTTACCAGCTACACCACCTCCATCAAATACCCGGTGCTGGCCGGCGGCCTGGCCGTGCGGCAGGAAGTGAACGGTTCGGTGAAGGCCATGGTGCAGCTGATGCCCATGAAGATCGACAAGGTGGGTGCCGCGTCGGTGCTGTCCGGTTCCACCCGCTATGAGGTAGCGGACAATGCCCAGGTGTACCTGTGGTACAAGGGCCAGTATTACGCCACGAAGCTGGCCGAGGTGAACTCGGACGCTTACTACCTCACCGGCTGGTACGACAACTTTGGCTGCGCCGCGGGCAAGCGCGTCCGCGTGATCGTGGCCGTGAAGAAGGACTGATGCGCTATTACAGCGCCCCGCGCCGGGCACTGCGCGGGGTACGGCAGCTGCTTTATCCGCGTCGGTGCCCCTTCTGCAATGCGGTGCTGGGCAGCATAAGGACCTGCCCGGACTGTGCGGAAGAAGTGGACCGGCTGCGCCGAAAGCCCGGCATCCGGCTGGACGCATCGCAGCATTATCTGGGCGGCCTGAGCGGCGCAGCGGCACCGTTCCGGTATGAGGGCTGCGTGCGGCGGGCCATCCTGCGGGCAAAGTATCAGGCTGCACCATGGACGGCGGTGGAGCTGGGCGTGGTGCTGGCAGAGCTTGCCTTTGGCAGCGAGGTCCGGATGAGGGGCGCGGAACCGGTGCCTCAGCGGGTGGAAGGTGCCCGGCTCGGCTATGACTGCATCGTGCCGGTACCGGCGTCCAGCCGCAGACGCGGGTACAATGTACCGGAACGCATGGCGCAGCCGCTGGCAGAGGCACTGGACCTTCCGCTGGAAACAAAGGCTCTTGGTCCTGCCCGCCGGAAGAACCGGCAGGCAGGACTGCCCTTTGAACAGCGCCTGGCCAATGTGGCCGGTGCGTTCCGCGTGCAGGACCCGGACCTCATAGAGGGCCGCCGCGTGCTGCTGGTGGACGATGTGATCACCACCGGTGCTACGGCTGCCGCCTGTGCACAGGCTCTGCTTTCGGCGGGTGCGGAGAGCGTGTTTGCGGTGGCTGTGGCTACGGTGGAATTTCCGCCCATTGCCCAGCCGACCCTGCCCTTGCAGGAGGATGCGGACGAAGAAATTTAAAAAAGTTGCCGAAAAGTGCTTGACAAAATGCGAGAAGTCGGGTATACTAATCAAGCTGTGAGCGACAAACGCTTACAGATATCCGGGTGTAGCGCAGTTTTGGTAGCGCGCTTGAATGGGGTTCAAGAGGCCGTGAGTTCGATTCTCGCCACTCGGACCAAGAGGTCCAACGATTTCGCAACAGAAGTCGTTGGACCTTTTTTTGTGCCTGCGGCAGACGGCTTTTTTGCGTGCGACAGGAGAAACGACGGCAGAAATAAAACACAAAATTTTGTAGGATGTGTAGAATATCGCGCTTGAAATTGTGCATTTCTACCAACAAAAACCTTGAAAACGTGTCAATCCTGAGAAAAAATAACCGTCTTTGTTTACAAAATGGTTACAGGCTGGTATACTTTATGGCAGTGAAACGTGAAAAATGATGCCAGAAAAGGGAGGAGCGACCAGACTGTGAATACCGCAGCGCCAACGACCGCACATAAAAAACTGGTGGGCATTCTGCTCACCATCGTGTTTGCACTCACCTGTCTGCCCGCAGCACTGGCTGTGGACCTGAATGTGGATGCCGGGTTCTACTTCAAGCAGAGCCGGGGCGGCACCTGCACGCTGGCTTCGGCTGCCATGATGCTGCGCCGCCGCGCTTACTTTGACGGACGGACCGACTGGGTGGATGTGACGGAAAACAGTGTGCGCTCCACGGCCTGGTCCAATGGTCTGGCCCACAGCTTTACATACCGGGAGATGCAGGTGGCCTATGCGACCCTGCCCTCCAATAATCAGGAAAAGACCCAGCTGCTCATCCAGCTGCTGGCTCAGCACCCGGAAGGCATCGTCCTGTACGACCGCACGCAGCCCCATGCCGTGTTGCTGACCGATTATACGAACGGCGTGTTCTACTGTTCCGACCCGGCCGGGAACATCTCCTCCGGCCGCATCCCGCTCACCAGCTCCAGCGTGTCCATTGCACAGGCGTCCTGCTACTGGTATGTGAGCGCCGACCACAACGGCGCAGCCCTGCAGGCAGATGACCTGCGGCTGGAAGGCATGCGTTATCCGGTCAATGTGCACACCGGCAGCGGAATGGCCCTTACCGGCACCGCCAACAGCACCTCCGGCAGCACGCTGGAAGGTGTGCAGGTGGCCATCCTGGACGAGAACGACAAGATCGTGCAGTCCGCGCAGGCCCAGGTGGGCGGAACCAGCTTCTCCCTCAAGACGTTGGACGACCAGATCCACTTCGGTGAGCTGCCCACAGGCTGCTACACCTACATGGTCATCGTGACCGAGTCCAGCGGCGAGACCCTTTGCTTCGCCAGCGACTTCACCGTTTCGGATGCCGCCACCAGCACCGCTATCTATTGGTCGGTGCAGGACCCCGACGGTACCAAACTTACCGACCAGACCATTACGGCCACGGCGGAAGAAACGATCCAGAGCACCCTCGGCTGGCTGTCCGGCCTGTTTGGCTGATCCCTTCTGCATGCATTTCACAGAGCCTGTCTCCTTCGGGAGATGGGCTCTTTTTTTATCCGGACAGGGAAGTTCCGGGGTAGTAATGGGCCAGGATGTCGGCAAAGTTCTGCCCCTGCTCGGCCAGTGCCTTGGCACCCCACTGGCTGAGCCCCACGCCATGGCCGTAGCCTTTTGTGGTAAAACAGAACGTACCGCTCTCATACCGGACCGTGAAGCAGGTGCTGCGCAGGCCCAGCGCCTGCCGCAGGGCCGTACCGGTGATGCGCTGCCCGCAGACCGGCAGGGCAGCAACATAACCGGCGGCGGTGTACTCCGGGGTGCCGAACCACTGCTCCGGGGCGGCAAGGTCAGCGGTGAGGCCCAGGGCAGCCAGTTGCTGTGCCGTCTGCTGTGCCGAAAGGGTCAGGGCGTACTCGTAATGGTCGGCGGAAAGGTCGGTGCTGCTGTCTACCGAAACAAGGTAGGGCAGGGCGGTGCCCCAGACGTTTTCGCTGGCCTCGGTGCGGCCATTGGAGATGGCAAAGTAGCTGGCACAGGCAGGGGCACCGTCGCAGAGCAGTACGGTATGTTCCACCTCGTCCACCAGCGCGGCCAGACGGGCATAGTTGGTCTCATAGGCAGTGCCCCAGTAGCTGCGCAGCACCGGGTCAGTCAGGCAGCCCTGCCGTCGTGCCGGGTCGGCCGTCAGCCAGCCGATACTGTCCGGCGCGGCATGGTCGCGGCAGTACAGCGCGTAGCTGTGGGCGGCAACGGCCTGTGCCTTGAGGGCCTCGTCCGGCCAGCTCACCGGCATTTCGGCCGCTACCGCGCCGATGAGATATTCCCGGCGGGACAACTCCAGCACCTGCCCGGTGGAGGCATCCTGAATCAGGAACCGGTCCGCGTCACCGGCGTAGGCAGCGGAGATTTCCGGGGTGGAAGCAGTGCTCTCCGGTGACGAAAGCGGAAGGCGGACCGTGGAAACGGCAGGCCCCAGCACCGCGCGGGTGAGGTGGTAGGCGGCCAGAGGCAGGGCGCATCCAAGCACCAGGAGCAGGGTGCACAGCAGCAGAAAAGCTTTTTTCATAACGGGAACTCCCTTGCAGCGTGAAAAAGATTCTGTCTCCAGTATAAAAAGACCTGCCTGCAAAACCCTGCGAAAAAACGCTGCCCGCAAAAATGAAAGTCGTTTGGCACGGGCCGGTGAAAAGTGAACACATTGCGCTTGAATTTACTGCACAAAAGCGATAATATAAGATTATGTCCATCAGTGAGGATGGCAGGAAAGTATGGGAAAGTAAAAAATAGGAACCGGAAGAAAGGAGAGATCCCCCGTGAATTTTGCACATGCAGAAGTGGCGACCCTGGACCCCACCACGATGCGGACCCTGTGCGAGGAGTACATTGCCAACAACTACATCGACCCCGAGACCAGTGAGCGTCTGGGCGTCAAGCGCGGTCTGCGCAACCCGGACGGCACCGGCGTGCTGGCCGGCCTGACCAACGTGTGTGACGTTGTGGGCTACAAAAAGGATCAGGAAGGACATGTGATCCCCACCCCCGGCAAGCTGATCTACCGCGGCGTCAACATCAACGAGATCGTGGAGGAAGCTTATCGCAACGACCGCTTCGTGTTTGAGGAAGTGATCTGGCTGCTGCTGTTCGGCAGTCTGCCCACCCAGGAACAGCTGGACGATTTCTGCGAGATCCTGGCCGAGCATCGCGCTCTGCCGGAGGGCTTTATGGATACCATGAATGCCCCCTCCCCCAACATTATGAATAAGCTGCAGCGTTGCGTGCTGGGCCTGTACTCCTACGACGAGCACGCCGAGGACCTGAGCCTGGAAAACATCCTGAACCAGAGCATCAACCTGATCGCCAGCATGCCCACCATGATGGTGA
>OGUG01000803.1_pt1 | contig 13810 bp, 10 predicted proteins | sample 1573711 | NCBI WGS metagenome assembly OGUG01 (sample SAMEA2582006, study PRJEB24529) | metagenome | biome: Human gut stool | place: China | collected 2011 | reverse complement strand
GGGTTCGTTCAAGCGTGACGGGGCGGCTTTCCATCATTGCAACAACTATCCGGCGTATGCGGTAGGTGGACTGGAAGGGGCAACGAATATGATTTACCTGTTGAGCGGAACGGATTTCAGGGTATCGGAAGAGGCGCACCGGACGGTGAAGGAGGTGCTGCTGGCCATGCGTTTTTATTGCAATACGTGGCAGTGGCCGCTGTCGATGTCGGGCAGACACCCGGACGGTAAGGGACAGCTGATTCCGTCGCATTACGGTACGATGGCGGTGGCCGGAAGTCCGGACGGCAAGGAAAAATACGACAGGGAGATGGCGGAGGCTTATCTGAGACTGACTTCGTATGCGGCTACGCAGGATAAGAATGCGCCGGATTATCTGCCTAAGACTTCTCCGAAAAAGGAAAAGCAGTTGAGAGAGGAACTGACAAAGGCGGGTTACCGGGCTGAGACGGATCCGTCGGGCAACCTGGCGCTGGGATACGGTTGTGTATCGGTGCAGCGGAGGGACAACTGGTCGGCGGTGGTGAGAGGACATTCGCGTTATCTGTGGGCGGCCGAGCATTACCTGGATGCGAATTTCTACGGGCGTTATCTGGCGCACGGCAGCATGCAGATTCAGACTGGAAAACCGGGAGAGAAGGTGACGTTTGCTACGAGCGGGTGGCAGGAGGCTGGATTCGACTGGAACCGTATTCCGGGAGCGACGTCGATTCACTTGCCTTTCGATCAGTTGAGAGCCAAGGTGCTGAACGTGGATGCGTTCTCGGGAATGGAGGAAATGCTTTATTCGGACGAGGCGTTTGCGGGCGGCTTGTCGCACCGGGGTGAGAACGGTAACTTCGGTATGAAGCTGCACGAGCATGATAAGTACAACGGTTCGATGCGGGCACGGAAGTCGTACCATTTCCTGGGAGATGTGATTGTCTGCCTGGGTACGGGCATCGAGAATGAGAACCGGGAGTATCCGACGGAGACAACGGTCTTCCAGTTGGCGGCCAATTCTCCGGAACGGGTGGATTTCTGGAACAATCGGAGTGGGTTCGAGGTAATGGCGGACCGGGCGTACCTGGATCCGAACGGAGTGGGATACTGCCTGTCGAAGGCTTCGGCGGGAATTGCCCGTTTCGAAAAGAATTTCCCGCAGGTGACTGTGGGTGAGCGCAGTACGAAGCCGACTCAGGGGGACTGGGTTTCGCTGGTGCTGGCGCACGGCAAGGCTCCGAAGGGAGGAGAGTATGAATATGCGGTGTTGCCGCGGACTACGGCGAAGGAGCTGAAGGCGTTTGTGCGGAAGCCGGCTTACCGGGTGTTGCGGAAGGATCAGTCGGCGCATGTGGTGGCCGATCCGGAACAGGGGCTGACTTCGTATGTGTTGTTCGAGGGCGGAGTGGAACTGCCGGAACGCGGGCCGGTGGCGAAGGCGGATACGTCTTGCCTGGTCATGACGCAGGCAGAAGGCAAGATGCTTCGGGTGACGGTGGCACAGCCTGACCTGGCCTTGTATCGCGGTCCGAGTGATGAGGCTTTCGACGAGAACGGCAAGCGGATCGAGCGGAGTATTTATTCGCGTCCGTGGAAGTTCGACAAGAGTCTGGAGATTCCGGTACGGATTACCTTGAAAGGAAAGTGGGCGTTGAAGGAAACACCGTTCTGCAAGGTGGTTGAGGCTGGAAAGAAGGAGACTGTGCTGGAGTTTGTGTGCAAGGATGCCGCCAGCTTTGAAGTGGAGCTGACCAAGATGTAACTATTGTTGGGTATATATTGTGTGAGAAAAACGGGTACCGGAAGGGGATTTCCTCAGACGGTTACCCGTTTTTTGATGGATATAGTTGGGAAGAGGAAAGGAAGTATAGGTGATTTTCTACCTGCGGGGCGGGGTTGTACAACCCGGATGGGGAGGTTGTGCAACTTCCGTACGTGGGTTGGACGACCTTCGTATGGAGGTTGGATTATATATAAACAGGAGGAAAGGAGAGTTTCTTTGTGGAAAAGGATTTTTTCTGATGTATTTCTGCTTTATTTTATCCGGAAAGATTCATATAGCGTATCTTGAAGCGTATTTCCGGCGGATATATACGAAAAAAGGAGAGTAAAAACTCTCCTTATCGTTGGGCTACCTGGATTCGAACCAAGAAAAACAGGACCAGAATCTGTTGTGTTACCATTACACCATAGCCCAAAATGTCATTGTCGACGCTTCGTTTTTGTTTCGACGGTGCAAAGGTACAGCTTTTTTCAAAACCTACAATCTTTTCCCGATATTTTTTTAAAAAAAATGATTAAAAAAATAATTATGGTTACTTTTTTTCGTGATGTACAGAAAAGCAAGTATATTTGCGAGATAGTAAAAGTAGAAAATTTAGCGTAATTAAAAAAACTATAAATGAGCAACAAGACAGAAATTTTAGTACAAAAAATCACAGAAGGAATTCAGGAAAAGAAGGGAAAGAAAATCACAGTTGTAGATTTAACTGAGATTCATGATACGATATGCAAGTATTTTGTAATTTGCCAGGGTAATTCTCCCAGCCAGGTGCTGGCCATTGTCGACTCGGTCAAGGAATATGTCCGCAAGGAGACAGGTGAAAAGGCTTTGGGAGCCGACGGTATGCGTAATGCACAGTGGGTGGTACTGGATTATGCAGACGTGCTGGTTCATATTTTCCTTCCGGAAGCTCGCGAGCATTATCAGCTGGAACATTTGTGGGCTGACGCGAAGTTGACTGAAATCCCTGATTTGGATTGAGAGTGTGGAGGCGGAAGACGCTTTTGGAAAGCGGGGTCCGCGAGTATTGTAATTAATAGCAATGAATAGTGATGAGTAATAATATGAATGATAATAAGCCCAAGATTAATATTCCCCGCCCGAACTTGAGCTGGCTGTACGTGCTGATTGCCGTATTTTTCCTTTTTCTTTATATCTCCAGCGATGAGGGAGGCGTGGTAAAGCAGGTTTCCTATACGGAATTTAAAGAAATTGTGAACAAGGGATATGCCGACAAGATTGTGGCATATGACGATAATACGGCTGAGGTGTTTATTAAGCCGGACCATGTGGTGGATGTATTCAAGAACGATGCGAAGCGGGCTGGAAAGAGCCCGGCGGTGAATGTACAGGTGGGCTCGATGGAGGCGCTTGACAAGTTCCTGGAGAAGGAACAGGAGGCAGGACACTTTACCGGTGAGGTGAGTTATGAGAAGCATACGGATTATTTCAGTATCATTTTCTGGAATGTCGCTCCTTTCCTGCTGTTGTTCGGAGTCTTTATGCTGATCATGCGGCGCGTAGGCGGGGGCGGTACTCCCGGTGGTGCGGGCAATGTGTTCAGTGTGGGCAAGAGCAAGGCGCAGTTGTTTGAAAAGGGTTCCAACCGCATTACGTTCAAGGATGTGGCCGGACAGGCTGCGGCCAAGCAGGAGGTGCAGGAAATCGTGGAGTTCCTGAAGCAGCCTCAGAAGTATACCGAACTGGGAGGTAAGATTCCTAAGGGTGCCTTGCTGGTAGGTCCTCCGGGAACGGGTAAGACGTTGCTGGCAAAGGCGGTAGCGGGAGAGGCGGAGGTTCCGTTCTTCTCGATTTCGGGATCGGACTTTGTGGAAATGTTTGTCGGAGTGGGTGCTTCGCGTGTGCGCGACCTGTTCCGTCAGGCAAAGGAAAAGTCGCCGTGTATCATTTTTATCGATGAGATTGATGCGGTAGGACGGGCTCGTGGCAAGAACCCGAGTATGGGTGGAAATGACGAGCGCGAGAATACCTTGAACCAGTTGCTGACGGAAATGGACGGATTCGGTTCCAACAGTGGGGTGATTATCCTGGCGGCAACCAACCGTGTGGATATTCTGGACAAGGCGTTGCTGAGAGCGGGTCGTTTCGACCGTCAGATATATGTGGACCTTCCGGACCTGAACGAGCGTAAGGAGGTGTTCGGGGTGCATTTGCGTCCGTTGAAACTGGATGATACGGTGGATGTGGACTTGCTGGCACGTCAGACGCCGGGGTTCAGTGGGGCGGATATTGCCAATGTATGTAACGAGGCGGCTCTGATTGCTGCGCGCCATTCGAAGAATGCGGTGGGCAAGCAGGACTTCCTGGATGCGATCGACCGTATTGTGGGTGGTCTGGAGAAGAAGACGAAGGTGATGACGGCTGCCGAGAAGCGTACGATTGCGCTGCACGAGGCGGGTCATGCCACTATTTCGTGGTTCCTGGAACATGCCAATCCGTTGATTAAGGTGACAATCGTGCCTCGCGGACGGGCGTTGGGTGCTGCATGGTATTTGCCGGAAGAGCGTCAGATTACGACGAAGGAGCAGATGCTTGATGAGATGTGTGCGACACTGGGTGGACGTGCGGCCGAAGAGGTGATGCTGGGGCATATCTCTACGGGAGCGATGAACGATTTGGAGCGGGTAACCAAGCAGGCTTACGGAATGGTGGCCTATGCGGGTATGAGCGACAAGTTGCCGAACCTGTGTTATTACAATAATGAGGAATACAGTTTCAGTAAGCCTTACAGTGAACATACGGCCGAGCTGATTGACCAGGAGGTGAAACAGATGGTGAATGAGCAGTATGAGAGAGCCAAGAACCTGTTGCTCAAGCATAAGGAAGGTCATAATCAATTGGCACAGCTGCTGATTGAGCGTGAGGTGATTTTCGCGGAAGACGTGGCACGTATCTTCGGTGAACGTCCGTGGACATCGCGTACGGAGGAGATTATGGCTATCGAGGAACAGGAGAAGAAGGCGCAGCAGGAGGATACTGAAGCTCGTCAGGAGGAACCGAAAGGGTTGCCTGAAACGGGAGAGAAGTCTTCGGAGACTGAACAGGAAAATAAGGCTGAAGCATAACCGGATACCCCGGATTTCGGATACTTTTCCGGATGGGAAAAGTGGAGGAATCCGGGGTGTCTTATATAATTTATAGGAAGTATGAAGAGTAATTTTATCCAACGTGCGATTACAGGAGTGATCTTTGTGGGTGTGCTGGTAGGGGCTATCATGGGCGGACCGGTGACGTTTACCCTTTTGTTTGCCTTGATTACGGCATTGACCATTTATGAGTTTGGAACGATTGTCAACCGGCATGTGCCGGATGTGCAGATCAACCGGCTGATCTCTGTATTGGCGGGAGTCTTTCTGTTCCTTTGCTTCGGCTATGTGGGACTGATTCCGGGAAAGGAGGAGGTGTTTGTTCCGTATCTGTTCCTGATGTTGTATCTGATGATCAGTGAATTGTACCGGAAGCAGAAGAATCCGATTCACAACTGGGCTTATACGATGATGAGCCAGATGTATATCGCGTTGTCTTTTTCGATGTTGAATGTGCTGGCTTATCATAATGCGGGGGCTGAGAGTGTGTCGCAGTATAATCCGATTTTGCCGTTGTCGATTTTTATCTTCAACTGGGTGAATGATTCGGGGGCTTATTGTGTGGGATCGCTCTTGGGTAAGCACCGGTTGTTTGAGCGTATTTCTCCTAAAAAATCCTGGGAGGGTTCTATCGGCGGAGCGTGCTTCTCGGTGGTAGCTGCGGTGGTGCTGGCTCATTTCTTCTCTTTCCTGAGTCTGGGTGAATGGATCGGACTGGCGCTGGTGGTAGTGGTATTCGGTACGTTGGGCGACCTGACCGAGTCGTTGCTGAAGCGTACGGTACAGATTAAGGATTCGGGAAATATCCTGCCGGGACACGGGGGGATGCTCGACCGTTTTGACAGTACACTGATGGCGGTACCGGCTGCGGTATTGTATTTGTATGTGGTGTCTATGCTGAACTGAGTGTAAGGGTTGATTTCTGCCTTCGGACTGGGGGCAGGAGGAGTATGATAGGAGTCTCAGGCCGGTCAGTCGGAAATCCCGACCGACCGGCCTGAGCTATGTTTACAGGGGCAGATACGGAAGGTATGCTGCTCCTTTTTATTTGTAATCAGTTGTTTGTCAGTATGGTATGTCGTTTCTAATAGTTTTCTAATACGCTTCTAATAGTTTTCTAACAGCCTCCCGGAAAAATGCTTCTTACTTTTGCGGCGTGAAAATCAACTAGGGTAGTAATTTGTAAATGTGAAGGACTATGTGGAAGAAGAAAACACGAAAGACTCAGTTTGCTTTTAATGCTGAAAAGGTATTTCTGGCTGCGGCACAACCGCTGGATACTGTTTGGGGATATTTTCAGACAACCCGTTCGGGGCTGACTGGTGAGGAGATAGAGAACAGGCAGGAAGTGTATGGGAAGAATGAGGTGGAGCATGAGAAAAAGAAAAACCCGGTTTCGGCTTTCATAAAGGCTTTTATCAATCCGTTTATCGGGGTACTGACTGGACTGGTTGTCATCTCGTTTGTGCTGGATGTGTTGCTGGCGGAACCCGGAGAGCAGGATTGGACGGCAATCGTGATTATCTCGACAATGGTGATTGTGAGTACGATTCTTCGTTTCTGTCAGGAGTGGAAGGCGAATGTGTCGAGCGAGGCGCTGCTGAAAATGGTGACAAATACTTGTTACGTGAGACGGGCGGGTGAGCAGGATGAGGAAATCAGCATTGCGGAACTGGTTCCGGGGGATGTGGTGATGATTGCTGCGGGAGACATGATTCCGGCGGATATCCGTATCATTGAGGCAAAGGACTTGTTTGTCAGTCAGTCTTCGTTGACGGGAGAGTCGGACCCGATTGAGAAATGTGCGGAGAATAAGGAGAATAAATATAGCAAGGGCAGTGTGGTGGAACTGGACAACATTTGTTTCATGGGATCGAATGTGGTGAGTGGTTCGGCTACCGGAATTGTCTTTGGTACGGGAAACAATACGTATCTGGGTACGATTGCGAAGAGCATTGCGGGACACCGGGCAGCTACGGCTTTCGACCGGGGTATCAGTAAGGTGAGCTTCCTGCTGATTCGTTTCATGCTGGTAATGATTCCTTTTGTGTTCCTGGTAAACGGACTGACGAAGGGCGACTGGCTGGAGGCGTTTATCTTTGCGGTTTCGGTGGCTGTGGGACTGACTCCGGAGATGCTGCCGATGATTGTGACTGCCAATCTGTCGAAGGGGGCAGTGGCGATGTCGAAGAAAAAGACGATTGTGAAGGACCTGAATGCAATCCAGAATTTCGGGGCGATGAATATTCTTTGTACCGATAAGACGGGTACGCTGACTTGCGACCAGATTGTGCTGGAGAAGTATATCAATGCGGATGGCAGCAGGGATGTGGAGAAGCGTATTCTGCGTCATGCTTATTTCAACAGTTTTTTCCAGACGGGACTGAAGAATCTGATGGATAAGGCGATTTTGTCGCACGTGAAGGAACTGGATATGGAGCATCTGAAGGACAATTACCGGAAGGTGGATGAGATTCCGTTCGATTTTACGCGTCGCCGGATGTCGGTGGTGGTGGAAGACAGACAGGGAAAGCGTCAGATTATCACTAAGGGAGCGGTAGAAGAGATGCTGGAGATTTGTTCGCATGCGGAGTTTAGGGGTGAGGTGCGTCCGTTCTCGGAGGAACTGAAGAAGAATGCCAAGAGCATCAGCGAGCAGATGAACAAGCTGGGTATGCGGGTACTGGCCGTGGCACAGAAGAGTTACCTGGATAAGGAATGTGATTTTAGTGTGAAGGATGAGAATGACATGGTGCTGATCGGGTATCTGGCTTTCCTCGATCCTCCCAAACCGTCGGCTGCCAGTGCCATCCGGCAGTTGCATGAGCACGGTGTAGAGGTGAAGATCCTGTCGGGCGACAACGATGCGGTGGTAAGAACCATTGCACGTCAGGTGGGTATTGATACGACGAATGCGCTGACCGGTGTGGACTTTGCTGCCTTGAGTGAGGAGCAGCAGTTGGTGGCAGTGCGCGAGACAACGGTATTCTCCAAACTGACTCCCATCCAGAAGACGCAGATCATTGCTTTGCTGCAGGAACAGCAGAATACGGTGGGATTCCTGGGAGATGGTATTAATGATGCGGCAGCGCTGAGGCAGTCGGATATCGGTATCTCGGTGGATTCGGCTGTGGATATCGCGAAGGAGAGTGCGGACATTATTCTGCTCGAAAAGGACCTGATGGTACTGGAAGACGGGGTACTGGAAGGCAGAAAGACGTTCGGAAATATTACGAAGTATATCAAGATGACGGCAAGCTCGAACTTTGGAAATATGTTCAGTGTAATGGCGGCCAGTGCGTTCTTGCCTTTCTTGCCGATGCTGCCGATTCATCTGCTGATACAGAATCTGTTGTATGATGTGTCACAGACTACCATCCCGTTCGACCGGATGGATGCGGATTACCTGAAAAAGCCTCGCAAGTGGGATGCTTCCGACTTGAGCCGGTTCATGATTTTCATCGGCCCTATCAGTTCGGTATTTGACATTGTGACTTATCTGGTAATGTGGTATGTGTTCGACTGCCAGTCGGTGGATCATCAGACTCTGTTCCAGTCGGGATGGTTTATCGAGGGACTGCTGTCACAGACGCTGATTGTGCATATGATCCGTACGCGGAAGATTCCGTTCTTCCAGAGCCGGGCTTCCTGGCAGGTGACGGGACTGACCTTGCTGATCATGGCTGTAGGTATTGTGATTCCGTTTACGCCTTTCGGCAGTTCAATTGGTCTGTCGGCATTGCCGCTGAGTTATTTCCCGTGGCTGGCAGGTATTCTGCTGTCGTATTGTGTACTGACACAGGTGATTAAGAACTGGTATATCAAACGTTTCGTAAAATGGTTGTAAGAGATGAGGGTAGGATTGAGGACATGTTGCCTGATGGGAGTGGCTGTGACGGGCAGCCACTGCCTGATGGCTCAGCATGTGGGATTGACGTATACTGCTGAAATGCAGACGGATTTCAGAGAAAATGGTTACAATTGGGTAAATCTGCTGCGCGCCGAGGGTGTGTGGAACTTGGGAAAGGGAGTTGGTTTTCATGTGGCTTCCATCAGTATTGCCAAGACGCGGGAGGAACGGCTGGCGAATGACTTGCAGACTTTTTCGAATATTGAGGAGGACAACTTGCCGTTGTCGCTGGCGGTGCTGGGAGTAGAGTGGAAGGTGGGCAGGTCGGTCTTCTTCGGGGGAATCAGGAATGTGAATGAGGATTATTTCACGTCGCCGGTGACTTCGTTGTTTACGAACAGTTCGTGTGGCATCTTTCCTACGTTGTCGGTGAATTTCCCGTTGGCCAATTATCCGATGTCGTCGGTGTGTGTGGATTATAAACTGGAACTGGATAAGTGGATGTGGGAGGCTTCTGTCTACAACGGTGTAGGATATAAGGCCTGGAGCGGAAGAGAGAATATGTTCCGGTTTTGTCCGGGAGGAGATGGAATAATGGGTGTAACATCTGTAAATTATCAGAGTAACAGTGGCAATGGTTATTATATGGGGGCTGCTTTACGTTACGGGCCGCCTGTGGTTGATGAGATGGGAAATCCGGAACTGGAAGGGAAGACGGTGGAGAAGGAAGTGAAAGCGGTGGTCTGGGGATATACCGAACAGAAGTTGGGCAACCGTGTGTCTCTTTTGTGTCAGGGCTCTGTGGCTCCGTCGCGCGACTGGGGATGCCGGAGTTATGCCGGAGGCGGACTGGTATTTCACGGAAACAACGACCGGTGGACCGGAGGTGTGTTTGTGGATTATGCGGATTTTACGGACGCGTATGAATGGGCCGGGGAACTGACTTGCCGGATTCCTTGTCTGAAGAAAGGGTATGTTCAGCCGACTTTACACGTTATTGTGAACAGTCGGGAGAGGAATCTTATCGGATTGTTGAGACTGGGGTATGAAATCTAGCAAAGGGGAGAAGGGATCTGTAAGGTGAAAAACGGTATTTCTTGGATGAGGCTGATGATTGGGGAGCAAATGAAAAGGTCATGGAAACAAAGAAAAATCAATCTCTTTTTTTAGTTTTTGGAAAGAAGGCTTGCATATCTCGATTATTTTAATCAATATTGTGAGCAGTTTTTGCAGAAAATAAAAGGAATGTATAAAAAAGAGATATTGGGATAGAACCGTTTGCAAGTCATCCGGTTAGGGTGTATGGAAACAGGCTTCCGAATGTTTTTAAATGTTTTTATCTATGAGAAAGTATGTGAAAATAGCAGTGCTGGTACTGGTGGCACTGATATTTGTGGGCACCCTTGTTTTTTTGTATCAAAAATCTCAGCCTCAGGATACCGTGTATCACATATTGCCTGTGGAGCGGACCGATGTGGTGCAGACTACGGTAGCTACCGGAAAGATTGAGCCGAGGGATGAGGTGCAGATCAAGCCTCAGATTTCGGGAATCATTGCGGAGGTATATAAGGAAGCCGGTCAGCAGGTGAGCAAGGGAGAGGTGATTGCAAAGGTGAAGGTGATTCCGGAACTGGGACAGTTGAATGCAGCGGAAAGCCGGGTTCGTCTGGCGGAAATGAACGGACGGCAGGCGGAAATCGACCTGGAGCGAATGGAGAAGCTGTATCAGGATAAGCTGGTGAGCAATGAGGAGTATGAAAAGACGTTGCTTGCAGCCCGTCAGGCACGTGAGGAGATTCAGGCTGCAAAGGACAACCTGGAGATTGTCAAGGAGGGAATTACCAAGAACAGCGCTTCTTTCAGTAGTACGCTGATCCGTTCTACCATTACCGGACTGATACTGGATGTGCCGGTAAAGGTGGGAAATTCGGTAATCATGAGTAATACGTTCAACGACGGAACCACCATTGCAACGGTGGCGGATATGGGCGACCTGATTTTCCGGGGAAATGTCGATGAGACGGAAGTGGGAAGAATCAAGGAGGGTATTCCGGTGAAAATCAAGCTGGGAGCCTTACAGAATATGACGTTCGATGCGGTACTGGAGTATATTTCTCCGAAAAGCGTGGAGAACAACGGAGCCAATCAGTTTGAAATCAAGGCGGCTATTACGGTTCCCGACAGTGTGACCATACGTTCGGGCTACAGTGCCAATGCGGAAATGGAGCTGCAGCGGGCAGAACAGGTACTGGCTATTCCTGAGAGCGCGGTGGAATTCAGAGGGGATACGGTATATACTTATGTACTGACAGACAGTGTCCCGGTGCAGAAGTTTGAACGCCGCAGGATACAGACCGGAGTGAGTGATGGAATTCACATTGAGGTAAAGGAAGGCCTTTCGGCTGCTGACGGGGTGCGTGGATTGAAGATGGAAGGATTATAATGAAAAAGGTATGAGAAAACTGCAAGTTCTTGGAGTGTTGTCCTTGCTTTGTGCCTCTCCGTTTCAGGCACAGGAAGTATGGGATCTGAAGCGTTGCATCGATTATGCGATTGAACACAATCTGACGGTAAAGCAGCAGGAGGTAGCGAGAGATAAGAGTAAGGTGGATTTGAGTACCTCCAAAAACAGCCGGCTGCCGGATTTGAATGGTAGTGTTTCCCATTCTTTCAGCTTCGGAAGAAGTATTCAGGCCGATAATACGTATAGTAGTATCAATACACAGAATACAGGGTTTAACCTGTCGACCAGTGTCCCGCTTTTTACGGGAATGCAGCTTACGCACAACATCGCACTTTCTAAGTTGAACCTGAGTGCGGCCATTGAGGATCTGAATAAGGCAAAAGAAGATATCAGCATTCAGGTTGCCTCCTCGTATCTTCAGGTACTGTTCAACCAGGAACTGATGGAGGTGGCTCATCGTCAGGTCGATTTGAGTCAGGAGGTAAAGGCGCAGAAAGAGGCGTTCTATAAAGCCGGAAAGGCTTCGCGTGCCGAATGGTATGAAGCGCGTTCCCGGGTGGCTCAGGATGAGCTTTCGGCGGTTCAGGCAGACAACAACTATAAGTTGGCTTTGCTCGACCTTTCGCAGTTGCTGGAACTTCCTTCGCCGGATGGTTTTGCGATATTGTCACCGAAGGTGGATACGGTACAGAGTCAGAGCATGGCAATGTCTCCTGCCGATATCTATACCGATGCGTTACTGATCAAACCGTCGATCAAGGCTGCACAGTACCGGGTACAGGGAGCGCAGAAGAGTATCCGTATCGCCCAGAGTGCTTATTATCCGAAACTGAGTCTGGGGGCCGGACTGAGTACCAATTTTTATAATGTGTCGGGACGGGAAAACGGCAACTTCGGGTCACAGCTTCGTGATAACTTCAGTCAGTACATCGGATTTTCGCTGAATATTCCGATATTCAACCGTCTGTCTACACGGAATCAGGTGAGAAGTGCGCGACTTCAGCATACTACGCTGAGTTGGCAACTGGAGGAAAGTAAGAAGACTTTGTATAAGGAAATACAGCAGGCTTATTATAATGCCCAGAATGCCAGTGCCAAGTACCGGAGCAGCCGGGTGGCCGATGAGGCTGCGGAAGAGTCTTTCGCACTGATCAAGGAAAAGTATCTGAACGGAAAGGCTACGGCCACTGAATATAACGAATCGAGAACGGCATGGATGAAGGCGGTTTCCGACCGTATTCAGGCTAAATATGATTATTTGTTCCGGGTGAAGATACTCGATTTTTACCGGGGCATTCCGCTGGAATTAGAGTAACTGATCGGAGGAAACCGATAACCCGCAGTGGCAACTTCTGTATATGAAGCATCTGGCAAGTTCTTCATATACAGAAGTTTTTTTATGCGGATTTTACAGATTACCCCCGATATCTTATGTTTTTAATCAAAAAAAAGCAAATTTATAACAGAAAAGTTTGTATCTTTGCCCCAAATTTATAATTAAAAGGTATGAGTTATAATTTACTTAAAGGAAAAAGAGGTATTATCTTTGGTGCTTTGAATGAACAGTCTATCGCTTGGAAAGTAGCAGAAAAGGCTGTAGAAGAAGGAGCTGTCATTACTTTGTCTAATACTCCGGTTGCAGTCCGTATGGGTGAAGTTTCAGCTTTGGCAGAAAAATTGAACTGTGAAGTGATTCCGGCTGATGCTACTTGTGTAGCTGATCTTGAAAATGTATTCAAGCGCTCAATGGAAGTACTTGGGGGTAAAATCGACTTTGTACTGCACTCTATCGGTATGTCACCGAACGTACGTAAGAAACGTACTTATGATGACTTGGATTATGATATGCTGAGCAAAACATTGGATATTTCTGCAGTATCATTCCACAAGATGATTCAGGCAGCAAAAAAACTGGATGCCATCAATGAATACGGTTCTATCGTAGCATTGAGCTATGTGGCAGCACAGCGTACATTCTACGGATATAATGATATGGCAGACGCCAAAGCATTGCTGGAATCAATCGCACGCAGCTTCGGATACATCTATGGCCGTGAGCACCATGTGCGTATCAATACCATTTCTCAGTCGCCGACCATGACAACTGCCGGATCGGGAGTGAAGGGTATGGATAAACTGTTCGATTTCGCAAACCGTATGTCTCCTCTGGGCAATGCTTCGGCTGATGAGTGTGCAGACTACTGTATCGTGATGTTCTCTGACCTCACCCGTAAGGTGACTATGCAGAATCTCTTCCACGACGGCGGATTCTCTAGCGTGGGTATGAGTTTGCGTGCCATGGCTACTTACGAAAAGGGTCTGGACGAATATAAGGACGAAAACGGTAACATTATCTACGGATAATATTCATGGATGAATGAAAAACATTATCGTACTGATATTGATGAGTATTTTTGCCTTGACTGCTTGTCTTTCTGACAGGCAGCAGGGCATTAATTCTTTACAGACAGACGTGAAGGTTTTTCGTTACGACCGTCTGCAGTATGAAGCGGTGGCGCTGAACAGCTTTTCCGCAATGCAGAAAATGAGTCTTGACTGTCCGCAGGCTAAGATCGGAAGAGCGTCGTGTAGGGAAAGAGTGTAGATCTCGGTGGGCGCCGTAT
>OGUG01000785.1_pt1 | contig 14082 bp, 8 predicted proteins | sample 1573711 | NCBI WGS metagenome assembly OGUG01 (sample SAMEA2582006, study PRJEB24529) | metagenome | biome: Human gut stool | place: China | collected 2011 | reverse complement strand
AGGAGATGATTCCGATTGCCGTGATTCACGGACTGCTGATTAATGTCAGCGTACCGTTCTTCGTGTCTTTTTTCTGCCGGATGTAAGAAAGATCCGGAAAGACGGGCAGAGGATTGTCTGAATGTAAAAAGGAAGTGTTCCACTTCCGGTGCGGGGTTGTCCGACCTTCGTACGCGGGTTGTATCACCTTGCGGCGCAGGTCGGACAACTTGCATATGGGGGTTGGAAGAAATATTTCCGGCGAAACATGAACCTGTCGTTGTCATCGGACAAATCTTTAAGCGGGTGCGTTCTTCGTGTTCCTGCGGGGATACCGCATAAAAAAATCCCCGGAGAAGCTCTCCGGGGATTTTCTGTTTATGTATCAATCAGTTTGTGTTATACGATACCCTGTGCCATCATGGCTTTAGCCACCTTCATGAAGCCGGCTACGTTGGCACCCTTCACATAGTTGATGTATCCGTCAGGCTCTGTACCATACTGCACACAAGCTTCGTGGATATTCTTCATGATGCTCTTCAGCTTTTCGTCCACTTCTTCCTGGCTCCAGCTCAGTTTGATAGAGTTCTGTGTCATTTCCAGTCCTGATACAGATACACCACCTGCGTTGGCAGCCTTTCCCGGAGCGTACAGGATCTTTGCTTCCTGGAATACGCGGATAGCTTCCGGAGTAGAAGGCATGTTGGCTCCTTCCGATACAGCGATGACTCCGTTGGCAATCAGTGCTTTTGCATCGTCACCATTGATTTCATTCTGTGTAGCCGAAGGCAAAGCGATGTCGGCTTTTTCGTTCCATGGACGAGCGCCTGCCACGTACTTGCAGCCATATTTTTCTGCATATTCACGGATACGTCCACGGTATAAATTTTTCAGTTCCATGATGAAATCCAATTTTTCGCGGTCTATTCCATCCGGATCATAGATGTAACCATCTGAATCGGACATGGTAACTACTTTACCACCCAACTCGATTACTTTTTCTACCGTGTATTGAGCTACGTTACCTGAACCTGAAACCAAACAAGTTTTTCCCTTCAGGTCTGTGCCTTTGGTTTTCAGCATTTCCATCAAGAAATAGATGTTACCATATCCGGTTGCTTCAGGGCGAATCAGAGAACCACCGAATTCGCGGCCCTTACCGGTCAGTACACCGGAGAATTCATGAGAGAGTTTCTTGTACATGCCGAACATGAAACCTACTTCACGACCACCTACACCGATATCACCTGCAGGTACGTCAGTCTCAGGACCGATATGGCGCCATAATTCCAACATGAATGCCTGGCAGAAACGCATTACTTCGGCGTTTGATTTGCCACGCGGAGAGAAGTCGGAACCTCCTTTGCCACCACCCATCGGAAGAGTAGTTAGTGAATTTTTGAATGTCTGCTCGAAGGCAAGGAATTTCAAAATTCCCAAGTTTACAGAAGAGTGAAAACGGATACCACCTTTGTAAGGACCAATGGCATTATTATGTTGTACGCGGTAACCCATATTTGTCTGGATGTTACCTTTGTCATCCATCCACGTTACACGGAATTGATACACACGATCAGGAATACACAAACGTTCAATCAGGTTCACCTTGTCAAATTCGGGATGTTTGTTGTATTCTTCTTCGATTGTACTTAGCACTTCCTCTACCGCTTGATGATATTCAGGCTCATTGGGGAATCTTCTTTTCAAATCTTCTAATACCTTAGCTGCATTCATAATCTACTTCTTTTTATAATTGTTAATTAATTCTTCTTGTTTCTTTTGATGGTGCAAAAATATAGATAAGAATTGAAATATGCAACAAATTATAAAGAAAATGCGTATAAAAATATCAATATGTACAAAATGTAAGCTAAAAAGCGGATAAAAGATTATTTTCCTCTTTCCTTGAGATATTTTAATAGTGGAATAAAGACTAAAGCTCCCGAAATGATAATGGATAGTATTAAAGGCCCGTCAATATGTTCGCTCCCTGTTAGAATAATATAGCAAATGGCAATCCATAAAAGGGCTAAGGTTACGATTTGTGGGAGGGAAAGCGGTTTTCTTCTCATAGTATTGCTTTAATGAATTGAATATATTTCACCACAAATAGCCTTGATTTACACAGATAGAATTTGCTGGTACTAACAAGCATGATTAATAATCTGTGTAAATCTATGCAATCTGTGGTGAAAGTTATTTATTTTTCTTTCTTTTTCTTGTCAACGATGGCATCAATAACCGCAACCGCAGTGATGTTTACAATATCGCGTACAGAAGCTTCACAATCAGTGAAATGAATAGGTTTGTTCAATCCCATTTGTATCGGGCCGATTACCTCGGTTTCACTCATAGACTGAATGAGCTGGTAAGTAGCATTGGCAGAACTTAGGTTCGGGAATACTAACGTGTTTACTTCTTTACCTTTCAAACGTGTGAAGGGATATTTCTCATCACGTAATTTAGTGTTCAGTGCAAAATTGACTTGCATTTCACCATCTATAGCCAGTTCCGGATATTCTTTCTGCATATAGTCCACCGCATCATGTACTTTAGCCGGGCTTCCTTCTGTATCTGAACCGAAGTTGGAGTAAGACAGCATGGCCATTGTCGGAGTGTGATTAAAGAACTCTACCGTTTTCTTCGACAATTTAGCGATGTCAATCAGTGTGTCGGTGTCCGGGTGACGGTTAATCAGGGTATCGGCTACAAAATAAGTACCTTTCTTTGAATTCAAGATATGCATTGTACCGAAATGTTTGTATTCCGGTTGGATACCGATAACTTCTTTCGCTACCTTGATTGTGTTGGAATATTTGGTATATAGACCGGTGATGAATGCATCGGCCTCTCCGGTTTCAACCATCATCATACCAAAATAGTTGCGCTCGAACATTTTGTCGTTGGATTCCTGAAGGTTGGCTCCTTGGCGTGCGCGTTTTTCCGAAAGGATGCGGGCATAACGCTCACGACGTTCAGCTTCACGGTCATGACGGAGGTTGATGATTTCAATTCCTTCCAAGCTCAGATCCAGTTCTTTTGCCAGTTTTTCAATGCGTTCGTCATTACCTAATAGGATAGGATGACAGATTCCTTCGGCTTTGGCTTCTACGGCAGCTTTTAACATGGTAGGATGGATACCTTCGGCAAATACCACCCGCTGTGGGTCGCGACGGGCTGTTTCGTAAAGTTGACGGGTCAATTTGCTTTCTTGTCCCATCAATTCGCGCAGCCGGGTCTTGTAGGCTTCCCAGTCGGTGATGTTTTTGCGTGCCACTCCTGATTCCATTGCTGCTTTTGCCACAGCCATGGAAACTTCGGTAATCAAACGAGGGTCAACCGGTTTCGGAATGAAATAATCAGGACCGAAAGTAAAATTATTCACATGATAGGCTTCGTTCACTACGTCGGGAACAGGTTGTTTTGCCAAATCGGCGATAGCATGCACGGCAGCCAGCTTCATTTCTTCATTGATAGCTTTGGCCTGAGTATCCAGAGCTCCGCGGAAAATATAAGGGAAACCGATTACGTTATTGATCTGGTTAGGATAGTCTGAACGTCCGGTAGACATCAGTACATCGGGGCGGGATGCCATGGCGTCTTCGTAAGAGATTTCCGGAGTCGGATTGGCTAATGCGAATACGATAGGATGATCTGCCATACTGCGGACCATATCCTGAGTCAGCACATTACCTTTTGATAGTCCTAAAAATACGTCTGCACCTTTAATGGCTTCTTCCAGTGTATGTACATCGCGACGGTCAGTAGCAAAAAATTTCTTACTTTCTGTCAAGTTAGGACGGTCACTGGTTATCACGCCTTTGCTGTCTAGCATTAAAATGTTTTCTTTCCGTGCTCCTAATGCTACATACAGTTTTGTACAGGAAGTGGCGGAGGCTCCGGCACCGTTTACTACGATTCTTACATTTTCAATTTTCTTTCCGGCAACTTCCAATGCATTTAATAAGCCGGCGGATGAAATGATGGCTGTACCGTGTTGGTCGTCATGCATTACTGGAATATCCAGTTCTTCTTTCAGCCGGTTTTCTATCTCGAAACATTCGGGAGCCTTGATGTCTTCCAGGTTGATACCTCCGAAAGTGGGAGCGATGGCTTTTACTGCCTGAATAAATTTTTCGGGGTCTTTCTCATTCACTTCAATGTCAAAAACATCAATACCTGCATAGATTTTGAAAAGTAATCCTTTACCTTCCATGACAGGTTTTCCGCTCAATGCACCTATGTCGCCTAGTCCTAGAACGGCTGTACCATTGGAAATAACGGCTACTAAGTTGCCTTTCGCAGTATAGTCGTATGCAGTTTGCGGGTCTTTCTCTATTTCCAGACAAGGCTCAGCTACTCCGGGAGAGTAAGCCAGTGACAGGTCTGTTTGTGTGCTGTACGGTTTTGTCGGTACAACTTCAATTTTTCCGGGCTTGCCTTGCGAGTGGTATAGCAAAGCAGCTTCTTTGGTAATCTTGACCATAATCTTTTTCCTTATAATTAGATATCGTTTTAAATTGGTGGCAAAAATATAAATAAAATTATAATTTGAAGCCTAAATACTGTAAAATGATGTCGAATTGATGATTTTTTAAGTGTTGATTTTGACCAATGTGAAAATCAGATTTCATTCTTTCGTATTTTGCTGGACAAAGATAGCGAAAAAATAGTTTCATTCATGTCCGTATCATGTATGAGTTGTAATATGGTTTGCTTGTTTAGATCTGGAAACAGATTGAATATATATGGAATATATTTTACATAATTAATATCCTTCTATATGCGCACGTTATTTATAGTTAAAGCTAATGGGCTAAGCGAACAAATGCCGGAAAAATGACTAATTTTGCGGCAGTAAAAACTAATTGGGTTTAAAAAGTTTTCTATAAACATCTGTTAATTCGACAAATAAGTAAAGTTCAATAATATTAGTTATGAAAATGACAGTAAATAGTATGAAATGTATTTCATGGAGCCGCCTCGCGATATTTACGGCGGCAATGACCGTTTTAAGCAGTTGTGGAGGCGGTCAGAGCGGTATGAAGTTGGGTGATGACGAATTTACCGTCGTGGCTGTACAGTCTACAGCCAGCCAGCAGTCTACTTCTTATCCCGCAACTATCAAAGGTGTTCAGGATATCGAGGTGCGTCCTCAGGTTTCCGGCTTTATCGTAAAGCTTTGTGTGGACGAAGGTGCAACGGTAAAGAAAGGCCAGGCGCTCTTTCAGATCGATCCTACACAGTATGCGGCTGCCGAACGTCAGGCAAAAGCTGCTGTAGAGATGGCAAAATCGAATGTCAATACGCTATCTTTGAACGAACAACAGAAGAAAAATTTGTATGATAAGAAAATTATCAGCGATTTTGAGTATCAAAGCGCAGTAGACCAATTGCTTTCTGCAAAAGCCAGTTTGGCACAGGCTGAGGCTCAGTTGACCAGCGCTCGTCAGAATTTGGGCTTCTGTACAGTGACCAGCCCTTCAGATGGAGTGGTGGGTACATTCCCGTATCGTATTGGTAGTTTGGTGAGCCCTTCGGTAACACAACCGTTGACTACCGTGAGTGAAATCGGTGAAATGTATGTGTATTTCTCTATGACTGAAAAGCAGTTGTTGGGTTTGACAAGAGCCGGTGGCACACTGAAAGAACAACTGGAGAAGATGCCGGCTGTAAAATTGGAATTGGCTGACGGTACAATGTATACTGAAGAAGGTAAGATTGACGCTGTAAGTGGTGTTATTGACCAGACTACCGGTTCGGTAAGTATGCGTGCCGTTTTCCCGAACAAACAGCTTGTATTGCGTAGTGGTGGTATGGCTAATGTAATTTTCCCTTATACTATGGAGGATATTATTTTGATTCCTCAGTCGGCTACACAGGAAATTCAGGATAAAAAGTTTGTTTATGTGCTTCAGTCGGATAATACATTGAAGCATACTGAGATCAAAGTGTCGAATTTGAGTGACGGTAAGAATTATATTGTTACCAGTGGTTTGAAGCCCGGCGATAAAATTGTAGTTGAAGGTGTACAGACGTTGAAGGACGGACAGACAATTACTCCGATTACTCCGGAACAGAAAGAGGCGAAATATCAACAACACCTGAAAGACCAGAAGGAAGGGAATATTGCCACGGCCTTTAAATAATCAGTATAAAATAAACAGATTAACTTCGTTTATATAAATAAGGTATATAGAGAATGAAACTAGATAGATTTATTAACCGTCCGGTGCTATCAACGGTAATCTCCGTCTTGATAGTTATTCTGGGTATCATCGGACTTGCTACATTGCCGGTTACGCAATATCCGGATATTGCACCTCCTACGGTGCAGGTACGTGCCACCTATACCGGTGCGAACTCCACAGCTGTATTGAATTCGGTCATCGCGCCGTTGGAAGACCAGATAAACGGTGTGGAGAACATGATGTATATCCAGTCATCAGCATCCAATAACGGTGCTGCCGATATTAACGTTTACTTTAATCAGGGAACAGATCCGGATATGGCGGCTGTTAATGTGCAGAACCGTGTTTCTATGGCACAAGGATTGCTGCCTGCTGAAGTAACCAAGGTGGGTGTGACTACTCAGAAACGCCAGAACTCCATGTTGATGGTCTTTTCATTGTATGATGAAACCGACTCGTATAATATTGAGTTCATTGAAAACTATGCTAATATTAACTTGATTCCTGAAATCAAGCGTGTAAAGGGGGTAGGTGATGCTAATGTGTTGGGACAGGATTATTCTATGCGTATCTGGTTGAAACCGGATGTGATGGCGCAGTACAAACTGGTTCCTACTGATGTTTCGGCAGCATTGGCCGAACAGAATATTGAGGCGGCTCCGGGACAGTTCGGTGAACGTGGTAATCAGACTTTCCAATACACGATCCGTTATAAAGGACGTTTGCAGCAAACGACTGAATTTGAAGATATTGTTATCAAGGCCTTGCCGGATGGTAATGTACTTCGTTTGGGAGATGTGGCCGATATAGAATTAGGTCGTCTGGCTTATACATTCAATAATATGGTAAATGGTCACAAGGCTGTATCTTGTATCGTCTATCAGATGGCAGGTTCTAATGCTACCGAAACTATTTCCGATTTGGAGAAAGTGCTTGCAAAGGCACAGGAATCACTGCCGACAGGTTTGAATATCAATATCGCCCAAAATGCCAATGACTTCTTGTTCGCTTCTATCCATGAAGTAATCAAGACGTTGATAGAGGCATTTATCTTGGTGTTTATTGTGGTATATATCTTCTTGCAGGATATGCGTTCAACGCTGATTCCGGCTATTGCCATTCCGGTGGCGTTGGTGGCTACTTTCTTTGTACTGAAACTGATTGGCTTCAGTGTGAACCTGCTGACTCTTTCGGCGATGGTGCTTGCCATTGCGATTGTGGTCGATGATGCCATTGTCGTCGTCGAGGGGGTTCATGCCAAGTTGGATCAGGGATACAAGTCTTCCCGTGAGGCTTCTATTGATGCCATGAGTGAACTGGGTGGAGCTATCGTTTCTATTACGTTAGTCATGATGTCTGTGTTTATTCCGGTAAGTTTCATGGGAGGTACTGCCGGTACATTCTACCGTCAGTTTGGTATCACCATGGCGATCTCTATCGGTTTTTCAGCTTTGAATGCATTGACTTTGTCACCGGCACTGTGCGCAATTTTCTTGAAACCGCATGATGAGGGACATGGAGCAAAGAAGATGACCCGTGTAGAACGTTTCCATACAGCCTTTAATGCGGCTTATGATTCTATATTGAAGAAGTACAAGAAGCATGTAGTATTCTTTATCCATAAGAAATGGTTGTCATTCGGGCTGGTTGCCGCTTCTATCATTTTGTTGGTATTCTTTATGAAGGTTACTCCGACGGGTATGGTGCCCAATGAAGATACCGGTACCATTATGGGTGCGGTGACACTGCCTCCCGGTACTTCACAGGAACGTGCAATGGAAATCTTAAACCGTGTAGACAGCTTGGTGGCTGCCGAACCGGCTGTAGATTCCCGTACGGTGATTTCCGGTTTCGGCTTTATTGGTGGTCAGGGACCTTCTTACGGTTCTATCATTATTAAGCTGAAAGATTGGGAAGAACGCTCCATGATGCAGAATTCGGATATTGTGGTAGGTACGTTGTTTATGCGTGCGCAGAAGATCATCAAGGATGCGCAGGTATTGTTCTTTGCTCCTCCTATGATTCCGGGTTATTCGGCATCCAGTGATATCGAGTTGAATATGCAGGATAAGACCGGTGGAGACTTGAATCATTTTTATGATGTAGTTTTGGACTATATGGATGCGTTGAAGGCACGCCCTGAAATTAATTCGGCCCAGACTACCTTCAATCCGAGTTTCCCCCAATATATGTTGGATATTGATGCTGCTGCTTGTAAGAAGGCAGGAATCAGTCCTAGTGATATTCTGACTACCATGCAGGGATATTTCGGTGGTTTGTATGCTTCTAACTTCAACCGTTTCGGTAAGATGTATCGTGTTATGATTCAGGCGGAACCCGAAGCGACCAAGAATCTGGAATCCTTGAATAGTATCAAGATACGTAATGGGAATGAGATGGCTCCTATTTCCCAGTTCGTTTCTGTCAAGAAAGTATATGGACCGGATGTTATCGGCCGTTTCAACCTTTATACGTCTATCAAAGTGATGGTGGCTCCTGCCAGTGGCTATACTTCCGGACAGGCTTTGCAGGCTATTGCGGAAGTTGCTAAAGAGAATTTGCCTACCGGTTACGGTTATGAGTTGGGAGGTATGGCTCGTGAAGAGGCATCTACCAGTGGCAGTTCCACAGGTATCATCTTCATTCTGTGTTTTGTATTCGTTTATTTGTTGCTGAGTGCACAGTATGAAAGTTACATTCTGCCGTTGTCCGTATTGCTTTCAGTACCGTTCGGTCTGTTGGGTAGCTTCCTGTTTGTAAACGGATTTGCAGCATTGGGAAATATTCCGGCTTTGAAGATGATTTTAGGAACCATGTCAAATGATATTTATATGCAGATTGCATTGATCATGTTGATGGGATTGTTGGCGAAGAATGCCATTCTGATTGTAGAGTTTGCTTTGGATCGCCGTAAGCAGGGAATGAGTATTTCCTGGGCTGCGGTTTTGGGTGCGGCAGCCCGTTTGCGACCGATCTTAATGACCTCATTGGCCATGATTGTAGGTTTGATTCCGTTGATGTTGGCTATGGGAGTTGGTGCTCATGGTAACCGTACTTTGGGAGCTTCGGCTATTGGTGGTATGTTGATTGGTATGATCTTCCAGATCTTTATCGTACCCGTATTGTTTGTGGTATTCCAATGGTTACAAGAGAAATTCAAACCGATTGAATGGGAAAGTGTGGACAATACAGAGGTTGAACCCGAAATTGAACAATACACCCGTAAATGAACAGAAGAACAATGAAAAAGATAATAGGATTATGTTGCGCGACGTTTTTATTAAGCGGTTGCCACATCTATAAATCATACGATCGTCCCGAGTCGATAGATGCCACTGGCATCTATCGTGACCCGGTTGCCGCCAACGATACATTGGCTGCTAACGATACAACCAATATGGGTAACTTGTCATGGAAGGAAATTTTCCGTGATCCGAAATTGCAGATGCTGATTGAAGAGGGATTGGCAAACAATGTAGATATGCAGGCTGCTATCCTGCGTGTAAAGGAGGCCAAGGCGTTATTGACATCAGCTCGTTTGTCTTATCTCCCTTCTTTGGCCCTTGCTCCACAAGGTTCGTTGACTAGTGTGGACAAAAGTACTCCTGTTAAGAACTATACTTTACCTGCTTCTGCAAGCTGGGAAGTTGATTTGTTCGGCAAATTGCTGAATGCCCATCGTGGCCAGAAAGCTTCTTATTTGCAAAGTAAGGCCTATCAGCAGGCAGTGCGTTCACAGTTGATTGGTGGTATAGCCAATGCTTATTATTCTTTATTGATGCTAGACCGTCAAGTCAGTGTGACCGAACAGAATGTGGCGTTAATGAAAGAAACAGTGCGCACTATGGAAGCTATGAAGGAAGCCGGTATGACTACCGAAGCTGCTGTGGCACAGAGTAAAGGGGCTTATCACCAGACGGAGGCTTCATTGGCTGACTTGAAACGCCAGGTGCGTGAAACTGAGAATTCTATCTCCGTATTGTTGGCAAAGGCTCCTCAGAACATAGACCGTGGAACATTGGAGGAACAAGTGATGCCGGCAGATTTGGCGGTGGGAGTTCCTTTACAGTTGCTTGAGAACCGGCCCGATGTAAAAGCGGCAGAATTGGCATTAGCCGACGCTTATTATACTACCAATCAGGCGCGTTCCGCTTTTTATCCCAGTGTTAATATTACAGGTACTCTGGGATGGACTAATGGTTCCAATGGTACAGTGATTTCTAATCCTGCCGTTATGCTTTGGAATGCTATCGGCTCATTGACGCAACCCATTTTCCAGCGTGGAAAATTGATTGCCAACTTGAAAGTATCGAAAGCGGAAGAACAGATTGCCAAGATGAATTATCAGCAGACTATTCTGGAAGCTGGTAAGGAAGTAAGTGATGCTTTGTTCCTGTATGATACGGCAGACAAAAAGTTGAGCGAGCACCAGGCACAGGTTTCTGAAATGCAAAAAGCGGTGGAGATGAACAATGATTTGTTTCAGGCGGGAAAGGCCACTTATCTGGAAATCATTACTGCACAACAGTCATTGCTGAGTGCCCAGTTGAACGAAGTATCCGATACTTTCCAGCGTATGCAGGCTGTTATCAATCTGTACAGCGCATTGGGCGGTGGACGTGAATAATTAACCTTAAAAATAATATGAATATGATTAGTCCGTTAGCTTATGTAGACCCGTCTGCAAAAATCGGGAAAAACGTAACTATTCACCCGTTTGCCTACATTGATAAGAATGTGGAGATAGGTGATGATAATGTAATTATGCCCAACGCCAGCATTATGAGCGGCGCACGCATCGGTAACGGAAATACCATTTATAACGGAGCTGTAATTGCTGCTACTCCGCAAGATTTTAAATATACGGGTGATGATACCATTGCCCGTATAGGTAATAATAATACCATCCGTGAGAATGCGGTTATTATTCGTGCCACTTTCGCCGGAGATGAGACTGTGGTAGGAAGCGGTAACTTTATTATGCAGGGAGCACGTATCTCACATGATGTGACCATCGGTAATAACTGTATTATTGGTAACGGTTCGCAGGTGTCAGGTTGTTGTGTAGTCGAGGATTATGCTATTCTTACTTCCAATGTACTGATGCAGGGAAAGACTCGTTTGGGGACTTATGCCGCCGTACAGGGCGGGTGTCGTTTTACCAAGGATATTCCTCCTTATTGTGTGGCAGCCCATGAGCCTACGGCTTTTTACAGCATCAATACCACCGTGTTGCAACATGAAGGTTTTTCGGAAACGGTTATTAAACATATAGCGCATGCTTTCCGTATATTGTATAAAGTGAATACATCTACAGAGGATGCATTGCGTCGTATTGAAGAACAGGTTCCGTCTAGTCCTGAAATTGTACATCTGATAGAGTTTGTCAGAAGTTCTAAGTTGGGTATTATAAAATAAATGTATCTTTGTCTCCCTTTATGTTAAGAATGAATAGCGTCAGGAAAAAAAGAACGGATAAAACGGTAGTGAAGGAACACATTGTTTTGGCAGCAGCGAAATCATTTGCCCAGAAAGGTGTCAAAACAGTGAGAATGGATGATATTGCTGCCGGATTATCTATATCTAAACGTACGCTTTATGAATTGTTCCATGACAAAGAGGATTTATTACTTGATGTCATGAAGTTACATCGGGAGGAGATGCAGGAATATATGACTCAAGTGGCTTCCAAAGCAGAAAATGTTTTGGAAGTCCTCTTGAAGTTTTTTCAAAGAAGTGCCCAGGAATTTCAGAATACAAACAGGAAATTCTTTGAGGATATTGAGAAATATCCCAAGGTAATGCGTTACATTGACGAAAGCCGGAAGGAGAATTTGGATTCGGCTATGGAATTTTATCGCAAAGGAGTGGAACAAGGCATTTTTAGAAATGATGTAAATTATAATATTGTACGCGCTATGGTATGTGAGCAGATGGATTTGTTGTTGCATTCGGAAATATGCAAGTCCTATTCGCTTGGTGAAATTTATGAAACAGTTGTATTTATGCATATGCGTGGCATTTCCACTGAAAAGGGGTTGAAGATTGTGGATAATTTTTTATTGAATTTAAAAGGAAACGAACATAATAAGTATGGTTAGAAATTAAATAAGTCACTAAATAAAGAATAATAGTTAATGAAATTTTATTGCAAACCTACGTTAACCTTGTTTTTGCTGCTTTATGTAGCAATACAAAGTGCACAAGCACAAGACACATTGAGGATTACCTTACAGGACGCAGTCCGGATAGCATTGAGCGACAATCCCACCATTAAAGTCGCCGGTCAGGAAATCCTGTTAAAGAAAGAAGCCCGCCGGGAAGCTTATGCCGGTCTTTTCCCAGAAGCCAGTTTGGTGGGCAGTTATTCACGAGCCATAAAAAAGCAGTCATTCGCCATGATGGGAGAGGTGATTGAAGTCGGTACAGATAATACTTATAGTGGTGGTCTGTCTGTCAGTCTGCCTGTCTTTGCTCCGGCTCTTTACAAAAGTATCAGTTTGACAAGTACAGATGTGAACTTGGCGGTAGAGAAATCACGTGCTTCACGTCTGGATATGGTAAATCAAGTGACCAAGGCATTTTTTCAGTTGCTTTTGGCACAGGACAGTTATGAAGTGCTGCTTAAAAGTTATAAGCAGAGTGAAGATAATTATAATGTGGTGAAAGCTAAATATGAACAGGGGACTGTCAGTGAATATGATAAGATTAGTGCGGATGTGCAGATGCGCAGCTTGAAACCTACCGTGGTGTCTGCCCGTAACGGAGTGAATTTGGCAAATTTGCAGTTGAAGGTCTTGATGGGAATGGAGTCTGATGTAAAGGTAGCGGTTGAAGGCAATCTGAAGGATTATGAAATGTCTATGTTTACTCGTCAGGCAATGCCTCGTCCAGACAATTTGACAAATAACAGTACGTTGAAGCAATTGGAACTGAATGCATTGCAACTGAAACAAAATCTGAAACTGCAATATACCAATTTTATGCCTACACTGTCTGCCAACTTTCAGTACATGTACACTTCTATGAATGATAACTTTAAATTCAAGGAGTATGACTGGCGCCCTTATTCAACTCTCGGTTTGAATCTGACTATTCCTTTATTTAAGGGAAGTAACTTTACCAAGTTGAAACAAACCCGTATTCAGATGAAACAGCTTGAAGAGAATCGTATTAATACAGAACGTCAACTTACCATGCAGGCTACCAGCTATCTGGATAATATGGCAGCAAGTTCTGAACAAGTTGTTAGTAATAAAGAAGCTGTGTTTCAGGCAGAAAAAGGACGGACTATTGCTGAAAAAAGATATGAAGTGGGCAAAGGGACTATCTTGGAATTAAATAGTTCGGAGGTAGCTTTGACAGAGGCAAAACTTACATATAATCAGTCCATTTATGACTACTTGGTGGCAAAGGCTGATCTTGATTTGGTGATGGGTGAAGAAGTGGTAATGGAATAATAACAACATAACATAAAGATAACAGTATGAGAAAAACTTTTCAAATAGCAGCTTTGCTGGTGGTGGCTTTACTGAGCGCTTGTTCAGGCGGAGAAGAGAAGAAAGAAGGAACACAGGAAGAGGCTGCGCAGCTGAATAAACCGGTGGTGAAATTGGCATCAGTGACTTCACGAGAGGTTGAACAAATAGAAGAATACACTGCAACAGTGGAAGCTGAAGCGAAAAATAATATAGCTCCGACTTCTCCGGGACGTATAGATAAGATATTTGTCGAAGTAGGAGATTATGTTTCCAAAGGTCAAAAGTTGGTGCAGATGGATGCTGCTAGCTTGAAGCAGTTGAAACTGCAATTGGAAAATGAGGAAACGGAGTTTAAACGTGTGGATGAATTGTATAAAGTGGGAGGTGCTTCCAAGTCGGAATGGGATGCCGCTAAGACTACATTGGATGTG
>OGUG01000772.1_pt1 | contig 14339 bp, 10 predicted proteins | sample 1573711 | NCBI WGS metagenome assembly OGUG01 (sample SAMEA2582006, study PRJEB24529) | metagenome | biome: Human gut stool | place: China | collected 2011 | reverse complement strand
CCAGTGCGATCAGTGCATAGATGCTGCCAAGGGACAAGCCGTTGATCAGCTGGCTGAAAAACACTGTCATGGATGGATACTTCCTTTCTTTCCGGCGCTGTTGCACGCCTTATGTGGGGATACACTTTTTTCCAAAAAAACGGAGAGCACCGGGGCAATACTGTTCCGGCGTTCTCCGCAGTCGGGTCAATTTACGATCATTCGGATCTCAGCGGCGCTTCCATCACCGGTCGATGGAAGAAAGCTGGGATCAGAACATTTCCTTCAGCACCGGCTTGCCGTCCACATAGGTCAGGATAGCAGTCTGCTTGACGGGGTCGTGATGCTCGTCGAAGGTGAAGGTGCCGGTGATGCCGTCGATGGTGCCGGAGGCAATGGCATCGATGACAGCCTGCTTGTAATCGTCGGTGCCAGCCTCGAGACCGGCATCCTCAGCAGCCTGCAGGCCGTAGACGACGGTCTTTGCTGCATCGTAGCCCAGAGGAGAGAAGCCGTTGGGGTACTCCTGACCGTACTCTGCCTTGTAGGCATCCTCAAACTCGGCGTTGGAGCCCTTTGCGTAGTTGGCGCAGAAGTAAGTGTCCTTCAGCTGATCGTTGGTGGCGTAGCCTTCCAGACCATCCCAGCCGTCGCCGCCCAGGAAGGGAACGGTCAGGCCCACACTCTCAGCCTGGGCCAGGATCTGGCCCACTTCCTGATAGTAGTTGGGACAGAAGACCACTTCGGGGTTCTTGCCCAGGATGCTGGTCAGCTGGGTCTTGAAGTCCACATCGCCCTCAGAGTAGCTCTCCTGGTCCACGATGGTGCCGCCCTTTGCCTCAAACTCCTTGGCAAAGTTCTCAGCCAGACCCTCGTTGTAGTCCTTGCCCTTCAGGAAGATGACGGCTGCCTTGGTGTAGCCCAGCTTCTCGTAAGCGTAATCTGCCATCTTCACGCCCTGGAAGGGGTCGGTGAAGCAGGCACGGAACACATTCCCGTTCACGGTGTCGGTCTCGGCATCGTAGGTGACAGCCTCGGCGGTAGCGGAAGCGGTGACCATGGGCATATTGTAGTCGGCGCTCTCGGCGGCAACAGCCAGCGTGGGGGCGGTGGTCACATCGCCCACCAGAGCGGTGATGCCCTGATCCACCATCTTGGTAAAGCAGGTCACAGCCTGCGTTTCATCGCCCTGCTCGTCCATGGTGATGATCTCCAGCTGCTTGCCGTTGACACCGCCATCGGCATTGACCTGCTTCATGTACAGGCTGGCACCGTTTACAACAGCCTGACCGTAAACGGAAGCGTCACCGGTCAGGGGGCCCATCACACCCACCTTGATGGTGCTGCCGGAAGCAGCAGCGGAACCAGCAGCAGAAGAAGCGGCAGTGCTTGCGGAAGAACCGCCGCAGGCAGTCAGAGCACTTGCTGCGGCAACAACACCGGCAGCGGCCATGAACTGACGACGAGTGATCATCTTTTTCATAAAAATCTCCTCCTTCGGAGTGTTCTATAAAGTAAATTGATAAAAACGGAAGCAAGGCCCTTCCCCTCTAAAGCGGCCTTGCTTCTATTCTTGTCTGTTATTATAGCTATCTGGGTTCAAATCCGCAATTCACAAACCGTCCATACTTTTGGGCGCATTTTCTCGGCTTTGTTGATACTTTATACAAAAATTAAAGCGTAATTTTGTGCACTATTTCAAATTGTTCATTTTGTTTATCTGTGACATGAAACAAATTCACATGTTGCAAAAAGGTTACAGGGTCTCCATCTCGGCGTCGGCGGCAAATTCGGCCTCGGCGCGGACTTCGGCGGCCTGTCCCTCGGCCTCGGCAACAGCCAACGGCTCTGCCAGTGCCTTGCGGATGGCGGTGACGTAGAACACCATGGAAAGCGCCGTACCGATGCACCAGCCCACAGGCCATGCCATCCAGATGCCGGTGGAGCCCAGTGCGGTGGCGCTGAGCACGGCGGCAATGCCCACGCGCAAAATCAGGTCGGTGAAGGTGGCGATCATGAACCGCACCATCAGGCCGCAGCCGCGCAGGATGCCGTCTGCCACCAGCTTGACCGACACCACAAAGTAGAAGGGAGAGAGGATGCGCAAAAACAGCATACCGGTGTCAATGGCAGGGCCCTGCGGGTCGTTCATGAACAGCAGCAGCAAAAAGCGGCCAAAGAAGAAGTACAGCACCACCAGCGGCACGCACAGCAGCCACACCAGATTGCGGCCTGCGCCAAAGCCTTCCTTCACGCGGTCCATCTTGCCGGCACCCATGTTCTGGGAGGTGTAGTTGGAGATGCCGTTGCCCAGGGTGGTAAAGGAGGTGATGACCATGTTGTTCAGCTTGACGGCGGCAGAGTAGCCTGCAATGACGCTGGCACCAAAGGTGTTGATGACGCTCTGCAGGATGATGTTGCCCACCGAGACAAAGCTCTGCTGCAGGATGCTGGGCACAGCCACCACAGCCACCTTGCCCAGCATATTCCACGAGAACAGCTGCACATGACCCTCGGTGTGGAAGGCGCGGATGCGGCGGAACACCACTACCATGGCCAGCACGCAGCTGACACCCTGACACAGGAAGGTAGCCCATGCCACACCGGCGATGCCCATCTTGAAACCGGCGACGAACAGGATGTCCACGCCGATGTTGGACAAAGAAGAGACTGCAAGGAAGTAGAAGGGGGTCTTGCTGTCGCCAAGGGCAGAGAAGATGCCGGTGGCAATGTTGTAGAAGAACATGAAGGGCAGGCCCAGAACGTAGATATCCAGATACAGCGCAGAATCTGCAAGGATCTCCTCCGGGGTGTTGATGAGCTCCAGCAGGGCGTCGCAGCCAAACAGACCGATGCCCATCAGCACGGCGCACAGCACGGCAGAGCCGATGAGGGAGGTGTAGACCGAGGTCTTCATCTCGCGGTATTCCTTTGCGCCAAAGTAGCGGGACACGATGACCGAGCAGCCGATGTTGCAGCCAAAGGCAAAGGCGATGAAGATCAGGGTGATCTCGTAGCTGTTGCCCACCGCAGCCAGTGCGTTCTCACCGATGAACTTGCCTGCTACCAGACTATCCGCGATGTTGTACAACTGCTGGAAAATGATGCTGCCGAACATGGGCAGACAGAATTGCCACAATACCTGTGACGGCTTGCCAACCGTCAGATCCTTATTCATTGCAAAAATCCTCCTCTATAACGACTATAAATGGGAAAACAGCGTAAACGCCGCAACCAGTATAGAACCGAATCGCCAAAAAGTAAAGAAAATTTTTGGTATATATGCCATACGAAAATTACATGGCTGGCATAGTGCATCCCCGCTGCCGCAAGGGGGCAGACTGTAAACGGGTTTTCCACGGCGGTTTGCGTTCCCGTTAAAAATTTAGGTCTGCAAACATACGCACCGGCTCTTGCGCCGGGGTGCAAAGCGTGGTAGGATATTGACAGTTAGTTATATATAACTATCTAAATAGAGCAGTTCCCCGTCTGCCCGCCCGGGCAGTACGGGAGAGAAAATGATATTCAGGAGGGTTTCAAGATGAATTATCTGGAAATTGAATCTGTTGTAGGCCGCGAGATCTTAGACTCCCGCGGCAACCCCACCGTAGAGGCCGAGATCACGCTGGCGGACGGCACCGTGGCACGCGGCTGCGCCCCTTCCGGTGCATCCACCGGCGAGTTTGAGGCGCTGGAACTGCGGGACGGCGACAAGAGCCGCTATCTGGGCAAGGGCGTGACCAAGGCGGTGGAAAACATCAACACGGTCATTGCGGACGCAGTGGTGGGCATGGATGCTTCCGACATTTACGCCGTGGACGCCGCCATGATCAAGGCAGACGGCACCAAGGATAAGTCCAATCTGGGCGCAAACGCCATTCTGGCAGTGTCCATTGCAGCCTGCCGCGCAGCAGCCGCTTCGCTGGAAATGCCGCTGTACCGTTTTCTGGGCGGTGTAAACGGCAATCGCCTGCCTGTGCCTATGATGAACATCCTGAACGGCGGTGCACACGCCACCAACACCGTGGACACGCAGGAGTTCATGATCATGCCGGTGGGCGCCCCCTCCTTTAAGGAAGCGCTGCGCTGGTGCGCCGAGGTGTTCCATGCACTGGCTGCCATCCTGAAGTCCAAGGGGCTGGCTACCTCCGTGGGCGACGAGGGCGGCTTTGCACCCAACCTTTCCAGCGACGAGGAGACCATCGAGACCATTCTGGCTGCCATCGAAAAGGCGGGATATCTGCCGGGCAAGGACTTTATGCTGGCAATGGACGCCGCCGCCTCCGAGTGGAAGAGCCCCAAGGGCAAGGGCTTTTACAAGCTGCCCAAGGCGGGTACCGAGTTCACCTCCGCAGAGCTGATCGCACACTGGAAGAGCCTTGTGGAAAAGTACCCCATCATCTCCATCGAGGACGGTCTGGACGAAGAGGACTGGGAGGGCTGGCAGCAGATGACCCGCGAGCTGGGCGGCAAGGTGCAGCTGGTGGGCGACGACCTGTTCGTGACCAACACCGAGCGTCTGGCAAAGGGCATCCAGCTGGGTGCGGGCAACGCTATCCTGATCAAGCTGAACCAGATCGGCTCTGTCTCCGAGACCTTGGAAGCCATCAAAATGGCGCACAAGGCCGGTTACAACGCCATCAGCTCCCACCGCTCCGGCGAGACCGAGGACACCACCATTGCGGACCTGGCTGTGGCGCTGAACACCTGCCAGATCAAGACCGGCGCGCCCAGCCGCACCGAGCGTGTGGCAAAGTACAACCAGCTGCTGCGCATTGAGGAGCAGCTGGGCGAAAGCGCCGTCTACCCCGGCATGGAAGCGTTTTAAGTAAGACGATTTGGAATGCCCTCCGCACTGCTATGGGCATTTTCAGCGGAAATAGTATTTTTGATTTGTTGCTCAGAAACGCCTGCGGGCGTTTCTGAGCAACTTTTTCACGGGAAGGGGTCGTAAAGGCATACGGCAGCTGCAATACTCCCAATATTTACCACCACGGCATTTGCAATCCTGCAGCGGGCTGGTTCGTATATAAGGCAGACCGGCACCCGGCAGCAGTCGGGACGGAATGAAACGAAAGGAGCAAACCTTCCATGTTTCAAGGCCTTGGGCCGCTGCTCAGCCTTTTGGGCGGCGGCAGCTTGACTAAGCTGCTTCTGTTTTTACTGAAGGGGCTGTTCGGCTGAAACGGACGGTCTGAAAGGAGAATACCATGCTGATCGTATTGGAGCATCTGCTGGGTCGGATCAACTTGCCCGGTATGTGGTGGATCATCGCAGAGCGCTGGCTGTGAGGTGACACCCCGCAAAGCCGCTGCATTTTTTGTGCGGCGGCTTTTTTGCGTTGCCTTACCTGCCTTTCCATTGGCAAAAAATGCTTGCATCTAGGCAGTTTTGATGATAGAATCAAAATGTTACAGTATGCCCAAAAGCGGGGCGTACAGGAAGGTAAAGTTTGAAATTGCGGTAACAGGGGGTACTGCGTGCTGCAATGCGCGGAGAAAAAGGCAGGAAAGGTAAAATGGAAACAGACGAGACAATAAAAAAAGGATTTCTGCGGCTGGAACGCTATGCACAGAATATACCGGGCGGCTTTCACTGCTGCGCAGAGGATCCTGAAAACGGCTATCCGTTTGCTTATGTCAGTGACCGTTTTCTGGAGATACTGGGCTGGGAGCGGGAAGAATTTGCGGCAAGGTTCGATAACCGCTATACAGCGCTGATACACCCGGATGATCTGGCGGCCGGGCTGCGCTACCGGAATGCGGAAAACAGCGCGACTTACGCCAAGAATGGTGACAGCATCTTCCGGCTTCTGGGCAAAAACGGCTACCGCTGGGTCACCAACGCTGCCAATCAGGTGGAATGGTACGGCAAAGGCTATATCGTGGGCACGATCACGGATATCACCCCCTATATGGAACTGCGGGAAAAGCTGGAACAGCAGAACCGTACCCAGCGGGAGGCGCTGGAAACCGCCAACCATAATCTGCTGCGGATGATGCAGCAGATGGAGGAGCAGAAGGCGCAGTTTGCCCAGACTACTGCCCGGAGCATGGAAAAAGAAAAGCGCTACCGGCAGCGGCTGAACCACGACGCCCTGACCGGCACCTACAACCGCCGCTTTTACGAGGAAGTGGTGCGCAATAACCTCGGCCCGGCAGGCATCGCCCTGATGGATATCGACGATTTCAAGATCTGCAACGATACCTACGGCCACCACGCCGGAGATCTGGCACTGGAAACCGTTGCAAAGGCCATCCGCAGCTGCATCCGGGAAACAGATCTGCTGATCCGCTACGGCGGCGACGAGTTTTTGCTGGTGCTGCCCGGCATCCCGGCGGATTATTTCAAGGTAAAGCTGGAGCAGATCCGCACCGCCGTGCAGCAAACGGTGGTGCCGGGCTACCCCCACTTCCGGCTTTCGCTGAGCATCGGCGGCGCGATGCAGACCCTTGCCGACCCTATGGAGAACGTGGTGCGCCGGGCAGATTTTATAATGTATCAGGCCAAAAACCACAAGGACGCCGTGGCGGTGGACACACAGGACAGCCGGTTGGCTGCACAGAAGGATGTCTTAGGGGAAAAGCCCGTGATCCTGCTGGTGGACGATTCCATGATGAACCGCATGATGCTTGCCGGCATTCTGGGCGATGACTACCGCATTCTGGAAGCCGAGAACGGCAAGCAGTGTCTGGAGCTGCTGCGGGCAAACGCCGGGCAGACCTCGCTGGTGCTGCTGGATATCAATATGCCGGTCATGGACGGCTTTGAGGTGCTGCGCACCATGAACACCAACCACACCATCGAGGACGTGCCGGTGATCATGATCTCCAGCGACGATTCGGAGGAAGCCATCCGCAAGGCCTACGAGCTGGGTGCCAGCGACTATGTCAACCGCCCCTTTGACGCAAAGATCGTCTACCGTCGGGTGTCCAACACCATCAAGCTGTACGCCAAGCAGCGGCGGCTGGTGCAGATGGTGTCTGACCAGATCCGCGCACGGGAAAAGAACACCGATGTGCTGGTGGGCGTGCTGAGCCAGATCGTGGAGTTCCGCAACGGCGAGTCCGGCTCTCATGTGCGGCACATCCGCATTATCACCGAGACGCTGCTGCACCGGCTGATGGAGCTGACCAGCCGCTACGACCTGACCCCCGAGCAGCAGGATAATATCCCGCTGGCGTCGGCGCTGCACGATATCGGCAAGATCGGCATTGACGAAGCCATCCTGAATAAGCCCGGCAAGCTGACCGCAGAGGAATTTGCGGTGATCAAGACCCACAGTATGCTGGGCGCAGAGATGCTGCAAAAGACCGAAAGCTTTGCAGACCAGCCGCTGCTGCAGACCGCCTACGAGATCGCACGCTGGCACCACGAGCGCTGGGACGGTAAAGGCTACCCGGACGGGCTGAAGGGCGACGATATCCCCATCAGCGCACAGCTGGTCTCCATGGCGGATGTGTATGACGCGCTGACCAGCGAGCGATGCTACAAAAAGGCTTTCCCGCACGAAACGGCTGTCCAGATGATCACGAACGGCGAGTGCGGCGCCTTCAACCCGCTGCTGCTGCAGTGTCTGTTGGACGTGCAGGGGGAACTGAAGCAGGAAATTTTACAATGGTAATGTGAGGGCAACTACGCGTGACAGAACAGCGATTCAACCATAAAATACCCCGCCGTACCTTTTTAAAGGTGTGCGCGGCGGCAGCGGCAGCCGGGCTGACCGCCTGCAGCAAAACGCAGGCGGCGGCAGCACTGCCCGAGCTTACGGTGGGCAGCGATAACTACCCGCCTTTTATCTACCTGAACAATGACAGCACGCCCACCGGCATTGATGTGGACATTGCCACCGAGGCCTTTGCCCGCATGGGGTATGCGGTGCGGTTTGAAATCATTGACTGGGAGCAGAAAACAAACCTTGTGGAAAGCGGTGCTATCGACTGCATCTGGAGCTGCTTTTCCATGGATGGGCGGGAGCAGCTGTACCGCTGGGTAGGGCCGTATATGGTCAGCCGTCAGGTGGTGGCGGTCAATGCCGATAGCGGCATTGAAACGCTTGCCGACCTTGCGGGCAAGACCATGATGGTGCAAAGCACCACCAAGCCGGAGGAAATCTTCCTCGCCGGCACCGACCCCCGCATCCCGCAGTTTGGTGAACTGCTGAGCGCCGAGGACCGCAGCGTGCAGTACGCCATGTTGAACTGCGGCTATGTGGACGCCATTGCCGCCCACGAGGCCGCCATTTTGCGGTATATGCAGGATTGCAATGCCAATTTCCGCATTCTGGAGGAGCCGCTGCTGGTCACCGGCATCGGCGTGGCCTTTGCGCTGAACGACACCCGCGGGCTGGACGAAAAGCTGACCGAGACCTTTGCCGCCATGCGCGCCGACGGCACGATGAAGCAGATCGTAGGCAAATATCTGCCGGATCCGGAAAAATATCTGGAGGTGGACGCCCTTGAACCGTAACAAGAAACCGTTCACGCCCAATATGCGGGTGGCGGCGCTCTACCTGCTGATGGGCGTGCTGCTTTTGCTGGCAGTGACCATCTTCTCCGGGCGGGAGTCCATGCGCGCTACCGAGGAATACTTTGACCGCACCATCAACTTTGTAAAGGTGCAGTCCACCAGCTACGAAAAATATAACGATACCATCACCGCAAAGTCGCTGCGCCGGATGGCGGTCTCGGTGCGGCAGCTGGCCGAAAATGACGCTTTGGATATTTACGACCCCGAAGCCCTCCGGAAAGAGACGGAATCCCTCTGGCTTACCGGCATTGCCGTACTGGACGAAAATGGAGAATCACTGTGCGAATATACGGATGGTAATATCGATTATGCGCAGTTTGCGGAATCGCTGCGAGAGCAAGCCGCGCTGAACGTGCTGCAAAACCCGCAAAAGACCTATCTCAAGCGCATTCTGTTACAGGATGGTACAGCGGTGGATGTTGCCACCCGCCGCGCCGCAGCAGGGGACGCTGTGCTGCTGGCGTACCGGGTGACCCCGCCGGAGTTTGTGGAGGGGACAGCCCTGTCCATCCAGAGCGTGCTGGACGGCTACCCGAAGAACATCAGCGGCACCATCTTTATCGTGCAGGACAACAAGGTGATCGCCGCAAACGACCCGAGCCTCATCGGACTGTACACCACGAACAGCCCGCTGGTGCAGGGCATCCGCAAGGCCGGTGCGCCCGACATTCTGACCCACACCCGCGACTGGGCAAATTCCGGCTGCTATTTCGGGATGTACAGCAACGGACAGAATTTTGATCTGTATCTCTATATCGACGAAAAATCGGTGTTCCGCAATTTCAGCAGCGCACTGCTGACGGCACTGATCTTCTATCTGATCTGTGTGGCAGTGCTGCAAACGCTGCGCCGCCGCTCCATGAAGCTTGCGGAGCAGCAAAAAAGGGAGCAGGAGCAGAAGTATCACGCCCAGCTGGAAGAGCAGAACCGCAAGCTGGAGCTTGCCGTCCGGCACGAGGCAGCGGCAAACCGCGCCAAGCGGGAGTTCTTGTTCAACATGAGCCACGACATCCGCACTCCGATGAACGCCATTATCGGCTTCACCTCGCTGGCGGCGACCCATGTTGATAATAAAGAACAGGTGCTGGACTACCTGAAAAAGATCTCCACCTCCAGCCAGCACCTGCTCTCCCTCATCAACGATGTGCTGGACATGAGCCGTATCGAGAGCGGCAAGGTGAAGATCGAGGAAAAGGCGGTGCATCTGCCGGATCTCGTGCACGATATACGCTCCATCATCCAGCCCAACATCAGTTCCAAACGGTTGTCGCTGTTCATCGACACCATGGATGTGGTGGACGAGGATATCATCACCGACCCGCTGCGGCTGAATCAGGTGCTGCTGAACATCCTTTCCAATGCTATCAAGTTCACCCCCACCGGCGGCATGGTGAGCATCCGCATTGCTCAGAAGCCCGGCGCGCCCAAGGGCTGCGGCAATTATGAGTTCCGCATCAAGGACAACGGCATCGGCATCAACAAGGAGTTCCAGAAGCACATCTTTGAGGAGTTCACCCGGGAGGAAAGCTCCACCGTCAGCGGCATCCAGGGCACGGGTCTCGGCCTTTCCATCACCAAGAACATTGTAGACCTGATGGGCGGCACCATCGCCCTTGAAAGTGAGCCGGGCAAGGGCAGCGAGTTTATCGTGAACCTCTGCTTTACCCTCAGCGGGCAGAAGGCGGAGATCAAACAGCTGCCCCAACTGGAAGGGCTGCGGGCACTGGTGGCGGACGACGACACCAACACCTGCCTGAGCGTCAGCACCATGCTTTCCAAGATCGGCATGCGCCCGGAGTGGACCATCTCCGGCAAGGAAGCGGTCATCCGCACGAAGTACGCCGTGGAGCAGGGCGATGCTTTCAGCGTGTATATCATCGATTGGCTCATCCCGGATATGAACGGCATCGAGATCGTGCGGCAGATCCGCAAGGTCATCGGGGACAGCTGCCCCATCATCATCCTGACCGCCTATGACTGGGCGGATATCGAGGAGGAGGCGCGCGCCGCCGGTGTGACCGCCTTCTGCGAAAAGCCGCTCTTCCTCTCGGAGCTGCGCAAGGTACTGGCAGAGCCCTTCCGGGTGCAGTCGACCCAGACGCCCGCCCTGCCGCCCAAGGCAAGCTTTGACGGTAAGCACCTGCTGCTGGTGGAGGATAACGCCCTGAACCGGGAGATCGCCATAGAGATCTTAAAGGAAGCAGGCTTCCTTGTGGATACCGCCGGAGACGGCGTTGAAGCAGTGGAAAAGATGGAGCAGTCCGTGCCCGGGCAGTACGACCTGATTTTGATGGACATCCAGATGCCCCGGATGGACGGCTACGAAGCCACCCGGCGGATCCGCGCTCTGCCCGACCCCCGCAAGGCAGGCATCCCCATTTTTGCCATGACCGCCAACGCCTTTGAGGAGGACAAGCAGAACGCCGTGAATGCGGGCATGAACGGCCACATCGCAAAGCCGCTGGATATCCCGCACCTGCTGAAGGTGCTGGAAGAAGCGCTGAAATAAGAACCCGCTCAGGCAAAGCCTTGCGGCTTTATCGGCTCCCCCGAAAGGGGGAGCTTTTTTGTTTCTGCCGGTCAGCATCTTTCCGTTCACGCGGTTTTATCTTCCTGCATAAGATGGTGCACAGCGGAAAAGGGGAGATGACGACATGAGGCAGACAAAGCGGTTTGCGGTGGTGGGCAGCGATGCCCGGCAGGCGGCGGCAGGGCGTGCACTGGCGCGGGCGGGGTATACGGTGGGCGGCGTGCAGCAGCTGCCGCAGGCAGACTGCATCCTGCTGCCGCTCCCGCTGGAACAGTCCGGTCTGCCGCTGGCGCAGCTGCTGGGCATGGCAAAGCCCGGGGCACTGGCGCTGGGCGGTAAGGTGACGGACAGCGCAAGGACTATCGCCCGGGCGGCGGGGGTGGAACTGGTGGACTACTTTGCCCGCCCGGAGCTGACCGTGTATAACGCCATCCCCACCGCCGAGGGCTGCATCGGCATTCTGCTGGAACGGCGCAGCCGTACCCTGTGGGGCGCGGCGGTGCTGGTGCTGGGCTTTGGCCCGGTGGGGCGGGCGCTTGCGGTGCGTCTGGCGGCGCTGGGTGCGCGGGTGACCGTGGCGGCACGCCGCCCGGTGCAGCGGGCCATGGCAGAGGAGCAGGGGCTGCGGGCGGTGCCGCTGACAGACCTTGCTGCCGCAGCTGCCGCCTTTGATACGGTGGTGAACACCATCCCCGCGCCGGTGCTGACGGCGGCAGTGCTGGCGGCGCTGCCGAAGGGGTGTCTGATCGTGGATCTGGCCTCAAAGCCCGGCGGCACGGACTTTGCCGCCGCCCGGCGGCTGGGGCACACGGCGCTGCACGCGCTGAGCCTGCCGACGGTCTGGGCACCGGAAACGGCAGGGGAGGCGCTGGCGCGCACGGTGCAGACCATTTTGCAGGAGCGGGAGGAGAAGATATGATCATAGAGAAAAAGGGCTGTCTTGCCTTTGCGGTGTGCGGCAGTTTTTGCACGTTGGAGGACGCCTTGGGCGCGGCGCAAGCACTGACGGCACAGGGCTGGACGCTGCTGCCCGTCATGAGCTTTGCCGTGCAGCAGGATACCCGGTTCGGCACCGGGGAAAGCTGGCGGCAGCGCTTACAGGCCGTTACCGGGCATCCGGTGCTGGACACCCTGCAGGCGGTGGAGCCGCTGGGCCCCCGGCGGCTGGCGCAGGCGCTGGTGGTCGCCCCCTGCACCGGCGCAACGCTGGCGCGGCTGGCGGCGGGACTTTCGGATACGCCGGTGACCCTTGCCGCCAAAAGCCTGCTGCGGGTGGGCAGCCCGGTGGTGCTGGCAGTCTCTACCAACGACGGCCTTGGCGCCTCCGGCGAAAATATGGCGCGGTTGTGCCAGCGCAAGCACTATTACTTTGTGCCCTACGGGCAGGACGACCCCTTTGCCAAGCCCCAGAGCCTGAAGGCCGACCTTGCCCTGCTGCCCGCCGCCGTGGACGCCGCTTTGCGGGGTGAGCAGCTGCAACCGGTGCTGCTGGGACAAAGGAATGTGTAAATCTCTTTTCAGCGGGGAAAAAATGTGGTATACTTCAAATGATGTCTTGTCGGCATAAAACGGATAAGCGGAGAATACCAGATGAAAAAATTTACCGCAGCACTGTGCACTGTGCTGCTTTTGATAGGCGCTGTGCTGGTGCCCGGCGCGGCAGCAGCCGGCCCGGCGCTGGCCAATACCCGGGCATACTGCATCATGGATGCAGACACCGGCCTTGTGCTGGCGCAGCAGAATATGGACGAGGAGCTGCACCCGGCCTCCATTACCAAGGTAATGACCCTTGGTCTTGCCTGCGAAAAGGCGCAGGGGGACTGGGACGATGTAAAGCTGACCGTGAGCCACGAGGACGTCTACTCGCTGGCGGGCACGGATTCCAGCCACATCGCTCTGCTGGAAGGGGAAGAAGTTCCCCTGGTGGATGCGCTGTACGCCACCCAGATGGCCAGCGCCAACGACGGCGCCAACCTGCTGGCGGAGTATTTCGGCGGCGGCACCATCGCGGACGGCGTGGCGGCCATGAATGCACAGGTGGAGGAGCTTGGCCTTGCCCACACCCACTTTTCAAACCCCCACGGCATCAGCGACGACGACCACTACACCAGCTGCTACGATATGGCACAGATTTTGCGCTGGGCGCTGCAGCAGCCGGGGTTTGAGGAGTTGTTCACCCGCAACGAGATGTACACCATGCAGCCCACCAACATCCAGCCGGTGACCCGCTACTTCTCCCAGCAGGATAAGATTCGCATCGGCTCCAGCCGCTACCATATCGACAGTGTGCTGGGCTCCAAGCTGGGCTATACCAACACCGCCCGGTACAGCTATGTCTGTCTGGCGGAGCAGGACGGGGTGCGGCTGATCTGCGCGACCATGCAAAGCCAGCTGAGCACCGATAAATATAACGATATGCGCACCCTGCTGGACTACGCCTTTTCCACCTATAAAAGCTACACCCAGCTGCCCGGCGGCACGGTCACCGCACAGCTGGCTGTGGCGGGCGGCGGGCAGAGCCTTGGCACCGTTACCGTAGCCGACCCCGGGGTGAAGTTGCTGCTGGCCGAGGGCTTATCCGCGCAGGACGTGACCGTGGATCTGGAGCTGCCGGAGCAGTATCTGCTTGGCGCAGAGCCCGCCGTGTATGCGGTGTACACCCTGAACGGCGGCGCGCAGCAGGAGAGCACCAGCGTGCGGGTAAAGGCAGAGATCACAGGTCTTTCCGAACTGCTGGAGCAGAGCGTCGGCACAAAGCTGGAAGCCGCCAGGGACGTGGAGCCGGGCAGCAGCGCATGGCTGCTGGCGGGCATCTCAGTGGGCTGCACCGTGGGTGCGGCGGTGGTCACGGTGCTGGTGCTGCGGGTGCATGCACGCCTGAAAAAGCGCCGCAAAACGGCAAAGCACCGCAACAAAGCGTAAAAGCCTGTTTTAAACCAGACTTTTCCAGATAAAGAAAAAGCTTTCAGAAAAAAAGAGAGGTACAATATCATGGGTAAGTTTATTTTTACGCAGACCGAGATCCCCGGCGTGGTGGTCATTGAGCCGCAGGTGTTCGGCGACGACCGCGGCTATTTTATGGAGACCTACCAGAAGGACCAGTTCGCAGAGGCCGGTATCGACAAGGAATTTGTGCAGGACAACCAGAGCCGCTCCACCCGGGGCGTGCTGCGCGGGCTGCACTTCCAGAAGAACCACACCCAGGGCAAGCTGGTGCGCGTGACCAAGGGCGAAGTGTACGACGTGGCCGTGGACTGCCGCCCCCACAGCGCCACCTTTGGCAAGTGGGTGGGCGTGACCC
>OGUG01000764.1_pt1 | contig 14528 bp, 10 predicted proteins | sample 1573711 | NCBI WGS metagenome assembly OGUG01 (sample SAMEA2582006, study PRJEB24529) | metagenome | biome: Human gut stool | place: China | collected 2011 | reverse complement strand
TCTCCGGCACCAACATGATCAACCTGTTCAAGAACGTGTCCATCCGCTACATCATCGCACTGGGTATTTCCGGCTGCCTGATCACCACCGGCAACGACCTGTCGGCCGGTCGTCTGGCTGGTTTTGCCGCCTGCCTGGCCTGCATCTTTGCGCAGACCGAGGGCGCATCCGGTAAGTTCTACCCCAACATGCACACCCTGCCCACCCCGGTGGTGTTCATCCTGGTCATCGCCATCTGCGCCATCGTCGGCCTGTGCAACGGTCTGGTGGTCAGCTACCTGAAGGTGCAGCCCTTCATCGCAACCCTGGGCATGCAGCAGGTGGTCTACGGTATCTGCCTGGTGTACACCGGCGGTACCCCCATTGGCTCCCTGAACAAGAACTTCACCTCCCTGGCCTCCAACACCATCATCGGCATCCCCGTGCTGATCTGGATCGCTCTGGTCGTGGCCGCGTGCTTCTGGTTCCTGTACAACAAGACCCGTCACGGCAAGTACATGTACGCCATCGGCGGCAACGAGGCTGCTGCTGAGGTGGCCGGTGTCAACGTGTACGCTACCAAGATCCGCATCTACATCCTGGCTTCCTGCATGTTCGGTCTGGCAGGCTGCCTGCTGGCTGCAAAGTCCGGCGGCGCATCCGTCAACACTGCAATGGGCTATGAGCTGGACGCCATCGCAGCCTGCACCATCGGCGGTGTTTCCACCACCGGCGGCGTCGGCACCGTGCCCGGCGTTCTGGTCGGCGTTCTGGTCTTTGAGCTGATGAAGGTCGCTCTGCAGTTCATGAACGTCAACTCCTCTTACACCTACATCGTCCAGGGCCTTGTCATCATCGTGGCTGTGGCCATTGATATCCGCAAGTACCTGGCAAAGAAGTAAGCCCTCTCTTCTGTGGGCCGTCTGCCTTTTGGGCGGACGGCCCCTTTTTTTGTTCATGTTTGTGTGCTATCATAAAAGCAACAACCATCAGGAGGTGCAGTATGGCACAAAAAGACCTCACCCCTGCCGAGCGCGAGGCAGAGCTTGCCCGGCGCGAAGCCGTTCTGGCTGCCCGCGAAGCACAGCTGGCACAAGAGCAGGCCGAGCTTGCCGATCAGCGGGCCGACTTTGAACAAGGCAAAAAGTCCCTGCTTGACAACGGCGACAAGAACTTTGTCAATCCCAAGGAGAAGCTCTACGATCATTTTCCCCTCACCGTCCATCAGATGGACATCATCATCGGGGTGCTGTTTGCGCTCATCGCCCTGTTTCTGATCCTGGGCGTGACCCACACCAGCTTCTTTGGCCTGTTCGGCGGCTGAATCTGTCCGGCTCCCCCGGAAACGGAGGAGCCTTTTTTGCTGCCCTGCCCAACGCTTCTTCGCTGCATCCTTTTACAAAAATGATTGCATTTCATCCGCAATATGACTATACTTTATAGCAAGCCAACTTTTTAATGCAACAGCAACAACGTTGGTTTGCATATCGCAGATATGCTGCTACTGTTGCGCTAATTTCCAGCCTTGCGATAATAAGAAGCTGCCGGGTTTGCGGCAGCGGAAAAAGGGGTGTATAAAAGTATGAAACGCAAATGGATCGCGGCACTGCTGGCCGGTTGTATGTTGGCCGCACTGTTGCTCACCGGCTGCTCTGCCGCCGAGACGGTCAAGCGTCTGCGCTTTGGCGTTGCCGGCGAGGGTGGTGTCTACCACAATTTTGGTGAGCAGTTTGCCGCGCTGGAAAACGAGACTTCCAACGGCACCATCGAGCTCCGGACCACCGCCGGTTCGGCCGCCAACCTGCGCCTGCTCACCGGCGAATACCTGCAGCTGGCCATTGCGCAGGCCGACCTCGCACAGGACGCCTACAACCAGACCGGCATTTTTGCAGAGGAGGAAGACATCCGCGGCTTCGGCGCGGTAGCAGCCCTGTACACCGAGGCCTGTCAGGTCATCGTGCGGGCCGACTCGGACATCCAGTCCATCGAGGACCTGCAGGGCAAAACCGTGAGCATCGGCGCGGAGGAATCCGGCTCCGAGCAGAATGCCCTTCAGATCCTGTCTGCCTACGGCCTGAACGACCGCCTGGTGGACACCATCAACCTGAACTATACCGACGCTGCCGACCAGCTCAAGGCCGGTAAGATCGACGCCATCGTCATCACAGTCGGCATCCCCAGCCCGGTGGTCACCGAGCTGGCAGGCGAATGCGGCATCCGCCTGCTGAATGTGGACGGCACCGCGGCGCAGCGCCTGCTGAGCAGCTACAACGCCTACCGTGAGGTCACCATCCCGGCCGGCACTTATCCCGGCCAGGACGCCGACGTGCAGACCGTGGGCGTCAAAGCCGTTCTGCTGGCCAGCGATTCTCTGCCCGCAAAGCAGGTGCAGCAGCTCACCGAACTGCTGTTCTCCAGCCGGGAAGCGCTGGAAGAGCAGCTTGGCCTTGCACTGGACCCGGAGACCGACGCAGTAGAGGGCGTTGGCATCCCCTTCCACGCAGGCGCAGCGGCCTGGTATAAGCAGGCCGGAATTACGGTGGACTGAGTCTGCCGGGAAATCGAGGGAAAGCAATGAAGATCGAATTGGATATGTATCAGACCCTGGCCCTTGCGGTGCTGGTGCTGATGCTGGGCAAGTTTCTGCGGGAACGGGTACGCCTGCTGGATAAATTCTGCATCCCCGCGCCGGTCATCGGCGGCGTGCTGTTTGCCGTTTTCACCTGCATCTGCTATGTGACCGGCGTGGCAGAGTTTGCCTTTGACGACACCCTCAAAGAGGTGTGCATGGTCATGTTCTTCACCTCGGTGGGCTTTCAGGCCAACCTCAAGGTGTTGAAAAGCGGCGGCAAGGCCATGATCGTGTTCTTGGGCGTCGTCATCGTGCTGATCGTCAGCCAGAACTTCCTGGCCGTTGGGCTGGCCAACCTGCTGGATGTGGACCCGCTGGTGGGCCTTTGCACCGGCTCCATCCCCATGGTGGGCGGCCACGGCACCGCCGGTGCCTTTGGCCCGGTGCTGGAGGACTTTGGCATCAAGGGTGCCACCACCCTGTGCACCGCCGCCGCCACCTACGGCCTGATCGCCGGCAGCATGATGGGCGGCCCGCTCGGCAAGATGCTCATTGAGCGCCACCACCTGCTGGACACCATCGTGCCCGAGGACGACAGCCTGCTGGTGGAAGAAGAGATCAAGCACGAGCGTCACAGCAGCATGTACCCCGCCGCCAGCTTCCAGCTGATCATCGCCATGGGCATCGGCACGGTGCTGAGCAAGCTGCTCAGCCTGACCGGCATGACCTTCCCCATCTACATCGGTGCCATGATTGCCGCCGCCTGCATCCGCAATCTGGGCGAATACGGCGGCAAGTTCACGGTATATATGGGCGAGATCAACGACATCGGCGGCATCTGCCTGTCGCTCTTCCTTGGCATGGCCATGATCACCCTGAAGATCTGGCAGCTGGCCGAGCTGGCTCTGCCGCTGGTGGTGCTGCTGGCCGGTCAGACCCTGTTCATGATCCTGTATTCTTTTGCGATCGTGTACAACGTCATGGGCCGCGACTACGACGCGGCCGTCATCGTTTCCGGCACCTGCGGCTTCGGCATGGGTGCCACCCCCAACGCCATGGCCAACATGCAGGCCGTGTGCGACAAGTATTCCCCTTCCGTCAAGGCCTATCTGCTCATCCCGCTGGTGGGCAGTCTGTTCGCGGATTTCATCAACAGCCTTGTCATTACGGTATTCATCAACTTTATCTGATCCTGTCTTGAACTTTCGGTGTGCCCCGCACACCGGGAAAGGAGCATCATCATGTCGCTGAAACACCACCTGAAGATGTGGTTCCAACAAAAGATCTGGAGCAAGCCGGACAAGTCTCATTCGGAGGAAACGGTGGCTCTGCCGGAGGTCCATACCGGCAAGGTACACCACCCCGCAGAAGACACCTCTCATGCCACCGGAGAGCATCCTCACGCCGAGGACCCCATCCATTACGACAACGTGGCCATTCCCGAGGTGCACATCCACCCCCGTCGGCACCAATAAGCTCCACAGACAAAAAAGCTGCTGCCCTCCCTTTGCGGGAAGGCAGCAGCTTTTTGCTTTGTGTTTGTATGGAACCTTACAGGCAGATGTACTTCAGGATGAACAGCACGGTCAGCACATACATCAGCGGGCTGATCTTCTTTTCCTTGGCCTTGCCGGTGACCACATTGATGATGGTCCAGGAGATCACACCAATGGCAATGCCCTCAGAGATGCTGTATGCAGTGGGCATGGCCAGGACGGTCAGGAAGGCGGGGATGCCCTCGCTGGGGTCGTTGAAGTCGATCTTGACTGCGGAGCCCATCATGTAGAAGCCCACGATGATCAGAGCCGGAGCCGTTGCAAAGCTGGGGATGGTCAGGAACAGCGGGCTGAAGATGGTAGCCAGCAGGAACAGCACACCGGTGGTCATGCTGGTCAGGCCGGTGCGGCCGCCCTCGGTCACCCCGGAAGCGCTCTCCACAAAGGTGGTGGTGGTGGAAGTACCCAGCACAGCACCGGCGCAGGTGGCGATGGAGTCTGCCATCAGAGCACCCTTGATGTGGGGCAGCTTGCCGTCCTCGTCCAGCATGTCAGCCTTGGATGCCACGCCGATCAGGGTGCCCAGGGTGTCAAACAGGTCCACGAACAGGAAGGAGAACATGACGGCAAAGAAGTTGAGGATGCCGACGCCGGAGAAATCCGTCTTGAACACCTGACCAAAGGTCTTGCCCAGGGCCGAGAAGTCAAAGCTGACAAAAGCGGTGGGGATCACGCTGTACATGCCCGCATCCGCATTGGGCACATAGATGCCGGTGACCTCGCAGAGGATGCCCAGCACCCAGGTGATCAGGATGCCGTACAGGATGCCGCCCTTGACCTTCTTGACCAGCAGGATGCCGGTGATGGCCACGCCGATGAGGGCCAGGATGGCACCCACGCCCACGCTGTGGAAGGTCTCGCCTTTGAAGTGCTGGTAGGTGACCAGCGTAGAGTCGCTGTTCACGATCAGCTTGGCGTTCTGCAGGCCGACAAAGGCCACGAACAGGCCGATGCCCACGCTGACCGCGCTCTTCAGGGTCATGGGGATGGCGTTGAAGATGCCCTCACGCACATTGGTCAGGGACAGCGCGATGAAGATGATGCCCTCCACAAACACGGCCATCAGGGCCAGCTGCCAGCTGTAGCCCATGGTCAGCACGACCGTGTAGGAGAAATAGGCGTTCAGGCCCATGCCGGGGGCCAGAGCAAACGGGTAGTTGGCCAGCAGAGCCATCAGGGCCGTGCCCACAAAGGATGCCAGTGCGGTGGCGATCAGCACAGCCTCGGAGTCCATGCCGGACGCCGACAGGATGTTGGGGTTGACCGCAAGGATGTAGGCCATGGTCATGAAGGTGGTGATACCTGCCATGATCTCGGTCTTTGCATCGGTGTGGTTTTCCTTCAGATGAAAGACATTTTCTAACATGAAAAAACCTCCGTTCTTTGGTTGCTTCTGCCGGTTGCGGCGGCAGAAGAGGAACAGGTTTCATTTTAGCACGAATCGTCACAGAATGTCCACAGCTCAGAAACAAAATAATGCGTTTTGGGAAGTTTTTGTCGAAAGAGTACGACTTTATAAGTTGTGCTGTGCAACAATTCTCCATGCAAAGAGGACGTTTTTCCTGTTTTTAAAAACAACATGACCCCCGGCAGCGTACAGCTTCCGGGGGTCATAACGTTCTGCTCTGCGCTTACAGATGCAGCACGATCTTTGCAACATTGAAGTAGATCAGCAGCGTGGTGGCATCCACGATGGTGGTGATCAGCGGCGATGCCATCACGGCCGGGTCCACATGCAGTTTTTCTGCCGCCACGGGCAGAATGCCGCCGATGAGCTGCGACAGCAGGATGGTGCAGATCAGGGTCAGGCACACCACCAGTGCCACCGGAGCGGTCACCTTGTCGAACAGCAGCAGTTTTGCAAAGTTGCACACCGCCAGCGTTGCGCCGCACAGCAGGGCCACCCGGCTCTCCCTCCACAGGATGCGGGGCAGGTCGTGGGGCTGGATCTCGCCCACCGCCATGCCGCGGATGATGGTGGAGGTGCTCTGACTGCCCGCGTTGCCGCCGGCATCGGTCAGCATGGGGATGTACGCCGTCAGCACGGTCACGACGGCCAGTGCGTCCTCATACCCCCGGATGACCAGACTGGAGAAGGTGGCGCTGATCATCAAAAACAGCAGCCAGGGCGCACGGCTCTTGTACAGGTCCCACATGCTCTGCTTGAAGTAGGGCTTGTCGGACGGGCCGATGGCGTTCATCTTGGCGATATCCTCGCTGGCCTCGTCCTGCAGGATGCTGATGGCATCGTCAATGGTCACGATGCCCACCAGCCGGTTTTCGGCGTCCACCACCGGAATGGCCAGAAAACCGTATTTTTCAAACAGGTGGGAAACATCCTCCTGGTCGGTAGTGGTGGTCACACTGACCACATTGGTGTCCATCAGGTCTCGGATGGGTTCTGCGGTGTCCTTGGCCAGCACCAGCGCCCGCAGCGACACCACGCCCACCAACTTGCGGCTGCCGTCGGTCACATAGCAGTTGTTGATGGTCTCTTTGTCAAAGCCGTTCTGGCGGATGGCCTCCATGGCCTGCGCCACCGTCATGTCCGGGCGCAGCTCCATCAGCTCGGTGGTCATCACGCCGCCGGCAGAGTCCTCCGGGTACTGGAGCAGTTCGTTGATCATGCGGCGGGTGGCGGGGTCGGCCTGGCTCAGAATGCGCTTGACCACATTGGCCGGCATCTCTTCCACAAGGTCGGTCGCATCGTCCACGCACAGCTCGTCCACCACGGCCTTCAGCTCGGTATCGGTCAGGCCGTCGATCAGCTCCTGCTGGGTGGCAGGGGTCAGCTCGGTGAATACATCCGCCGCCAGGTCCTTGGGGCACAGACGGAACAGCACCGGGAGCTTTTCGGCCGGCAGGTCCTCGAACACGGCGGCCAGGTCGGGAGCCGGCAGGGTCTCCATCACATCCCGCAGGCTCTGGTATTTTTTGGCGTCATCCAGATTCGCCAGCATGGTCTTGAGGGTATTGATCGAAATTTCAGACATAAAAAAGCTGCCTCCTTTTTTACCAGGCGGCAGCGGGCACTTTCATTTCCGGGGAAGGCAAACACACCGTGCATTCTCACGCACAGCCGGGCCGTTCTCCGGCATGCAAAAAGGCTGCCGTCTGGTTCTTTGATCGGGGATATAAACTGCCGCTGCTTCCAGCAGGTTCCATGACGACCACCTCGTTTTTCTGTCGTAAAAAGGCACTTTGGCCTTTTCCGCCCATTACTTTACCACGGCCGGAGCCGTTCGTCAACCCCGCCCCGCAAATTTTACAGCTTCTTTGCAGGGCCGCGCGCCTTTGTGCAACTGTACCAACCTCAGCCGTTGTTTTTCGGCAGATTCCACCCTTGTTCCGGAGCCCAAAAACCTCTATGATTATGGTACAGCGTGGCTCTGGGCAGCGGCGGCCCGGAAGCCAAAGCCGCCGACGACGATGTGACCGACGATGTGGACAAAGACGGCCTGTACAACGCCTTTGTCCACCTCGTCCTGATTTAACACAACCTCTCAACAAGCCAGAATCCCCCTGCCCGTTCCGGCATCTGCCGGGATGGACAGGGGGATTCTGCATGAAGGAGAAAACGTGAAGAAAAAGGTTTCGGAGATGGTATTGCACAAAAGGCAGGATACCACCGCCACGGTGATACCCTGCCTTTACTTGCTCCTGTTTCCCGTTCTGCGTACTCTCGCCGTAGGACTTCCCGCAAACAAAAAACGTACCCGAACCCTCTCTCTTAGAGAGACGGATTCCGGTACGAGCTGTGTGGCAGAGCATTCTCAACGGCACTTGAACCTTCAGATCGCTTGCAGCACTGCGATGCAGAGTGCCAGTGCTTTCCGTAAGGAGTCCTTTCCCCAATCACGTTCATCGTGTTCCAGAACATTCGCAAGAGAATCTGCCGTATAGAGGATCTGCCCGAAAGAAGCACCTCGCTTCCGGGCGCAGGCAGCCAATGCGGCGCACTCCATCTCGACCGTTGTGCATCCTTCCGCCCTGCGATACTTCACCATGTCCTGCGTTTCCCGGAAGAAGCCATCCGTTGTCCATGTAATACACTCCCGGAACGGAATTTTCTGCGCAAGAAAAGTCCGCTCGATAGCATCCCGGATATTTTTGTCAAGCTCAATAGAGCGGGACGCGGGAAGATAATGATACGAGGTCCCCTCGTCCCGTAATGCTTTTACCGGAATGAGAAATTCGTTTTCGGCCAAATTGGTCAGGACGCCGCAGGAACCAGTCGAAATGATTTTCCTACAGCCGCAGGAGATGAGAAAGTCCATCAGTTGTGCCGCCGCAGGTGCGCCCAAAGGGGCAGCACAAAGACAGAATTCCATGCCATCCTGCTTTATGATATAAACAGGATAATTCCGGGTGATTGTTTCAAACGTTTCTGCAACCGCGGCATTTGCCTCGAAAGCGTAAGCATCCGCTGCTTCTCCAAGAAAGGCATAGACGCATTTTTCGGGAAGCTTCAGCTGTTCTGCACCATGATTTGGTTTTATGACCTCTTCCGAGCCGGAATCGTACTCCAAGATCGGCAGTTCGTGTTTTTGAATCATCTTGATTCTTTCAATCCTTTCAGAAATCGACAGCATCCCCGGTAGACATTCCTATGGGTTGGGACCCGCGGAAGCATCTGACAGGTGCCGCCTTACGAGTTGCGTTTGCTGATTTTTCCGCCGCCCCTTAGCAGGGCCTTGAAAAATCAGAACGCTGCCCCAACAACTCTTCCCTGTCTCTGCCGCAGGCAGCGGTCGTCGCCGTTGCTTTTCGAGTCCCTGATTCTCCACAAAGAAAAACTTCCGGGCCATCAGCAGCATCCCCGGTAGACATTCCTACGGGTTGGGACCCGCGGGCTAAGCAACAGCCCACTGGGCTGATTGCTTACGGTGCTTCGCACCGCCGCCCTGTTCGAGTCCCTGCGTGTGATGCATGATGACTTTTCGATTTTTAGAGCGTTAATTCGTCAAATAGATGAAATTTGCTACAGATCTGCTACAAACAGCAGTTTTCATTTACCGCAATCTCGCACAAATTCAGAGGTCATTTCTTCCAATCTGCTGCTGAACATTTCGCCATATTGCTCATATCCAACAAATACAGAACTCTCTACATCGCAAATCTGGTTTAGGCCAATCGCTTGTACTGCCTCCATCGCTGCTTCTCTCTGGCTCAAATGCCGTTTTCCAACGGTCAGGCAGTTTGCACCATCCAATGTGTCATGTTGCTAAACCGTCCAGTTAAAGGCCTGTAAGTCGTGCTAGGCATCACGCTCCTCTTATATCATTAATGATTTACCGTTGTTCCACAATATAAATATTTGATGTTATTTCTGTTCCATTGTAAAAATATGCGCCACTTCTATCACCATAGCGAAGTATCCCTAAATCTTCACCGCTATGAAGTTCTTTAGATGCTCGTACAAACCAAATTAAATTCAAATTGTTTTTTTTCAGAAAAGCATCTAATAGGTCTTTTCGAAGGACTACTCCTGATTCTTTCTGTGAGATGTTCAGATCAAACGCTGCAATTTTTTCATTTGAATCGTAGTACAAACCATCAATGTCTGCCTGATGAAGATGAAGCTGTTCAATAAGCATTGGGCAGGGCACATTCATGGAAAGTGTATTATCCTTTGAGGCATCGTATTCACATCCCCACACAAGATTGGTACTTGCGTGCATAATTTTTCCAACTTGCTTCTGAACGGGCTTTCTTACAATCTCCGTTTTATAGAGCTTTTTGTTTAACTCCTGAGCGGAAAGTACTTGAGTAGGATCTGCTTCAGTTAATTTAATGTACTGTTCTAAAAACTTGGTATCGACAACCTCCTGTTCCACTTCTTCCTCTGATATTTTGATTGATACACCTGATTTTTTTGTGATGTTCTGATTAACGGAATAACAGCTAGGTGACCATGGGTATTCTCGATTGAAAGTAGAATAGGTTTCTGGGTCGAGACCTATACCATTTGAACTACTAAAGTCAATTTTGTCTGCGGCTGCGGTTTGAAACAGCTCAAACTGCTCTTCCGTAACGAAGTAAGCATACAGCCAGCTCCAAGTTAGTAGTCTTTCCGTTTTCAACTGTTCTCTTCCTGCACACGAATAATTACTCAATCTAACCCATTGATTCCCATTAGGACCTGAAAGAATGAGTGCTTTCGGCATTTCATCGAAATATACACCATTTGAATCCAACCATTCCGACACGCTTGCCGCATCTGAAACATCAACTTTCAAATGTTCGTCACGAGTGATTCTTTTTAGCTCATCGATTTCATCAAATAGCGGAACAGCCTTAGATTTCATACGTTCAAAATTCAAAGTCGGGTCAAAATCGCGAACAAATGGTTCCCAAGGTCCTTCAAAAGTTGGCGTTTCAAAAGAATCCGTGTCAACACTGCAATGATCAGAAACTCTTGCCAAAATGTTATGCATTGCAATCCATTGATACTTTTTTCCAATACGCTCCAGCTTTTTTGTTTCGCTCCTATCGTATCCCCAATAAACGCTATGCTCATCAAGCCGATTAGAATATCCCAATTCATTGACAATAAAAGACATAGCGTAATTGAATATTTTACCTTCGTCCACATCAAAGTTTTTCAACGCACTCTGAAAAACATAACGTCCAAAGTCTCCGTACATACCAGAGCCCTCAAATGACATTGAACTTCTTATTTGCCGAATACCATTATCGACCTCTTTATTAGCATAATCTTCATCGACTAGCATAATCGGTAATGATTTATAAGGAGGTACAATTTTTTCATGGAGAATACAACCACCATAGGAAGGATTCTCCCACAAAAATCGTTCAATTATCAGTCTTGCATAATCACGAAGTAAAATATCAGGATAAATAAGTTCCTGATCAAAAATTGTTGAGTAGACATATTCTGCTAAGTTTATGTATACGGAATCATCTTTTTTTTGACGTTTACAGCATGCTCCAAATACAACACCATATAAACGCTCTATAATATAAGGATCGTTTACCTTTTCGAAAGCTTTCAGAATCACAATGCACAGATCAAATTCATTCCGCAGAATTTCAATCATAGCCTCTGAAGTATAGTCACGAAGCATGCGATTTGATGAACTCAACAGCCATCCACAAAGAATAAGCAACTGATGAGCCTGCTCTTTACTCATTTGAATGCTTTGTCCTGAACTGTACATTTTTATAAGCTGCATGAGCCGATCAGACTCGTCATAAAAAATCCGATTAATGTATTTTGTCCAATAATAATCACGCTCACTAAGCCGAAAGCTCATTAGAAGTGTATGTAAAAAATCCGAGTTCAGGGGATGATTATGTTTTATACTATTACCGATAAGGACATTCCAAAAATCCTCACGAGATACTTTATACTTCTGTGCAACAGCTAAAAACGCATTGCTGGAGATATATTCTTTATCCCTCCAAATAAACGACCGTATGTACGATTTTACAATATAACCTTTCTCAAAACCTTCAGGTAGCTCATCAATTAAATCAATGCACTCTTTGCCGAATTTCTGAGCGTAGATAGCACAGCATATAACAAAGACATCGCTATTGCTCAAATTCACAATATTATTATCATTTACTTGTAAGATATCTTCGTATAAAGTCTTACGGATGGACATGTCGGACATGTCATGAGAAAATAAGCTCCTTGCAAAGAAATAGTCGTTCATTTGATCATACGCAAAAAAGTAGCGTTCATTGCCCGCAATCAAATTTGTATGCACGAGATTTTCTTTTGCTAATAATGACATAAACGGCCTTAATGGAAGAGCATTCGCAGTCCAGAACGGTATGCTTGCGAGATCAGATTCCAAAATATTTTTTTCCTTTTTATCAAAAACCAAAGTTGAAATTTCATCAACGAGCGACTGTACAATATTGTCATCTTCCGTAAATCCAATGAGTTTATACCTCTTTTCTAGTATCGGGAAAATGTTCTTGTTTGCACTTTCTACTAGTCTATCATACAAAGTAGGGAGACTTGCTTCATCATTTCTATAGGTTTTACAATACAATGTTAAAAACAGCGGATTTTCCATTTCAGATTCAAAATACTCATACAAGGTAAATGGAATTCTATAATAGTCAAAAAATTGTTTTGATGCTTTTAAACCATTAGATGCAAAACCTGTATGTACAATCCTGTAAACGTCTTCATCTTCCGATAAAAGCGCATCTTGGACTACAGATTTTTCATACTCCATTCGATAAGTAACAGCCAACTTTACGTGCGTGCATTTTTTTATCTTCTGAGAAAGTGAAAGTAATCCCGTTTTCCAAAGCCGATAATTTGCTGTTTCGTTTAATGCATCTATACATAACAAAACACAGGTATGATGCTCTACGCCTATCATTTCTAATATGCTAATGAACTCATCGAAAGAATACTTTAACTCACAGTCTTGTGATAATTGGTCGAGGATAGGCAGATCAGAATAACAATTCCCCGCTAGTAGCAAAACAGCAAATTGCTGATTATTCATTAATGATTGGCACTCTGCCGCTAGCAAATGTGATTTTCCAATGCCTGCATTGCCTGTAACAAAAAGTTCTTTAGCTGTAATAAGGCGGTTCTCATCGGCAGTCAAAGATAATATTTCCGGCAAGTCAAGTAATTCATAAAGTATCTCAATTTCGCTTTGAATGGAATAGTATTTCTCTAGATTATCTTTACGTTCAGCTCTGCTCCGTTCCTTTTTGATTGTTAGCTGTATTTTTTCGAGGAATTCACGCTTTTGACTTATCTCGGAATTTATTTTCGCTAAATCGTCAACCACAAAAGATTGCAAATATTGATACCATTCGAGTGCACTTCCAATAGTTTCGCTCTCGACATCTTCAAAAGCCGAAACAGTAGACCTAACTTTTTCAAGATAATCAAAGTGTTGTTTCGTATCATCTTTTAAATGATTGATTTTTCGAATCAAATTTTCTTTCTTTTCATTAATATATTGAACCGCACTTTGATCTCTTGCGAAAAGAGATAGTCTTTTAGAAGTTTCGGTTTCAACATTAAAGTCACGATTGAAGCGTTCTCCTAAATCGCAAAAAGATTTTTCATTATGCGCGACAACCCACTCAAAAGAAATGGTGTTGACACCAAAATAGTAATTTGCAAGATATGGATATTTTCTTACAGCATCCAAAATGGCCGTATCCGTTACAAGTTCTATCGTGATATTGTTTTTCTTAAGAAGTTCCACAATATTAATATAACTCTTACTGGTGCTTGTTATGGCCTTATTGCAGTACAATACAATGTGGCTTAGCTTTCCTGCATAATATTGCAACGCTTTTTTCATAGAATGCAATATTTGGCTATAATCCACGCTAGTGTCAAAGAATTTTACCTGAAAGCCAATGTATTGGTTGGTGCGTTCATCAAGTATAGGTTCTGCTTCAATGCCCGGGTTATTAGGATTGGAATGCAAATTCCTTGATTTTTTATTTTCTTTTAGATAATCATTGGTAAAAAGTTGTCGGCACAGATTTTCAAATTTATGTTGGATGCTCTCGGGATCATTATTATTTGATGCAAAATTTTCCCAATTGACTTCGACCGCCATAAGATTTTTCTCCTTAAGTCCTGTGTTATCTCCTTGATCTCGCTTTTGATGATAGAAAGATACTCCGTGTATTTATCAGCACACGCTTCGTCCATCGTCTCCACCGCCTTATTTGACTGATGCACGTTTTCTTTTCTACCATTGTACCTTCTTTCATGTTTCAAAACAAGATGTAAAAAGCTCTTGGCCTCTTTATTAAAGGTCAAGAGCTTTTTGCTTGCCGCTGAACTTCTGCTTCAAAGATCGTGTTCAGCTTAATTTTCAATCATCTACACTTTGCGTTTCAGATAATTCTTCCCAGTCTTCCGGGTTTCCACACCTACGGAGATATTCATGCCCGTAGCATCCGTTGCTATTGCCTTGGCCTGCTTCCGTATACAATTCTGTACGGGCGGCACGTAAAGCAATATCATCAATATTACAAATAGGATAATAGGAGTAAGAAGCACCCAAAGTGCCCCTCTTAACCATTTTCTTCTCATTGGAACGTCAAGCTGTCATCGATTAATTCGTACAAAGTAAACAATTAATTTTGAGATAAAGTTCCTAATAAAAGAAAAATACTATGTTGCGCCGGTGTTTACGACCACTTATACCGTAATTGCTTATTCTAATCCGCCCGTGCCTGCAAGCGGATAATGTCCTCGATAAGAGCAAGCGAACGCAGTGCCCGCTGCCTCTGCCCGGCTGTAAAAGGAGTACCGCGCAAGCCTTCCAGTATTTTAAGCTCCGCCACCAGTTCCGTAGCGCCAATCAGCGTAAAGAGAGGAATCATCTTGTGCGAAACGGCCGCCACCTCCTCCATATCCGCCGCATCCGCCGCCTTTTGCAAACGTTCGGCAT
>OGUG01000759.1_pt1 | contig 14627 bp, 10 predicted proteins | sample 1573711 | NCBI WGS metagenome assembly OGUG01 (sample SAMEA2582006, study PRJEB24529) | metagenome | biome: Human gut stool | place: China | collected 2011 | reverse complement strand
CGATCCAGCGGTAGTCGATGCGCTGGTCGATGCTGGAGCGCTCCACAGCCTTCTTCTTCTTGGTGGCTGCGATCTCCTTGCGCACGATGGGCAGCGGGTCGGCAATGCTCTCGATCTCAATGGACTCGGGGATCATCTCGATGCCGCCCATCTTGACGTAGTCGTTTTCCATCACCTTGCCGGTGACGGTGATGACGGAGTCCGGGGTGAGCTTGTCGATGGTATCCACCAGATCGGGGTGATCGGCCTTTTCGACCGTGATCTGCAGTTTGCCGGTAATATCCTTCAGCACGATGAAGGCCATGTATTTGCTGTTGCGCAGGTTCTCGATAAAGCCCTGCACCTTGACCGTGCTGCCGATTTCCTTCTGGACCTCATTGATATAGGTGCGTTCCATAGGAATCCTCCTTTAAAGTCTTGTACTGTTTTATTATACGCTTTTCCGGGGATAAATCAAGATTTTTTATTGTTCTCATGCAGGGTGCCGGTGCCGCCCTCCACCACACCGTCGTGTTTCAGCACGGCGGCAATGGTGCCAAAGAAGCACTTCACGTCCAACCCGAAGCTCAAGTGCTCCACATACCAGCCGTCCAGCTTTGCCTTTTCAGCGATCTCCAGCTCATCGCGGCCGTGGATCTGGGCCCAGCCGGTCAGGCCGGGGCGCACATCGTTGGCCCCGTATTTGTCGCGCTCCGCCAGCAGATCGTACTGGTTCCACAGCGCGGGACGCGGACCGATGACCGCCATATCCCCCACAAAGATGTTCCACAGCTGGGGCAGCTCGTCCAGGCTGGTCTTGCGCAGGAAATGCCCCATGCGGGTGATATACTGATCCGGGTCATGGAGCAGGTGCGTGGGCATGTCGTGGGGCGTGTCGATGCGCATGGTGCGGAACTTTAAAATGTAGAAATGCCGCTTGCCGCGGCCCACCCGCTTCTGTTTGAAAAACACGGGGCCGGGCGAGTCGAGCTTGATGGCAATGGCCAAAATCAGAAACAGCCAGGACAGGCACAGCATGCCGCACAGCGACAGCACCACAGCCAGCAGGCGTTTGATCCCGTTGCGATACACAAACGTTCCCTCCGTTCTTGTTTGCTTCCTGAATACCGCTTCAGTATACCAGCATGGGCTGCCTTTTTCAATTCGATTCCGCCCGGAAGGACGGAATTTTTCATTTTTATGCCGTCATGACGGTTTTGTAGCAAAAACGTGCCGGTTTTGTCTCTTGTTTTCTGGCAGGGCCTGCCGTAAGATAAAGGTACAAAAGGGCTTTTGATTTTTTGGGAACAAGGAGTTTTTACCATGATCCAACGTTTTACGTTTGGCTGCCCGCTGCCCACCGAGAGCGTCGTGCTGCCGGTGGAGCCTGCCGCCGCAGTGCCGTACCTCACCGCAGAACCAGACGGGAGCTGGAGCTTCTCTTTGGCAGAGGATGCCGTGGTGTACGGCCTGGGCGAGATGCCCCGCGGCATCAACAAGCGCGGCTGGCATTATGTGGCCGACAACACCGACGAGTCGCACCACGGAGAAAACCGGCTTTCGTACTATGGGGCGCACAATTTTCTGCTCATCGACGGCGGTGCGGGCCGCAGCGTCTTTGGCGTGTTCGTGGATTTCCCGGGAAAGGTGTTCTACGATATCGGCTACACCCGGCACGACCGGCTGACCTTCCGCACCGAAGAGCCGGACTACGACCTGTACATCCTGACCGGCGACAGCCCGAACGCCGTCTGCACCGAATTCCGGAAGCTGATCGGCCACAGCTACATCCCGCCCAAATGGGCCTTTGGTTTTGCCCAGAGCCGCTGGGGCTACAAGACTGCCGAGGACGTGCGCGCCATCGCCCGCCAGTACCGCGAGAACGAGCTGCCTCTGGACATGATCTGCCTGGACATCGACTATATGCAGGGGTACGCGGATTTTACGGTGAACAAGGAGCGCTTCCCGGATCTGGCTGCGCTGAGTGCCGAGCTGAAGCAGCAGGGCATCCGGCTGGTGCCCATCATCGACGCGGGCGTGCGCATCGACCCGGAGGACCCCACCTGCACCGAGGGGCTGGAGAAGGGGTATTTCTGCACCAAAGCCGACGGCACCCCCTTTGTGGCTGCCGTGTGGCCCGGCAAGGCCTATTTTGCCGATTTTCTGCGCCCGGAAGTGCGGGACTGGTTCGGTCACCGCTACAAGGTGCTGACCGACTGCGGTATTGAGGGCTTCTGGAACGACATGAACGAACCCGCGCTGTTCTACTCCCCGGAGCGGCTCCGGGCATTTCTGGACAGCATGGCACAGCTGCGTGAAAAAGACAACTTGGAGCAGGAAGAGTTCTTTGCCAAGGTGGTGGGCGGTGCCATGGGCCTGATGAACAGCCCTGCCGACTACGCCAGCTTCTACCACGATCTGGCCGGGCAGCAGGTGCGGCACGACCGGGTGCACAATCTGTACGGCGGCAGCATGACCCGCGCTGCCGGGGAGGCCTTTGCCGACCTGCGCCCCGGCAGGCGCACCCTGCTGTACAGCCGTTCCAGCATCATTGGCAGCCACCGGTACGGCGGCATCTGGCTGGGCGACAACCATTCCAGCTGGGAACAGCTGCTGGCCAACATTCAGATGATGCCCAGTGTGCAGATGTGCGGCTTTTTGTACACCGGTGCCGACCTGTGCGGTTTCGCGGGCGACACCACCCCGGACCTGGCCCTGCGCTGGCTGGAGTTTGGCCTGTTCACCCCGCTGATGCGCAACCATGCCGGTGCCGGGACCCGCGAGCAGGAATATTTCCGCTTTGCCGACCAGCTGCCCGCCCTGCGGGAGATGCTGCGCCTGCGCTATGCCCTGCTGCCCTACCTGTACAGCGAGTTCATGAAGAGCGCCCTGGAGAACACCGGCTACTTCCGCCCGCTGGGCTTTGACTGGCCTGCAGACCCCGAAGCACGGGAGGTGCAGGACCAGCTGCTGCTGGGCGACGGCGTCATGCTGGCTCCGGTGTACACCCAGAACGCCGCCGGGCGGCATGTCTACCTGCCGGAGCCCATGCAGCTGTACCGTCTGCGCAGCGCCGAGGACTACGACACCGAGGCCCTGCCTGCAGGCCACCACTATGTGCACTGTGCCCTGAACGAAGTGCTGCTGTTCGTGCGGCCGGGTCATGCCGTGCCGCTGGCAAAGCCCGCTGCCTGCACCGCCGCGCTGGACGAGCAGCCCATTGCCCTGCTGGCATGCCCGGACGCCGACGGCCATGCCGCGTACCGCATGTACACCGATGACGGCGAGACGATGGATCCTGAACACGACGGGCACTGGACCGTGCTGGACGCCTCTCACTGACCCGGTTTTCACAGCAGCCCCGGAACGTTTACGGTTCCGGGGCTCTTGCGTTTTGCGGACGTCTGACGTATACTGACGTATAATAGGCACTTGCGCCCGGCTTTCCGGGTACGATCTAAAATCAACCGATTCAGATATCAAAAACATTTCAAGGAGGCGTGTGACCCCATGACGCAAACCCGGGCAGACCGTTCCGCTGACCTGACCAGCGGCCCGATGCTGCAAAAGATCATTCTGTTTTCCATTCCGCTGGCTGCATCCAGCATTTTGCAGCTGCTGTTCAACGCGGCAGACGTTGTGGTGGTGGGCCGCTTTGCCGGCAGCACCGCGCTGGCCGCAGTCGGCTCCAACGGTTCCCTGATCAACCTGCTGGTGAACCTGTTCGTTGGGCTCTCGCTGGGCGCGAACGTTGTAGCTGCCCGCTGCTTTGGCGCAAAGGACGAGCACGGCGTACAGGACACCGTGCACACCGCCGTGACGCTGGGCCTTACCAGCGGTGTACTGCTGGCCGTGGTGGGCTTTTTTGCCGCCCGCGGCCTGTTGGAGCTCATGAGCTGCCCGGAGGACGTGATCGGCCTTTCCGCGCTGTACCTCAAAATTTATTTCATCGGCATGCCCATGAACATGCTGTACAACTTCAGCAGCGCTCTGCTGCGGGCCGTGGGCGACACCAAGCGCCCGCTGTACTGTCTGGCGGCGGCCGGTATCATCAATGTGGTGCTGAACCTTGTGTTCGTCATCGGCTTTTCCATGAGCGTGGCGGGCGTTGCGCTGGCCACCATCATCAGTGAGACGGTGTCGGCCTGCCTGGTCACCGCCATGCTGGTGCGGGAAAAGGGCGCGCTGCATCTGGACCTGCACAAGCTGGGCTTCCACGCCGGTGCCCTGAAGCAGATCTTGCTCATCGGCCTGCCGGCGGGCCTGCAGAGCACCGTGTTCAGCCTGTCCAATGTGGTGATCCAGTCCGCCATCAATTCCTTCGGCTCCACGGTCGTGGCCGGAAGCTCGGCATCGTCCAATCTGGAAGGCTTCGTCTACACGGCCATGAACGCCTTTGCACAGGCCGCCGTGACCTTTACCAGCCAGAACATGGGTGCACGCAAGTATCACAATCTGGACCGCGTGATGCGCAACTGCCTGCTGTGCGCCGTGGTCACCGGCATTCTTTTGGGCGGCGGTGCGGCACTGGCTGGTCGGCAGCTGCTGCACTTCTACTCCTCGGACGAGGCCGTGATCGCCGCCGGATACGAGCGGCTGTGGATCATCTGCGGCACCTACCTGCTGTGCGGCATCATGGACACACTGGCCAGCAGCCTGCGCGGCCTAGGTTACAGCGTGCTGCCCATGGTGGTGAGCCTGATCGGCAGCTGTCTGCTGCGTCTGGTGTGGATCGCCACCATCTTCCAGCTGAACCGCACCCCGTTCATGCTGTACATCAGCTACCCCATCAGCTGGGTTCTGACTGCCTCAGTGCATCTGATCTGCCTGCTGGTGGTACGGCGCAAGCTGCAGAAAAAGGGGCAGAACCTGCAGGCTGCATAATACTCCCTCCGTCATCGCTGTGCGATGCCAGCTCCCTCAGAGAGGGAGCCTTATCTCGCGGCGGTCAGCTTCCAGCCCGCACCGACCGCATTGTATACCACAAAGAGCTGCTGCACGATGAAATGCAGCAGCTCTTTTCTTTTTACAGCTCCTTTGCCAGCAGGTAGCGGTCGAACCCACCGTACATTTCGCGGCGGGCACGGATGGTGAACCCGCAGGCCAGGGCGTTGCTCAGACTGTAGGGATTGGCCGGACTGACCGTGGCTCCCAGGTGCGTGATGCTCTCCGGCAGAAGCGGCAGGGCAGCTTCCAGCATGCGGCGCTGCAGGCCGTTGCCCCGCCAGTCCGGGTGCACCACAGCGCTGTCGACATTGGCCCAATGGGGCCACTCGGCCTGCGGCACACCCAGAAAAGCCGCATAGTTATGCGGGCTCTGGCCGCAGTAATGGAAGGTCAGGTACGCGCCCAGCCGACTGCCCTGCCACACCCCGATGCACAGGCTGTCGGTGATATAACCGGTGATATGTTCCAGCGTGTCGGTAACAAACCACTCCGGGTGCGGCATGGCGGCGTGCACCTCGTTTTGCAGCGCATACACCGCCGGGGCTTCGTCCGGTGTGCAGCGCCGCAGGGTGATCGCCTGCTGTGCCGGATGGCCGCAGACTTTGTGCAGAATGAGTTCCATGATTGCAATGCCCTCCAAAATAAAATCATACTTTTTCTTTGTTTCCAGTATAAATGCCGCTTTTCTAAATGTCAATTTATGTTATAATAGAAGCAAAGAGCTTTGGGGCAGTGCATCATGCGGCCTGCAGGGTCTTTTGAAGTCCCGGCGGCCTGCCCGCCTGTGAACGGAGGAACCGAAATGAAGGAATCTACTCTTGCCGCCTCCAGCCGACTGGGCGGTGCCGTGATCAGCGACCGGGTGGTCGCCAGCCTGCTGGACGAACTGCGCACCGGGCGCTATGCCCATGCGGACCGCCTGCCTGCGGAGGTGGATCTTGCCGCCGAACTGGGGGTAAGCCGCACCGTGATTCGGGACGCTCTGAGCGAAATGGAGCGTGCAGGCTATGTAGAGCGGGTGCGCGGCATCGGCACGGTGGTGAACCGTTCGGTGTTGGGCCTGCGCAGCCGTCTGGACCAGAAGCTGGAATATTACCCGCTGATCCGCAGCTTTGGCAGCTACCCCCATGCCGACGGCATTCAGGTGTTTCCCATCCGGGCGGGGGATGAGCTGGCCCATAATCTGGACATCGAACCCGGCGACGAGGTGATCTGCATCAAAAAGCGCATCCTTGCCGACACCACCCCGGTGATCTACTCCATCGACTATCTGCCGCGCAGCCTGTTCGGCAACCGGGACTACACCCGCATCGACCTGACCGGCGGTGTGTTCGATATTCTGGAGCGGGAGTGCCACCAGCAGATCTCCTCGAACGTGGCCCACCTGAAAGCCAGCTGCGGCGATGAGTCCATCCGTGCAGCCATGCGGCTTGCCCCCGGCGAGGCCATGTTGCTGCTGGACGAAGTGTGTTTCAATCGTTTGTGCCGCCCGGTGATGCGTTCGCTGAGCTACTACACAAACTTCTTTGATTTTTCCATTTTACGCAAACTGCTTTAAACTGCTTTGATGTAACGGAGGTAACGTAACCATGCGTCATCTGATCGACCCGTTGGATTTCACCCAGCAGGAAATCACCACCCTGCTCGACCTTGCCGACCGCATCCACGACGATCCGGCCGCCTATCAGGATGTGGCCACCCACAAAAAACTGGCCACCCTGTTCTATGAGCCGTCCACCCGCACCCGCCTTTCGTTTGAGGCCGCCATGCTGAACCTGGGCGGCCATGTGCTGGGCTTTCCCAGTGAGAACGTGTCCAGCGCCAGCAAAGGCGAGAGCGTGGCCGACACCATCCGCGTGGTGTCCTGCTATGCCGACATCGTGGCTATGCGACACCCCAAGGAGGGCGCACCGCTGCGTGCTTCCCGCTACTCCCGCATCCCGGTGATCAACGCCGGTGACGGCGGCCACCAGCACCCCACCCAGACCCTGACCGACCTGATGACCATCCGCCGCCGCAAGGGCCGGCTGGACGATCTGACCATCGGCCTGTGCGGTGACCTGAAATTCGGTCGCACGGTGCATTCCCTGATCAAGACCATGGCCCGCTGCCAGAACATCCGCTTTGTGCTCATCAGCCCGGAAGAGCTGCGGGTGCCGGATTACATCATCAACGATGTGTTGGAGGCCAACGGCATCGAATACAAGGAGACCCGCAGCCTGGAAGAGGTCATGCCGGAACTGGACATCCTGTACATGACCCGTGTGCAGAAGGAGCGCTTCTTCAACGAAGAGGATTACATCCGCCTGAAGAACAGCTATGTGCTGACCAAGGAAAAGATGGGGCTGGCAAAGCCGGACATGGCCGTGCTGCATCCCCTGCCCCGCGTGAACGAGATCGCACTGGATGTGGACGATGACCCCCGTGCCGCTTACTTTGAGCAGGTGCAGAACGGCGTTTACGTCCGTATGGCACTGATCATGACCCTGCTGGGCCTGCACGACCCCAAGGCAAAGGAGGAAAACTGATATGCTGAACATTGACGAGATCCAGAACGGCCTTGTGATCGACCACATCAAGGCCGGCACCGCCATTGGTCTGATGGACCTGCTGGGCATCAAGGACAACCGCACCGCCAGCGTGGCTCTGATCCAGAACGCACGCAGCCGCAAGTCCGCTTCCGGCCGCAAGGACATCATCAAAGTGGAGGGCGATGCTTCCTGGCTGAACCTGGATGTGCTGGCCTACCTTGACCCGGACATCAGCGTGACCGTGATCGAGAACGGCAAGCCTGTGCGCAAGGAAAGACCGAAGCCTCCCAAGCGTCTGGTGAACATCGTGCGCTGCCGCAACCCCCGCTGCATCTCCTCCATTGAGGAAGAGTGCGACCAGATCTTTGAGTTGAGCTCCAACGGCAAGTACCGCTGCCTCTACTGCGAGCAGGAGCTGCAGGTCAAGCCGGAGTAAATCGAACCAAAAAAGAGACCGCCGCACGTGATTTTCCACGATGCGGTGGTCTTTTTTACTTTATGATTGTTTTATCGGCTGTCACTTCAGCAGTGTGCTGTGGTCTGCGCCGTTCACCCGCAGAGCCGACGATATGCCGTCGTTGTTCCAGACCACCGTGGTGTCCTGAGTGCACACGCCCAGCAGCTCCACGGCAGAGACCGACGCCGTGCGCTCCTGCGTGCAGAAGAGCATGGTCTGCATCCCGTGGCTGCGCAGCCAGCACAGTGCATCATAGGTCATTTGCAGGGACGCAAACGCGGCATCCACCTTCACGGTCACCGTGCCGCCCTGCCAGGTCAGCGTGTACGCCACTGCCTTGCCCGCCGCATCCGTGACGGTCAGGCCCGTGAGCGCATCCAGACGGCCGTTGCTGGCAGACTCTGCCGCGGGTGTTTTCTCTGCTGTTTTGTCGCCTGGCAGAGAGATATCCTTGCCGTCGGTATTCCTCCGGTCAATGGAAGAGCCCGGCAGCAGGTCGTCAAAAGCCTTCTCTTTGCCGTTTGCACCAATGGCAACGCCATCCTTGCCTGCAACGGCAGAGATGGTGACCTTACCCTCAATGGTGATGTCGGCATCCGCTTCCATAGTGTCCTCGTCTGGGGATATGAGTGCGCCGCTGCCGATGGCTGCGCCGCCCTTGCTGGCATCTTCACCGTCCTGACCCGGCTCCGGGGCACCGCCCACAGCGGACACGTCCGGGGAGCCGTCGCCGTTGCTGCGGATGGTGACACGGTTCCGGGTGTCCTCGTCTCCTGCCAGATCCGCGCCGCCGCCGACCCCGGCACCGCCGCCCACACCGCCAGCTGCGCTGACCGTCGTGCCGCCTTCAATGGTCACATCTCCTGCTGATGCATAGCCGCCGCCAATGCCTGCGCCGTTTGCGCCGCCCTCGGCGTTGACCGTGGCGTTGACCGTGGCGTTACCGGAGATATTCACCGTCACATTGCCAACCAGACCGCTGCCGATGCCCGCAGCACCCTCGCCGCCGGTGGCATTGTCCACCTTGGCGTTGTCGGTGATGGTCACCGTACCAGTGCCACGGAAACCACCGCCGCCAATGCCCGCACCCTGAGCACCGCCTTGGGCGTTTTTCACCTCGGCATTGCCGGAGATGGTGATGTCAGTCTTGGCGTCGTAATAGCCGCTGCCGATGCCTGCGCATGCACCGCCGCCGGTGGCTTCCTCGATCACGGCGTCACCGGTGATGATCACCGTGGCGTTGCCGCCGAAACCGCCGCCGCCAATGCCCGCGCCGCAAGCGGCGTTCGGGTTGTCCGAGGAGCCGCCCCGAGCCGTGATATTGCCGCCCGAGATGGTCACCATGCCGTCTCCGCCGCTACCACCGCCGCCAATGCCTGCACCGTCCTGCTTTCCAGTGGCGGTGATGGTGCCGCCGGTGATCTCGAGGGCACCGGAATTTTTGATATTTGCTCCGCCGATCCCTGCGCCGCCGAAGCCGCCGGTGGCGTCCAGACTGCCGTTCTTGTCCTCATCCTGAATGGTCAGCTTGCCGCTGACCACGTTCCCGTCGGAGTTCTTTTCCTCGTTCCGCTCCAGGCCCGCGTGCCAGCCGCTGCTTTTCAGCGTGTTGCTGCCGTCCAGCTCAATGGCGGTGTTGCCGGTGCCAGAGACGCTCACGGGTGCTGCGTCACCTTTTGGGTCCGTGATGGTAACATCCGAGAGGGTAACTTTCAGGTCGTTATCCGTGTTGTTGATGATGTCCACCGTGTTGCCGGTGACTTCATTGCTGCCCGTCACCTTCACGTCGTCGTCCTTGTCGTTCACGGTTTCGTTCTGGGTCACCTTGGCGGTGCCGTCGCCGTTGGCTACAATGGTGATGCTACCTTTTCTGATGTCGTAAACATCGGCAAAGGCCGGAACAGCCGTTCCCGTCATCAGTGCCGCCGCCACGGCCAGCGCCGCCAGTCTCCGGGTCAGCGGCTTACCCCCCCCGAACGCAGGGCGCGTGGTTCAGGACACGCATGGCAAGATTGCGATACGAGATCATAGAACATTGCCTCCTTCATAATTGGGCAAGCACCGTGCAGCCTTTTGCACGCTTTGCCAATTTGATGCAAAAATGCTTTGCTTGTTCCAATATAGCACTTTTTTCGTCAAGATTCTACAGTTTCCATAGGATTTCATGTGAAATTTTGTTACACAAAAAAGCTGCCGCGCAAAATTTGCACAACAGCCTTTCCATTTTGCAGCAGCTGTTCTTCCGCTGCAGCGATCTTCAGAAAATTCCGATGAAGCTTCTCGCGGCATAAATCACAGACCCAGCCGATGCTCCGTTCCCACACAGGGCACGGGCCGGGCGAACCTTTATGTACAGCAAAGCCCCAAAGACCGCCGCCAAAAGCTCCATCGGATACGCTGCCCGGCACACGCCACCGGGACAGCCCGCAAAAGCAAAGGTTTCACAGCTGCACACGCACCGCAGCCTGACGCCACAATGCTGCAGAACCCGGAAAAGCTCCCGGCCGCAACCTCTGCCTGCACTGCCTTGCGTTCCTTTACTGGGTCCAGTATAGCAGAGTTACGCTATTGTTGCAGAGAAAATGTCATATTCTGCATCGGTAACTGTCACAACTTGCGGGTAGGCACCGCACAGGTAAAGCGAAACCAGCGGTCCCGGCAGCTGAGCGTGTACTCGCAGCGGCAGCGGTCCAGCACCTCCCGCACGTTGACAAGGCCCATGCCATGGCCCGGCTCTGCCTTGGTGGAACGCGGCAGCTCTCCATCCACCAGCTCCAGGTCCTTCTGCACCCGGTTGCGCACCGAGATGAGGTATTCTTCCTCATTCCTGCGCGCCCGCAGGTACACCTCCGGCGGTTTGGCCTGCGCCGCCGCCCGGATGGCATTGTCCAGCAGGTTGGAGATGACGATGACCAGGTCCGTGCCGCAAAAGGGCAGGTCCTTGAGGTCACACAGGTCGAAGTACAGCTCCACTCCCTGCTGCGCAGCTTCCTCATACTTGCGGCTGAGCAGGGAGTCCAGCAGTGGGTTGTGGGTGTCCAGAATGGTGGTTCCGGCGGCCACCACCTTGCTCACGCTGGAAAGGTATTCCTGTGCGCCGGTCAGGTCGCCCTGCCGGAGCAGCGCATCCAGTGCGGCAATGTGGTTGGTGAACTCATGGGTCAGGCGGCGCTGTGCCGTGTAGGACTCCATGAGAGCTTCTGCGCGCTGCTGTTCCAGCGCGGCCTGAAAGTGCGACGCCTGCCCCTGCACCACCTGATCGTTGAACATCTGCACGATGGCCAGGTGCACCAGCACCGCAATGGTCAGGCCCACCGTCAGCATCAGGTCCAGCAGAGTGGGCACGCGGCGGTTGGAGGAGATCATGATGAAGATGTTCAGCAGCACCACGACGCCCGGGAAAAAACTCATCAGCAATGCCTGCAGCGGGTCCAGCGCACTGCAGTGGTTCCACCGGCACAGAAAGCGTGCTGCCAGAATGCCCACCAGCAAAATTGAGATCACCAGTGCCGCCAGACAGGTCCTGTAGTGCCAGACTTCACCGGGGCAGATGCCGTGGAGCCGTGCAAAGACAAAGCTGACCGTATTTTCGGTAAGCAGGCACAGAATGCCGTTGATGATGCAGGCAGACATCCGGTCCACTGCCGTGCCGCCGAACAGCAGCGCGATGACCAGCAGGTAGATGATATTGCTGACCACTGATTTGATATTGAAAAAGCCAAAACCGCACAGCACCGAGAGCGTCAGCACTGCCAGCGCCAGCAGCGCGGCCCACACACAGGGGTGACGGAACCGCCTGCCCCGGCCCAGATAGGCATAATCCACCAGAATGAACGCCGCCCACTGCGCAATGCACACCAGATGCCCCAACAGCGTCCAGATAAGGCTGTCACTCATCACCGAACTGCCCCTTCCATTCCAGATAGGCCGCGCGGACAGCCGCATACTTGCTGCGGCTGACGCTGAGCTCCACGCCGTTTTTCATCAGCACCCGGTAATTCCGGATGGCGCACACATGCTGCAGATTGACCACATCGCTGCGGCCCACCTGCAAAAAACCATTCTGGGCCAGAATGGGCGGCAGCTCCTTCAGCTTGCCGTAAAAGGTGCAGAAATGTTCCCGCGCAATGTCCCCATACACATTGATGACCCGGCCCTCGCTCTCCAGATAATAGATCTGGTCCAGCGGGATGCGAATGGTCTCGCGGTTGTGGTGCACGGTGAGGGTCTTGGTACCGGCCTGCATCATGGACGCATAGATGTCCTCCAGACAGCTGGGCAGCTGCTTGGCGACGTCCCGTTTGAGGATGTAGCGGTAGGCGTTGACCTTGTAGCCATCCAGCGCAAAGGCCAGATAGGCCGATACATAGACCAGACAGATGTCCGGATTGCGGTGCCGGAGCTGGCCGCCCAGTGCAATGCCGTTGACCTGCGGCATGTCCACATCCAGAAATGCAATGCGGTACAGCTCCAGGTCCGGGATCGCCAGCACCTGCTCCGGGTCGGAACAGACCGTAGCCTGCACCGGGATCTCGTGCGCTTCAAAGTAAGTCGCCGCATACTCCGCCACCTTCGCGCTGAAGGCGGCATCGTCGTCGCAGACAAGAATGTGCATCCGAAACTCCTTTCTGTCAGAAAAGGCTCCTCTTAACCAGATAAGAGGAGCCGCAGTTTTATGCGAAGAATTTGTCGTAGATGCCAAAGGCAAAGATGAACAGCACGATGACCGGCAGAACGTAGGTCAGGTAGCCGCGCATCCAGTCGTGCATCTTGAGGCCCTTGCCGATGTTGACTTCCTTTTTGTAGTTGTCCCAGCCCCAGCCGTACTTGGTGACGCAGAACAGCAGGTACACCAGACTGCCCAGCGGCAGGAACAGGTTGCTGACCAGGAAGTCCTCAAAGTCCAGCACGGCACCGCCGAACACGGCAAAGCCGTCCCAGGCCCAGAGGTTATAGCCCAGCACACAGGGCATGGACAGCGCAATGATGAGCACCAAATTCACCAGACTGGACTTCCTGCGGCTGCAGCCGGTGAGCTCCATGCCGCAGCAGATGATGTTCTCGAACACGGCCAGCACCGTGGACAGGGCCGCAAAGGCCATAAACAGGAAGAACAGGGTGCCCCACAGACGCCCCAGCGCCATGTTGGCAAAGATGTTGGGCAGAGTGATGAAAATCAGGCTGGGGCCGCTGGTCTGGTCCACACCATAGGTGAAGCAGGCCGGGAAGATGATCAGACCAGCGGTGATGGCCACAAAGGTGTCCAGCACCACGATGCGGACCGACTCGCCCAGCAGGGAGTGCTCCTTGCCGATGTAACTGCCGAAGATGGCCATGGCACCGATGCCAAGGCTCAGGGTGAAGAAAGCCTGGTTCATGGCCGACACCAGTGTGTTGACCACGCCCACCTCCTGCATACGGGCAAAATCGGGCACCAGATAGAACTTGAGGCCCTCTTTTGCGCCGGGCATGAACAGGCTGTTGACCGCCAGCACCACCATGATGGCCAGCAGAGCGATCATCATGACCTTGGTCACCCGCTCCAGACCGTTCTGCAGGCCCTTGGCGCACACTAAAAAGCCCAGCACCACCACGAACACCATCCAGAAGGTCATCACGCCGGGGCTGGCCAGCATCTCGGTGAACTTACCGGCTACCTGCTCGGCGTTCAGGCCGGACAGCTGACCGGTGGCGGTCATGTAGAAATAGTGCAGCATCCAGCCGGCCACCGTGGTGTAGAACATCATCAGCAGATAGCAACCGATCAGGGTGAGATAGCCGTGGATGTGCCATTTCTGGCCCGGCTTTTCCAGTGCCTGATAGGCCCGCACCGGGCTCTTGCGGGAGGCGCGACCCACCGCAAACTCCATGGTCATGATGGGCAGACCCAGGATGACCAGGAACACCAGATAAAACAGCACGAATGCGCCGCCGCCGCCCTGACCGGCAATATAGGGGAACTTCCACACGTTGCCGATGCCGATGGCGCAGCCCGCGGAAAGCAGGATGAAGCCCAGGCGGGACTTCAGGGTTTCTCTTTCCATGATTCCATAAACTCCTTGTTTCCAATCTGCTCTGCAGGCCGGGCCCACCGGGCCGGGCAAAGCGTTGCTTTTGTATTATAGCACAATTTCCGTCGAAGAACAGGGCTACTTCAGGAGGATGAACTTTTGTTGTCGAAAGCATCTCCTGTTTCCGGCAGGCACACAGTTCCCCTTCCGCAAAATCCCGGTTTCATCTTTTGACGGTGATGCGCGTATTTTTATTGTCGCATCTTCTTGAATCAATTTTGCTCATTTTTCAGATGAAGATATGACGATTCTTCACTTGTAGGCGCTGCAGTACGTTCAACCGCAAAAAGGGACCTCCGCGCAAAATCATGCACAGGGGTCCCTTCTCCTACAAACGTGCTTACTTCCGCTTTTTCGGGGCACTCTTGCCCACCGGACCACGGGGACGGCGTTCTGCTGCCTTGGACTGCAGTGCTGCGCTGCGGGTCTGGGCGCGGCCCTTGGCGGCGGCCGAACGCAGGCCGTTGATCTCTGCCTTGGTCAGCTCCCGGTAGGTGCCCGGCTTGAGCATGCCCAGCTTGACCACACCTTCGGCGTTGCGCTTCAGGCGCACCACTTCCAGACCGACGGCCTCGCACATGCGGCGGATCTCGCGGTTCTTGCCCTCTTTCAGGGTCATTTCCATCACGGTGCGGCCGGGCT
>OGUG01000755.1_pt1 | contig 14672 bp, 15 predicted proteins | sample 1573711 | NCBI WGS metagenome assembly OGUG01 (sample SAMEA2582006, study PRJEB24529) | metagenome | biome: Human gut stool | place: China | collected 2011 | reverse complement strand
GTAAGTGATTTAGATTTTTATTTTCTTTAGATATTTCGTCATTCTTCTTATTATTATCTATTTCCTTTTTATCTGTTTCCTTATTATTTATATCTTCTGTTTCTTGAGTGTTTTTCTCAACATTATTATAATAGTTATTATTTATGGTTATATTATAATAATTAATTTTATGCGATTTTCTTTTGTGACTCATGTTATGTTTCCTTTCTATAATATATTTATATTCCCAGTATAACAAATAATTTCACAAAAGTCACAGGAGTTTCTTTATCGAATACAACAAATTAAATAGTAATTATATAGTTGTAAATATTTAAGGCAAAAATAATGGAAAATCTGCATAAAAATACAATTCTCTCTCTATGTATATATTGAGAAATATAAATAGTTATGTTATATAATAAGAAATAGTGGAAAGTAGGTGCTTAGATTATGTATTTAATGGATTTAATTAAATCGTATCGTGAAAAACTTATTGATAATCCTAATGATTATTCTTGCCTTTTATTTGCATTACAGATTCCTAGTATATGTTCTCGTATTGAAATTTCTAAAACAAAAGAAAATACAGGTGAGTCAAAAGATGGAAAATTCTATGGCTCTAAAGGTCGGATATGGGATGGTAATATATATAAGGCTTGGTTGAGAAATCATAAGAATAATTTTGTTAATATTTGTAGTGGCTCTATGGGAATGAATGAGTTTTGTAAAAATCTATATGAATTAAGATGTAAAATGACGCATGAAGGTGTTGTAATGACAGGAACAAATCATTTTTTCTTCATTGAAGGTAATATAGCAATGTGTGTCAATGATATTGTATTTTTACCTATAAAAAGATTATGTGATGATATGTTTGATGCTGCTTTAAACACATTAAGTATACATAAAGATATTAATATAACACAATTTGATGATATGTTTTTATCATCAGAAATTTATAATAGCATTATTAAAGATGTTGAGACAACATATGATACATTTTGGAAAAAATATTCGGATTCTGATAAAATGTTGAATTGTATTTATGACCATATTATTGTTGATAGAGAGAATATGAAAACAGGAATTGATAAGTTCTTTATGGAAAAGCCTGATGATACATTTGAAATATGGGATTTTAGCATGAGGTTTGGTGGAATCGTTGATAATAAAGAGGAATTCATTCATAGGGAATTTGACAAGTCAAAATCAAAAGTATGTCTTACAATGAATAAGCCTACAGATGTTCTGCGGTTATCAAAGACTGAATATGAGAGAATGTTACAGGTTGCGCAAGAACTTCGTAAGTATACAGAGGATAACAAATTTGATATTAATAGATATATATAGTTATCCAATACTAATATTAAAAAAAAAGAGACATAAATAAAGTAATGGGGTTCCCATACGATATCTCTGTCTCTCCTTATAAATACTGGATTTGCAGGCTGTTATTTGCTGTTGATAATAAAATATACTAGCAAAATTAAATCATTTTATTCCAATAAGCAAGTCTTTCCTGTACACTTTCCTGTGTTGTTGTACTTGACTGTAGTATGTCTGTGTATGCAGTATTGCTTTTATATGAAGCTATGAAATCATAGACCTTTTTGATGAAAGCATCCATATCAGCATCATTATCAACTGTTTTATATGCAGCGTACAGCATAAATGGTGTGGTAGTATTTTTCATAGATATTGAATGTATTTTATTTCCGAGTATTCCAATAGTCTCTTTTAGTTGTGTTATCACATCATCATTCATATTGTCGTTATACCATGAAATAAAATTGTTAATAGCATGTGTACTAAATGATTGTAATTCGTAATTCTTATTTGATGATTCTATGAGCATTAATGTTTGTACTATAATGTCTCTATCAGTAGCTGACCTATGCATGGATGGTGTAATTAACTTCTTTCTGCCTTTTTCTTCAGTTTTTTCCTCTTTTGTAATAGGGGTCATGAAATCTAGTGATAAAATATCAGTAATAGCTTCCTGAAATGGCATTGTAGTTAATGTCTTTCTTAATTGTTTCTGATTTAGTGGTTTACCGGCATTTAATCTTGAGAAAGTGTCTCGTATTTCCTGGTCTGTAAATTCTGTGATTTCATAAAATCTCAATTCGGTAGATAGGATGGTTTGTTTAATTTCTGGCTTCAAATTTCTGTATTTAAGTCCTGATAAATTGATTGTCAATTCTTTGTTCTCGTCCTCATCATAATATGTTATATCGTCCATATCCTTAGATAATGCGAATTGGTCGTTAATGAAATCTCTTATTGTTGATAGTCGTTGTATGCCATCTATGATTGCTGAAGCTCGTCCTTCTTTTATCACAATGATTGGATTGATGATATAACCTCTTAATATTGTGTCTATGAATAAAGATTTAGTTTTTCTATTCCATTGATTTTCCTCGCGCTGAAGATAATGGTCAAATTTAATTAGACCTTTTTTATTGCTGGTCATTATGTTTTGGATAGTATGTGTTCTTGAGTTATATTCCATTTTGAATGAGTTCCTTCCTATTTATATGTGTTTTAAAATTCATTAGTTTTAGATGGATTATCTGGCAGTATCTCAACAATATCTTCGATATTACATTCTAATAATTGGCATATCTTATCTATTGTTCGTAAGTTGAGGTACTTATCATTGTTTAAATAAGTAATGACAGATTGTGATAGTACTTTTTCTTTTCTTAAATCAGTCGTTGTATAACCTTTAGCTTTTAATTTGGCTAATGGGTCCTTATAGTGTATCATTCATGTTCTCTCTTTCGTTTTATACTGTAATCATTTTACTATTATCATATAAAAAGTGCAACATAAAACTCGTGTACTTAGTTGTCGAAATATTATATTTGAAGCCTATTAGTAGTGTCAAAGATAGCATTTTTCCACTTGTTTTGCTAAATAACTACAAAAATGTAAGAAAAATTAAAATTTTACCACAAATACTACACGAAATATAAACACACTTTGCTATAATGTATTTAAAGCAAAGGAAAACAACTTTGCAAAAAGCATCATCTATGGCGCCTTGATGAGCAGAAACTATAATAACAAGATTTCTAGGTCTAAGGAATAGACCAGAAAGTGAAGGTTTATATGAGAACACCAAAAAATTTTACTGACAATATCAACAAAGGAATTATAACAGAAGAGATGCTTGAGCTTAGTTTATTTTCTGTGAATAAAAGGGCAAAGAACCACAGAGATAGGGCAAGAGAAGTAAAACAGATGTACCGAAATGATTGGTATGGAACAGTAGACCGTGAATATGAACTAAGTGACGATATGTATGAATTGAAGGATTCAATGTTGGAAATACTTACACCTATTGGTGCTCACTATACATATAGGTCAAATAAAAGCTTTAGTGATTATTATTCATATGAAGAACTTGTTGAAGAATATGGAAGCAATGTACACAGATATACTAAATATAATATGAAATATGATGAAGTGAGTACTTACTATAAGGTATCTGGAAGATTCAAGGAATGTTATCTGGTATATAAAGTTGGAAATCACACATTTCATACTATTGTAAGTGAGAATAATAAATACTACCAGTCTTTTGTAAAATGTGGACAGATTGAAGAACTACACAACTTCACAACTTATGGTGCAGATGTGTCAGACTTAATATCAATGCAGTTTGTAAAGAAGTTGGTTAGACTAATTGAAAGTGGCAATTATACTTATATTGCAGCCTAAATCATAAAAAATAAAAAATTAAAATTTATGCTCGAAAATCCGTGTAAATTACGATACTAATATTGTAGAAAGAAAATGCTAGGTTTTTTGAAGCTAAATAGCATAGGAAGGGAGATGGTCTTATTGATTGTTTAATATGTGAATATACAATTAAAAAATTAGTCCATAAAAATAATAAGGAGTAAATATATATATATGAATAATAAGAAAAAATATATAATAGGAGGACAATTAAATGAATATTAATTATCAATATAATGAAGATAATGCTATTGAGAAGAACTATAATAATTTATATGAAATGTTGCTTGATGTGGCAAATGAACAAGACTGGTTTGATTGCGTTGAAAGGTTAGAGGAAATATATGAAAGACCGTATAAAATGATAGGAGAATATTCGTGGGATGACATAGTTGATGCTGTAGACCCTGATGCATGTATTCTATTACATAACATAGAAAAGGAAGATGTTATTGCAGACCTTTGGGAGCAATATGAATATTATTGTTCAGAACAGTATGAGCAAGAACAATTAAGAACTTATTATATTGAACGTGATGATAGGTAATATAAATAGGAGGAAACATGATATTAATGGAACAGAATTACAATGCACTACCATATGAAAAGGTAGTGCAGACAAAATTAAAAGGTACAGATGTATACAAACGTTATGTAGATATAACAGATAATAAGAATATTGATTATTCAGATATATTTGAGAATTTGGAAAGCATCAAGGCAATTAGAAAAAAGGATAGCGCGCTGGTTATATCATTTGATACTAAGAAACAGTCAGTATTTGACAAGACTGGCAATATGTTGACTAGAAAGATTATATCATATTGTTTTTCAGTACTTATGCCAGATGGAATCAAGGCAATGCAAATATTGTTTATAAATAATCCAGATAAGGATATAAGATTATCAGTAAGCGAATGTTTAAGCTTTGTTTTGCATTTCTGTTATGAATCAGGACAATTCAACACATTGTATTATTCCAATAAATTCAGACTTACTTACTATGATAATAAGTCAAATGAAATGTTAATAAAGCAATTTAATACTTTAAAAGATGTTAAAACATTTACCAATGAACATAATATTGATGGATTAATTTTTAAAAGCGATAGGTCACATGTAAGTGCTGAAAAAGCTAAGAAGTTAACTGCTTTAAAAACAAATGTGTGTCTGCTTGGTCATGCATCAATAAAGGACATAACAGCATTTTCTGATAGGTCGGATTATAGATTTTTGAATGGTTTAAACAGCTTGCAAGGTGGAATTGTAACATTAAACAGTAATGGGGGAAGGGCAATGAATCTCGGTGTAAAAGATTATGAAAAGAATTATTATGAATATCCGATATCGTATGTTTTGCGAGATAGTGAGTGCTATTCTCCAAATGGAGATAAAACTCTGAATCCTATGAAAAAGTGCCTGAAATTAGATACTTATAATAAAGAATACAAATACATAGATGAATGTGCGCTTGATATATATAATGAGAATTTTGATAAATTTTGTACATATGCATCACAGGATTCGTTAATATCATTGATATACACAGCTAAGATATGGGGTGTAAATAAGTCAATGCCAGTTAGTATTACTTCGGCATCTGCTACATATCTATATGATAAGATACTAGAATATTTTAAAATAAATGGAAAGACAAGCAAAGAAATTGAAAAGGCATTTAAACATAAATATGAGGGATTTAATGCACAGACACGGCTTGAAATGACTAGTTCTGGGAATGCAAAATCAGTTTCTTATTATAATAAAACATATGATGCAGATAAAATAGACCGATTAGGTCAGAAAAGCTATATTGGCGGGTATAATATATGTCCTTATCCGGGAGTTTTCTCTAATGTTACATATGATTTTGATTTAATTAATGCATATCCTACAGCATTATGCCTGATACCGGATGTTGATTGGGATAATCCTATAAATAAAGAAATACTTGAACAAAATGTGACATTAGATTTTTTTGACAATATTAATGATGTTGTATTTGGAGAGGTAGATTTTGAGTTCCCTGCAACTGTAAAATACCCAAACATCCCGGTCAGAGTGGATGATAGTATTGTATTTCCAAGAAAAGGAACTCACGTTTGTGCAACTGGTTCTGCAATATATCTGGCACTTCAATTAGGTGCAAAAGTGTATGCTCATGACCTGATAAAGGCAAATGTATTATATAATGATGATGGAACACGTAGTATGTGTTTTAGATGTGCTTGCAAACAATTAGTTAATGATAGAGAAACATGTAAAAATGAATATGGAAAGAAGTCGCTACAGGAGATAATCATTAAACTTCTTAATAACGGTGGATATGGCAAAGTTGGACAATGTGTTACCGATAAGGGGGAATGTGCATCTAGGAATGCTGCAGATGATATGAGGCCAAGTATTATAACATCAAAGTATAGAGCCGCTATGGTTACCGGATTGGTAAGAGATTATATAATTGCAATAGCTAATCAGTTAAACGATAGAGGATATAATTTCTATTCAGCAACAACAGATGGTTTTATTTCTGATGTACCATTTGAGGTGTTAGAAAGTCTTGATGCATATGGATTTACAGACCTTTTTAAGGAAGCTAGAATGTATCTTACTGGAAATTCAGCAGTTTGGAGCGAGAAGCATAAACAGGATTCATTACTGCTCAATTTTACGACAAGAGGGAATGTAGGTTTTGGAGAGCACAAGGATGATGATAAATGTGTTTGTGCCCATGCCGGGTTCAAAACAGGGGAGCTAGAAGATTCGTATAGTGATAGATTGAGTCTTTTTAAAATTGTAGTTACAAGGACAGACAAACCTAAATATATATATGATTTATGGAGCAACTTGAAAGATGTTATAAAAAAGAAAAATGACTTTACCATTACAAAGTGTAGTAAATCAGCTAATTTTAATTTCGACCTAAAACGTAAACCTATATTTGAGACTATGTATGAGGTAAAGGGAACATATGACGGCATTATATATAAATATGCGGTATTTGATACCGAACCATATAGGGATGTTGAAGAATACAAGCTATATAAAGAAATCGGCAAAACCTTTGACTGCTTGCGTACTGTTGAGGATTGGAATAAGTTTCAGATGCGCCTTAGATTGAAACTGGCAGGAACAACCTTGAATATAACCGACTTTGAATGGACTAAATTGTTATCCGTGGTCAGATTGTATAATCAGGGCAAAGTGTCTATTCCGGCATTAGATGAATGTAAAACTATAAAAGAAAAAGTTTTTGCTATAAATATTTTTAATCATTCAGACCGGATATTTACAGGAACTAATTGGAAATCATGCGCAAGGACTGACAGGATAAATCAGATATTACCCTATGAGGATATAAAAGAGCTGTTGGATAGCATTGATGCAAAATTCATAGATACAGAAGAACACTCAGGCAATTAAGCTTGAGTGTTTTTTGTTGCCGATTTGATGCTTTACCATAAAAATAAGGATATAGATTAAAACTATACCCTTTTGAAATTTGCAAAAATTAGACTATGAAAATGTCTTGAAAATCTTGTAAAATCAAGGATTATCCGGTATTATATGTATGAAAAAAACGGCCAACTTTTTTAACGGCCAATTTATAAGAATATCATAGCTGAAAAATGATAGGACGGACAATTTTCGGACAATATTGAATTAAAAAATGGCTTATTTGCAAATGATAAAAGAGAGAACAGATTAAATCTATTCTCTCTCGTAAACCTTGTAAAATCAAGACTTTTGTAATTAACCAAAATATCTGTCAAGAAGTCCCTTAAGGGCTCTTCCGTGTCTTGCCTCGTCACGAGCCATCTCATGAACTGTATCATGGATTGCGTCGAGGTTGTTCTTCTTAGCACATTTAGCAAGGTCTGTCTTTCCTGCTGTAGCACCGAACTCACAGTCAACTCTCCAAGCGAGGTTGTCTTTTGTAGTAGCCTTCATGTTAGGCTCAAGGTCCTCACCGAGCATCTCTGCAAACTTAGCTGCATGCTCAGCCTCTTCGTAAGCTGCCTTCTCCCAGTAGAGACCAATCTCAGGATATCCCTCGCGATGAGCTACACGAGCCATGCAAAGATACATACCTACCTCAGAGCACTCGCCCTCGAAGTTAGCCTTTAACTGCTCGAAGATGTATTTCTTATCTTCATCAGAGATTTCAGGATTGTTCTTAACAGTTGAAGCATATACTCCAAACTCATGCTCTGCAGCAAGTGTTAAATCTCCCTCAACCTTCTTGAATTTATCTGCGCCAACGTGGCATACCGGACACTCTGCCGGTGGATTCTCTCCCTCATAAACGTATCCACAAACTGTACAAACCCATTTTGCCATAATAATGTTCCTCCTTTTAAAGATAGTAAATAAATGTTTAATTGTGTAAAACTGTCAGGCTTTAGGAAAGCTCATTCTCACAATCAGGACAAAGTCCCGTGAACGAAACTGAGCAGCTCTCAATGGCTAAATCAGTGGATTCCTGCACCTGTGTCATCAGCTCATCGGCGAAGTCCAAATCAATATCCATCACGCGTCCGCAGCCTCTGCATATAAAGTGATAATGAGGAGCTGTGTTGTAGTCATAATGGTCAGGACCGACTCCTGTCGAAATCTTGATGATCTCACCAATTTCCTCAAGTAAGGAAAGGTTTCTGTAAACAGTTCCAAGACTGATGTTGGGAAATTCTTTTTTGATATTTTGATAGATAGTTTCAGCAGTCGGATGATCGGTCCGGCTCGCCAGAAAGTTGACTATCGACTCTCTTTGACGACTATACTTAATCATATGAATCTCCTCTCAAATGAAATCAGGAATTGTTACTGATATCAATATACACGATAGTACTATAATTGTCAAGAGGAAAATAAGAATAATTCCTATTTTATTTTTTCAAGATGGCTCGAATAGCTATAAATCAAGTATAAATTAATAACACACATAATATCACTGCTTCACTCATAGAATAGTACAAAACGCGCAGGCGGGTAAATAAGCATGAAGAGATTCGTTACATACCTGTATTTATATGATGGCAGAATAAAAGGAAATAATGCAGGCTTTATAAAAGTAGAAATAAACGGAGAAAAAAGTGCATTTCTAGTACAGATAAAAAATCTCGGAAAATACTCCGGAAAAGGAAGAGTGTATCTGATATATGAAGCGGAAGAATCCATAGAGGTAGGAGAGCTTACGGTAAAAAACGGTGAAGCGCGAGAGATATATAATGTAGATACTGAAAACGTAAAGGACAGTGGAAAGACATTTTTGCAGGTGCTCGGTGTAAGGATAGAGCTGGAAAATGCAGATGAAAAATTTCTGGCAAGCTGCTGGACGGATAACACGGAAGCAGTTATAGGAAAACCACTCAAGGTACAAGCAGAGTTATCAAATAAGAAAAACCCTGTATCGACTCCTAAGCCTGAACCGGGCTGCCAGAAAGAAATCCATAGTCAAAATGTTGATGACGGTCAGGACAAAATCAGGCGCATAGACATATCAGAGCTTCGTACACTTCCGGCTAAAAACTGGTACATAGTCAACAACAGCTTTCTTATACACGGCTACGCTAACTATAAGCATCTCGTCATCAAAACGGATACAGATGGCAGGCAATATCTTGGAGTGCCGGGCGTGAGCGAGCCGCAGGAGCGTATGCTGGCAGGGATATTCGGCTTCACGGAATTTGAGCCGGCCGCACCGGCAAATGCAGCGGACGTCGATAGCGGAGTGTTCGGATACTGGTTCTGCCAGCTGTAGTTTTTATAAAAGAAAATGTCCTTTCATCTGCACAAAACCACAGAAATTGTGTATAATTAAAGCTAACAAAAGAAAAACTGTGGGAGGTGGCATTACATGAAAAATTATTCAAAGGATCCTGACAGACAGTATCATATCCAGGTCGCAAAGGGAGAGGTCGGCAGATATGTTATCATGCCGGGAGATCCAAAGAGATGTGTTAAAATAGCACAGTACCTCGACAATCCGGTCCTGATAGCTGACAACAGGGAGTTTATCACATATACCGGCACATTAGATGGAGTGAAGGTCAGCGTGACATCGACCGGCATCGGCGGACCATCCGCATCCATCGCGATGGAGGAGCTGTACAGATGCGGTGCAGATACCTTCGTGAGGATCGGAACCTGCGGAGGCATGCAGACAGATGTGAAAAGCGGTGACATCGTGATTGCGACAGGCGCCATCCGCATGGAGGGCACATCAAAGGAGTATGCGCCGATAGAGTTTCCGGCTGTGGCAGATTTAGATGTCACAAACGCGCTTGTTGCGGCAGCAAAGCAGAAAAACTTTACGCATCACACAGGCGTGGTGCAATGCAAGGATGCATTTTACGGACAGCACGAGCCTGAAAAAATGCCGGCAGGCTACGAGCTTATCAATAAATGGAATGCATGGAGGATGCTTGGCTGTCTTGCGTCAGAGATGGAGTCTGCAGCGCTTTTTGTCGTTGCGGCAAAGCTTGGAGTCAGGGCAGGCTCATGCTTCCTTGTGGTCGCAAATCAGGAGAGGGAAAAGCTCGGGCTTGAGAATCCTGTGGTACGCGATACGGACGTGGCAGTTCAGGTGGCGGTTTCGGCAGTGCGAAACCTCATTCGTGAGGATTGTGCCACAGAATAAGTCAGATATAAATACAGAAACGGAGAAAAAACATTGGATATAAATGAAATTTTAAAATACGTTGACCATACACTTTTATCCCCACAGGCTACATGGGACGAAATCAGGCAGATATGTGATGATGCAGTAAAATATCACACAGCATCAGTCTGCATACCGCCGAGCTATGTAAGTCAGGCAGCAAAGTATCTGGGTGAAAGGGTAAAGGTCTGCACAGTGATAGGCTTCCCTAACGGATATTCGACCACTGCGGTAAAGGCCTTTGAGACAGAGGATGCTCTTGCAAACGGAGCGAAGGAGATAGATATGGTCATCAATATCGGCTGGCTCAAGGATAAAAGATATGAGCTGATAGAGGATGAAATAAAGAAGCTTAAGTCCATATGCAAGGACAAGGTGCTTAAAGTCATCATCGAGACCTGCTTTCTCACAGATGATGAGAAAATCAGGATGTGCGATATAGTGACGAGCGCAGGGGCTGATTACATCAAGACATCTACAGGCTTTGGCACGGCAGGTGCGACCTTTGACGATATAAAGCTGTTTTCAGAGCATATTGGAGAGGGTGTGAAGATGAAGGCTGCCGGAGGCATTTCTTCATTAGATGATGCAGAAAGATTTCTTGAGCTTGGCGCTGACAGGCTTGGGACAAGCCGTGTGGTGAAGCTCATTAAGGCTATGGACTGAATTTTCATATACAATAAATAATCGGGGAATTATATATGGATAAAAAAACAATTGAAAAACTGATTGATACAGCCCTTGCACAGCTTGATTTTTCATATGCGCCGTACTCAGGCTTCAATGTCGGTGCGGCTCTTTTAGCAAAAAATCAGGCAGTCTACACCGGCTGCAATATAGAAAATGCAGCCTACACACCGACAAACTGTGCGGAAAGGACAGCATTTTTCAAGGCAGTGAGTGAAGGCGTGCGGGATTTTGAGGCAATCTGTATCGTGGGCGGAAAGAACCAAAAAGCGACAGGTTATACAGCACCATGCGGAGTATGCCGCCAGGTTATGATGGAGTTTTGCAATCCGAAGACCTTTAAAATAATACTGGCAATTGACAGGGAAAATTATAGGATTTTTACACTGGAGGATATGCTTCCGCAAGGGTTCGGACCTGCGAACCTTGAGTAGAGCGACTTGTAGCTGTAGCTTTAATGGGCTGTAATAGTTGTTGGTTATATGGTCGTGTGAACATTAGCCGCCTAACAGGAAGTGGGAAACCGGAAATGGGGGAAATATGGAGAGAGAAGAGAATATAAGAGACAATATAATAAAACTGCCGAAAATCGAGCTTCACTGCCATCTGGATGGCTCATTAAGCCGTGAGTTTATTGAGAAAAGGCTTGGCAGGACGGTGCAGGAGTCAGAGCTTAGCGTGTCGGATGACTGCACAAGTCTGGCACAGTATCTGGAAAAATTTGACTTGCCGGGGCAGTGCATACAGGATGAAAAGGGGCTTGAGGGAGCCGCCTATGATGTGCTTAAGGGCATGCACCGGGAAAACGTCGTATACGCGGAAATCCGTTTTGCACCGCTGCTTTCAGAGAATGAGCGCATGAGCTGCGAGCGCGTGATAGAGGCTGCACTTAAGGGACTTGATAGAGGAAAAAAGGATTTTGGCATAGAGTATGGGCTTATTGTGTGCGCCATGAGGCATCACAGCGAGGAACAAAACAGACGCATGCTGCACACCGCAAGGGAATTTTTGGGCGCGGGTGTGTGCGCGGCAGACCTTGCAGGTGCTGAGGTGCCTTACCCTATGTCAGGCTTCATGGAGCTTTTCAAATATGCAAAGCAGCTCGGGCTGCCTTTTACAATCCATGCGGGAGAGTGTGGAAATGCACAGAATATCATAGATGCAGTGGAGGCCGGCGCAGCAAGGATAGGCCATGGAATAGCCATGAGAGGCCACAGAGAACTTGAAAGGCAGCTTTCGGCAAAGGGCATAGGCATTGAGCTTTGTCCGATAAGCAATCTGCAGACAAAGGCTGTGGCATCTACAGACGAATATCCCATCAGGGAGTTTTTGGACGCGGGATTAAAGGTCACAATAAACACGGACAACCGCACCGTAAGCAACACAACTTTATCTAAAGAGCTTGAGTTCATAGAAAGAACCTATGGCATACGCGAAGAGGAGCTGCCGCTTATGATGAAAAATGCACTGGATGTGGCATTTGCAGATGATGCCGTGAAGGAGCGGATTTTCAGGCAGCTGGTATAGTGCCGTGAGGCTTATGGAGATTTAACATTTAACCGCAGCACAAATTTACGGACCGGAAAATGGAGGTATGACACCATGAAGAAATACAACAGAATTTTTGTGATAGTCCTGGACTCTCTAGGAATCGGCGCGATGCCGGACTCGGAAAGGTTTGGAGACATAGATGTAGACACCTTTGGACATATACTTGAGAGGATGCAGACTATCGACATCCCAAATCTTACAAGGCTTGGAATGCTCAATCTGCACTGTGGCGGTCAGATGAAGCCGGCTGCTGAGCCAATCGGCAGATTTACGAGGCTGGCAGAGGTGAGCAACGGCAAGGACACGATGACAGGCCACTGGGAGATGATGGGCATAAAAACCGAAAAGCCGTTCAAGACCTTCACAGAGCACGGATTTCCACCGGAGCTCATCGCTGAGCTTGAGAAGCAGTGCGGAAAAAAGGTAATAGGCAACAAGAGCGCCAGCGGCACTGAGATAATCGAGGAGCTTGGAGAGGAAGAGATAAAGAACGGTTCGATGATTGTATACACGTCAGCGGATTCGGTGCTTCAGATTTGCGGTAATGAGGAGACCTTTGATTTACAGAATCTCTACCGTTGCTGTGAGATAGCCAGAAAAATAACACTCAAGGACGAGTGGAGAGTAGGGCGCGTCATTGCAAGGCCATATGTGGGAAAGAAAAAGGGTGAGTTCGTGCGAACCTCAAACAGGCACGACTATGCGCTTAAGCCTACAGGTCTTACTGCATTAAATGCATTAAAGGACAGTGGACTGGATGTCATTTCAGTCGGCAAAATCAATGATATTTTCTGTGGAGAGGGCATTACAGAGGCATTCCGCTCAAAAAGCTCGGTTCATGGAATGGAGCAGACCATTGATATTTGTGAGAAGGATTTTAAAGGGCTGTGCTTTGTGAATCTGGTCGATTTCGACGCACTGTGGGGACACCGCAGAAATGTGACAGGCTACGGAGAGGAAATTGAAAAATTTGACAAAAACCTGGGCATTTTAATGGAAAAGCTAAGGGATGATGATCTACTCATACTGACCGCAGACCACGGAAACGACCCTACCTACAAGGGAACGGACCACACACGCGAGTATGTGCCGTTTATCGCGTATTCAAAGAGCATGAAGGGTGGCGGCGCAATTGATGAGGAAGCTACCTTTGCGGTGATTGGAGCCACAATTGCTGACAACTTCGGCGTAAAAATGCCGGAGGGTACCATCGGACATTCTATTCTTGAAGAACTTTAAGTGGTAATATCTCAGGAATTTTTTAAACTTAAACAGAAAATATATGGAGAAAAAAATGAACAGTATATATGAAAAACTCACCACATGCCTTGCAAGTGTGCGTGAAAAAACAGATTTTGTACCCGAGACAGCCATAGTTTTGGGCTCGGGACTTGGAGACTATGCAGAGCAGATTAAGATAGAGACAACAATAGATTACAAGGATATCAAGGGCTTTCCGACATCTACAGTTCCCGGACACAAGGGCAGGTTTGTATTTGGATATGTGGATAGTGTGCCTGTTGTCATCATGCAGGGCAGAGTACATTATTATGAGGGGTATCCGATAACAGACGTTGTGCTACCGACACGCCTCATGGGAATGATGGGCGCAAAAAAGCTGATACTCACAAATGCGGCAGGTGGTCTCAATACTGATTTTAATCCGGGAGACTTTATGCTGATTTCGGATCATATTGCGACAGCTATACCAAGTCCACTGATCGGAGCCAATATTGATGAGCTGGGCGAGCGTTTTCCGGATATGAGCGAGGTATACAGCCGCAGAATGAGGAAAATCGTGACCTGTTCTGCCTCTTCCATTTCTTCCACGGATTTGCCCGCAAAGCGTTTATCTACGAAGATCTCGGCGATCTCATGAATATCTGCCGCTTTAATATTAGAGAGACTGCTTTTGCGCTGGTACTGTTCCACGAAACCGGCACTGATGATACCGGTGGGGATAGCCACGGCGACCACACCGAGATAAGCAATACAGATGGCTATGATCCGCCCCTGGGTGGGGATTGAGTAGGTGGATCCGTAC
>OGUG01000751.1_pt1 | contig 14778 bp, 10 predicted proteins | sample 1573711 | NCBI WGS metagenome assembly OGUG01 (sample SAMEA2582006, study PRJEB24529) | metagenome | biome: Human gut stool | place: China | collected 2011 | reverse complement strand
ATAATGCGCGCTCACCGATGCACTGGAGTGCAGATGAAAATGGAGGTTTTAGCGCACATGCTCCGTGGCTTGCGGTGAATCCGAATTATAAAGAGATCAATGTCAGTGAGCAGGAGGGAAGGGCGGACTCTGTACTTTCCTATTATAAAGAACTGATTACACTGCGCAAATCACCGGAATACGAAGAAACATTTGTCTATGGAAATGTAGAGCCGGTTTACGAAGATACGGATACAGTGTTTGGATTTATGCGTATGGGTAAAGAAAACAGACAGAAAATACTCGTGGCAGCAAATTACGGAAAAGAGGCAGTAAGTCTGCCACTGCCTGGAACTGCCAAAAAACTTTTGCTGTCAAATGCCGGAAGGAGAAAACTGGCAGATGCAGATCATATTACATTAGAGAGCCTTGAAACAGCAGTCGTTCTGCTGAAGGCATAACATTCTATTGTTTACACAAAATTGACAAAAACTTCATAAAAACAATACAGGAAGCGTTAAGAATCCGATATCCCGGTTGACGGTAAAAGATACGTCTGATATGTTGAGTGAGTATGTGGCAAAGCGGCAGTAAAGCGCCCGCAGGGACAGCAGAAAAATGCCGTAATAACGAAAAAAAGAGGGATAAAATGGGAGCAAAAGAATTTGCATCATTGTTAGGAGGCTTGGCGCTTTTTCTGTATGGAATGAATATGATGAGCCAGGGGATGGAGGCTGCTGCCGGGAACAAAATGAAACAGATCTTAGAACGCCTGACTACAAACCGGTATCTGGGTGTTTTAGTCGGAGCAGTGATCACTGCGATCATACAGTCATCCTCCGCGACAACAGTCATGGTTGTAGGTTTTGTTAATTCCGGAATGATGACACTGCGTCAGGCGGTGGGAGTGATCATGGGTGCCAATATCGGCACGACGATCACGGGACAGCTGATCGCACTTGATGCCGGAGCAATCGCACCGTTTATAGCATTTTTGGGTGTTGTGATGGTTGTTTTTCTAAAACAGCCGAAGGTAAGAAACATAGGAGGTATTTTAGCTGGTCTTGGTGTTCTTTTTATCGGAATGGAAATGATGAGCACCGCAATGATGCCGCTGCGGGATTCCAAAGCATTTATTGATATGATGACGAAGTTTTCAAATCCACTGCTTGGAATTTTGGCAGGTGCCATTTTCACAGCACTGATCCAGTCTTCATCGGCATCGGTCGGAATCCTTCAGGCACTTGCAACAAGTGGGGCAATTTCTTTTTCCGGGGCGGTGTATGTGCTGTTTGGACAAAATATCGGTACCTGTATCACGGCAGTGTTAGCGTCCATTGGTACAGGGCGGAACGCAAAGCGGACGACAATCATCCATCTTTCGTTTAATATCATAGGAACTGCAGTTTTTACCATACTCTGTATGCTGACACCGCTGACATCCTGGGTTGGGGGATTTACACCGGCAAATCCGGCTGCACAGATCGCCAACATGCATACGCTGTTTAATATCGTAACAACGATATTGCTGTTACCGGCAGGAAATCTATTGGCAAAACTGGCAGAAAAAATTCTGCCGGACGTGGACGAGCCTGAGGAAGGGATGTATTTAAAATATTTAAAAAATACAAAACCGGTGACAGAGGGAAAAATTGGTGTATCAGCGATCAATTTTGAACTGACACACAAAGAGATTGCAAGAATGCTTGAGATTGCAAAGAAAAATGTCTCAGACAGTTTTACGGCATTTTTAAACTGTGATGACGGGTTTATTCCAAAAGTGGAAGAAAAAGAAGAGTATGTGGACTTTTTAAACCGGGAGATCTCCAAGTACATATCCACAAATATGGCGCATGAGTCCAATACACGGGGGAGCAGGATTTTAAGTGCCTATTTTAAAGTGACCAGTAACGTAGAAAGAATCAGCGACCATGCAATGAATATCTGTGGATATTCAGAGTGGCTGAAAGAAAAAGATGTCAGGTTTTCACAGGAAGTACGGGAAGAAATCCTGCAGATGCAGCAGACCTGCGAAGAACTTCTGACTTTGCTTTTAAATGAAAATATGGAGGCACTCGACGAATTAAGCCGTGTCTCAGCACTCGAACAAAAGATGGATGACATGACAGAGGATTATAGAAATCGTATGATGCACCGGATACAGGAAGGAACGGCATCGGGTGAAGGGAGTGTTCTCTACACGGAAATGCTCACGGATTTTGAAAGAATCGGAGATCATGCATTAAACATTGCACAAGAGATGACAGAAGTAAGATTGGCAGAATAACAGGATTTGGAGGATGGATATGTCATTTTTAAAAGAGGTGCTGCGCGGAATTGCAATTGGTGTTGCAAATATCATTCCGGGTGTCAGCGGAGGAACCATGATGGTTTCTATGGGGATTTATGGGGATGTGATCGGGGCGGTAACGGGAATGCCAAAACATTTCTGGAAGAGCGTAAAGTTTTTGCTTCCCTATGCGATTGGCATGCTGATTGGAATCGGCGGACTGTCATTTGCAATCGGATATTTCTTTTTGGAATTTCCATTTGAGACGGCAATGCTGTTTATTGGACTGATCTTTGGCGGAGTACCGCTATTGCTGCCCAAAATCATGGGAAAGCGGATCACATTTTCAGAGACGCTGCTGTTTGTTTTGTTTTTTGGTCTGGTCGTCTGGATGCAGTTCTGGAAACAGGGAACAGATGTTGCCTTAGAGCCGGGAATAAAAAACAGTATCTCGCTGTTTGTGGTTGGAACGGTAGCTGCGGCAACGATGGTGATTCCCGGGGTCAGTGGTTCAATGCTGTTGATGTCTCTGGGATATTATACGCCGATCATAAACAGAATCAGCGGTTTTTTGGCAGCATTACCGGCTCTTAAGTGGGAGGAGCTGTTCGCCTGTGCAGCAGTGCTCATCCCATTTGGTATCGGTGTGGTGCTTGGAATATTTCTTGTATCAAAACTTGTGGAATATTTATTGAAGAAACAGGAGAGGAAAACGTATTTTGCAATTATGGGGCTGGTCACTTCATCGCCGATTGCAGTGTTATCCGGGATGAATATCGTTTCTATCGGTTTTGGACAGCTGCTGCTTGGAATATTACTCTTTATTGGCGGTTTTTTTATTGCAAACATACTTGGAAAATAAAATAGTACAATAGAAATAAAAATAATCAGACAATAATAAAAAAAGTGCGAAAAAATTAATCAATTTTTTTGCGCTTTTTTATTTGAAAAATAGAAAAATGTGTTACAATAGATAGGTACTAACGATTACCTTGGGGGTATTGTATGCAGGATAAAGATTCAGAAGTACTGAATTACCAGAGAAAGCGGAGAAAGCGGATCACGAAAATCCGATACAGTATCATACTGATTGTGGCAGGATGGATCGTTCTGTCCATGATATTGGTTGTGGTGCTATTTGTGAAGATGACGTCGCTGGAACATAAGCTGGATCAGCTGGTGACAAGCAGCAGTGAGCAGAACACGGATCAGATTAATGCCGGAGCGGCCGCAGATCTGAATGGTGGTGTGATAGCAGAGGAGACAGAGACAACAGAAGAGATGCAGACGGAGATGACATGGGATAAAGTAACACCTCCTGCATCCGGGATTTCCGATGAGGACAATCTGGCATCGGAGGGAGATATACATAAAGTATACTTAACGTTTGATAATGTGCCGTCGGAACACACATCTGAGATTCTGGATGTGCTGCAGGCATATGGCGTAAAAGCTACTTTTTTTGTAAATGGAAACCAGGATGAAGAAATGCTTTCTGTCTATCAACGTATTGTGGATGAGGGACATACACTTGGCATGAATTCGTATTCCAACCAGTATAGTGTGATCTACCAGTCGGAAGATGCGTTCGAACAGGATTATATGACATTGAAGAATTTTTTGAAACAGACCACAGGAGTGGATAGTCTTTACTATCGTTTTCCGGGAGGAAGCAGCAATCTCATCAGTAACGTACCGATGGATTACTTTATTCATTATCTTAATACACAGGGAATTATTTATTATGACTGGAATGTATCGGCAGGAGATGGCGCCTCGACCGCATATACTTCTGAGGAAATAGTTGAAAATGTGACAGATGATGTAGTAAAATATAAAACGTCGGTGGTTTTACTGCATGACGGAACGGATAAGTCAGCAACGGTAGAAGCTTTAGGACCTTTGATTGAAGCTTTAGAGGGAATGGGCGCACAAATATTACCGATTGATGAAGATACACAGGTTATTCAGTATGTGAAAGCAGACACAGTGGAATAACTGAGAATAAATGGAGGAATGAACATGGGATTTTTCAAGGATTTTAAAGATGACTTCTCACAGGCAGTCAATGAACTGATGCCTGCAGATGACAACCTGGAAACCAGCACGAACGAAGATGACGTTGAGGTTAATACGTTAGAAGGCGAAGTGGATGTTGAGACAGAACTTTCCAAGCTGGATGGTCTGTTAGAACAGGTGACAAAGCAGGAAGCTGAGAAAGTTGCTGCAGCAAGAAGCGCCGCAGAGATGGCAGCAAGGAATGCAAGTGCCCCGACAGAAAGAGCAGCAGTACCTGTGCCTGCATCTGTACCTGAACCAGAAAGAAATGAAACAGTTTCAAATATTACAAAAGCAACCCAGGAGGAAAGAAAAATGGCTGACAATACAACAGCACCTGTAACTAATAACCAGAGCGCACCGGTATCTGATGAGGTATCCGTAATCACAGAGGGAACGATCATCAAAGGTGATATTGTATCAAACGGTTCCTTGGATGTAAGAGGACAGGTAGAAGGAAATGTGGGATGCAACGGCAAATTAGTTGTAACCGGCGTTGTAAATGGAAACAGCAGTGCATCTGAATTTTTTGCAGACGCTGCAAAGATTGAGGGAGAGGTTGTCAGTACAGGAACCATTAAGATCGGTCTTGGTTCTGTGATCATCGGTAATGTGACCTCTACTTCTGCAGTGATTGCCGGAGCCATCAAAGGTGATATTGATGTACAGGGACCGGTTGTTGTGGATACATCCGCAGTTGTTATGGGTAACATCAAATCACGTTCTGTACAGATCAACAATGGTGCGGTAATCGAAGGATTCTGCTCACAGTGCTATTCTGACGTGGATGTACAGAGCCTGTTCAATGGTAATGCTCAGAAAGGAAACGAGTAATCGAATATGAAGAGAGTATTCTTAAAATTAAGCGGTGAAGCTTTAGCCGGTGAAAAACATACCGGATTTGATGAACCGACTGTCACAGAAGTGGCAAGACAGGTAAAACAGATTACAGATCAGGGCATCCAGGTCGGCATCGTGATCGGCGGAGGTAATTTCTGGAGAGGAAGAACCAGTGAAACCATCGACCGTACAAAGGCAGACCAGATAGGAATGCTTGCAACAGTTATGAACTGTATCTATGTTTCTGAAATTTTCCGTTCCGTTGGAATGAAAACACAGATCCTGACACCATTTGAGTGTGGAAGCATGACAAAACTGTTTTCAAAGGATCGTGCAAATAAGTATTTTGAAAAAGGAATGGTCGTATTTTTTGCAGGAGGAACCGGACATCCGTATTTCTCCACAGATACAGGCATTGTGCTCCGTGCGATTGAGATGGAGGCAGAGGGCATCTATCTTGCAAAAGCAATCGATGGTGTCTACGACAGTGATCCAAAGATCAATCCTTCTGCTGTAAAATACAGCGAAGTATCCATACAGGAAGTGATCGATCGTAAACTTGCAGTGGTTGACCTGACTGCGTCGATCATGTGTATGGAAAATAAAATGCCGATGTTCGTTTTTGGACTGAACGAGGAAAACAGCATTGTAAAAGCCATGACTGGCGATTTTAACGGTACAAAAGTAACCGTGTAACAAAGAACCGTGAAAGGTATGGAGTAAAAATATGGATGAGAGATTAGTTCAGTTTGATGAAAAAATGCAGAAAACAATGAATAACCTGTCAGAGGAGTTCGGAAGCATCCGTGCAGGACGTGCCAATCCGCATGTCCTTGATAAGTTAAAAGTTGATTATTATGGAACACCGACTGCAATTCAGCAGGTGGCAAACGTCAATGTTCCGGAACCGAGAATGATTCAGATCCAGCCATGGGAAGCTTCTATGGTAAAAGAAATCGAGAAAGCGATCTTAACGTCAGATCTTGGAATCAATCCGACAAATGATGGAAAAGTGATTCGTCTTCTTTTCCCGGAACTCACTGAGGAAAGACGTAAAGAACTGGCAAAGGATGTTAAGAAAAAAGGCGAGAATGCAAAAGTAGCAATCCGTAATATCCGTCGTGATGCCAATGATTCTTTCAAGAAATTAAGCAAGTCTGCCGATGTGTCCGAGGACGAAGTGAAAGAGTTAGAGGACGGCGCACAGAAAATGACAGATAAATATATCACTGAGATCGACAAGGCTGTTGAGGCAAAAACAAAAGAGATCCTGACAGTTTAGGGATTTTTGTATAGAACATAGAGGTGAGGACATGACAATGGCGTGTCCTCATTTTCACTTTATGAATGAATGCAGGCACAAAGTATGCAGGTTATGGAAAGGCGTGGTGATTACAATGAAAATTCCGCAGCATGTAGCAATTATCCTTGACGGGAACGGAAGATGGGCAAAAAGTAAGGGAATGCCCAGAAACTATGGTCATACGGTTGGGGCAAAAAATGTGGAAACAGTCTGCAAAGCAGCACATGATATGGGAATTAAATATCTGACTATGTATGCTTTTTCGACAGAAAACTGGAACAGACCGGAGGGAGAAGTGGCAGCACTTATGAAGCTGCTGGAAAGTTACCTGAAGAACTGTATTAAAACAGCAGATAAAAATAATATGCGGGTTCGCGTGATCGGAGATACCACACGGTTAAGTGAACGGTTTCAGAAACAGATCGTGGAGCTCGAAGCAGCTTCTGCAAAAAATGATGGCCTGAACCTGCAGATCGCCATCAATTATGGAAGCAGGGATGAGATGATTCGTGCAATGAAAAAAATGTATCATGATATGGAGAATGGCTCAAGGCAGGTATCAGAATTAAATGAGGATATGTTTGCCTCGTATCTGGATACGGCAGGAATCCCGGATCCGGATCTTTTGATCCGTACAAGCGGAGAGCAGCGTCTTTCGAACTATCTGTTATGGCAGCTTGCGTACAGTGAATTTTATTTTACCGATGTGCCATGGCCGGATTTTGGAAAAGAGGAATTAGAAAAAGCTGTGGAAGCGTATAATAAGAGAGACAGACGATTTGGCGGACTGGCAGAGGAAGCGAAATAGACCGAAAGAAGAAAGGGCAGGTTTTCATATATGTTTAAGACAAGACTGTTGAGCGGCATCGTGTTGGTGGCAGCCGCGTTAGTACTTATTATCACGGGGGGAGATGTGTTACTCTTTTCGACGTTACTTATTTCCTATATAGGAATGTTTGAGTTATACCGCATTTTTCATGTGGAAAAAGAACTGCCGGGAATCGTGGGGTATCTTGCGGCGACCGTATTTTACTGTAATCTGAAATGGGCATTTCTGCCGGATCTTATGGTAGTCGTTTTAGGATTCCTGATGGCATTGATGTTTGTCTATGTATTTACTTATCCGAAATATAAGACGGAGCAGATGTTAGCTGTATTTTTCGGTGTGTTTTATGTGGCTGTGATGCTTTCTTATGTATATCAGACGAGAATGCTCACCGCGGGTGCCTATATCGTATGGCTGATCTTTTTGTGCTCCTGGGGATGTGATACCTGTGCGTACTGTGTTGGTATGCTGATTGGAAAACATAAAATGTCTCCGAAGTTAAGTCCGAAAAAATCTGTGGAAGGAGCAATCGGTGGAGTGGTCGGTGCTGCACTTTTAACTGTGATCTATGGCATGATCTTTAAAAATGCGATGGGTGTTACCACACAGCATGTATGGATCATGGCAGCGATCAGTGCGGTTGGAGCGTTGATCTCCATGGTAGGTGATCTGACTGCGTCTGCAATCAAGAGAAACTATGAGATCAAGGATTATGGAAAACTGATCCCGGGACACGGCGGTATCCTGGATCGCTTTGACAGTGTGATTTTTACGGCGCCGATGATTTATTTTCTTGCAGCAAATTTTATTGTATTGTAAACAGAGGATATTAGTGTGAAAAATAAGCTTGATAGCTTATTTTTCGCACGGCTATTTGTTTCTGAGCAAAACAAATAGCTTTGATGGCAAGGCATAAAAAATATGCCTCCGAGAATTTGAGATTCTCGTCGCCTCTTCGCAACAAGTTGCTTAGAAAAGAGGATTTGTATGAAAAAAATAGCAATCTTAGGCTCGACAGGTTCAATAGGAACACAGACACTTGATATCGTAAGAGAACAGAAAGATATCGAGGTCGTTGCACTTGCGGCAGGAAGTAATATTACATTATTAGAGCAGCAGATCAGGGAGTTTTCCCCGAAACTGGTATGTGTTTTCAAAGAGGAAGCCGCAGAAGCATTAAAGATTAAAATTGCGGATACGGACACAAAAGTGGTTTCAAAGATGGAAGGACTGATTGAAGTCGCAGTTCATCCGGAGAGTGAGATCTTAGTTACCGCGATCGTTGGCATGATGGGGATCCGTCCGACAGTTGCAGCAATCAAGGCTGGCAAAAAAATTGCACTTGCAAATAAAGAAACACTAGTGACGGCAGGACACATCATCATTCCGCTGGCAAAAGAATATCATGTGCCGATCCTTCCGGTGGACAGTGAACACAGCGCGATTTTCCAGTCACTGCAGGGCAATGAGAGCAACCGTATTGAAAAAATCCTTCTGACGGCATCCGGCGGACCATTTCGCGGAAAAAACGCGGAGGATCTTGCAGAGATGAAAGTGGAGGACGCCTTAAAACATCCGAACTGGTCGATGGGAAGAAAAATAACAATTGATTCCTCGACACTGGTCAACAAGGGACTTGAGGTCATGGAGGCAAAATGGCTTTTTGGTGTGGAATTAGATCAGATCGAAGTGGTCGTTCATCCGCAGAGTGTGATCCATTCTGCGGTGCAGTATGAGGATGGAGCAGTGATTGCCCAGCTTGGAACACCGGATATGCGTCTGCCGATCCAGTATGCACTCTATTATCCGGAGCGCAGAAAAATGTCAGGAAAGAGACTGGATCTTTTTGAACTGGGAAGTCTGACGTTTGAACGGCCGGATACAAAGACCTTCCGGGGACTGGCGTTAGCATACGATGCAATGAGAAAGGGTGGCAGTCAGCCAACCGTATTTAATGCGGCGAACGAGCGTGCAGTGGCAATGTTTTTAGACCGTAGGATCAGCTATCCGCAGATCACGGAGATCATTGAGGACTGCATGGAGCATGTGGCATATATCAGCGATCCGACTTTAGATCAGGTATTAGAAACAGAGCAGGCAGTATACGAATATATCGGGCAGAAATGGGCTTAGAGGCAGAATGGAAAGGAATTAAAAACGGATGAAAATTATTATCGCATTATTGATCTTCAGTATCATTATTATATTTCATGAACTTGGACATTTTTCACTGGCAAAGGCAAATGGGATCCGTGTCAATGAGTTCTGTCTCGGACTTGGACCGACGATTTTGGGCGTGACGAAGGGAGAAACGAAATATTCCTTAAAACTGCTTCCGTTTGGAGGTGCCTGTATGATGGAGGGAGAAGACGGCGAGAGTACAGATGACCGGGCATTTGGCAAAAAGTCTGTCTGGGCAAGGATCATTGTGGTTGCCGCCGGACCGGTGTTTAACTTTATCATGGCATTTGTCTTTTCTTTTATCCTTCTTTCCTGCAATGGATATGATGTCCCTAAGATCACAGAGGTCAGCGAGGGCTTTGCAGCGGAACAGGCAGGTATGCAGGCGGGGGATGTCATTGTAAAAATGAACGGAAAACATATTCATTTTTACCGGGAAGTCAGTTCTTACTCCATGTTCCATGCGGGGGAGACCGTGGAAGTGACTTATGAGCGTGACGGAAAAAGATATACGGCAGAGCTGACACCTCTGTATGATGAAGAACTTGGCAGATACCGCTATGGTTTTGTCGGCGGTGAAGTGGAGAAAGGAAATGTGTTTAAGAATCTTCTGTACAGTGGATATGAGGTAAAATACTGGATCGATACGACGTTTGGAAGCTTAAAAATGCTTGCCACAGGCGGTGTTACCTTAAATGATATGAGTGGTCCGGTCGGGCTTGTCGATGCGATCGGTGACAGCTATGAGGAGAGTGTTTCCTACGGTTATTATGCGGCATTTTTACAAATGCTCTATATCTGTATTCTGATCTCGGCAAACCTTGGTGTTATGAATCTGCTGCCGCTTCCGGCATTGGACGGTGGACGACTGGTGTTTCTGATCGTTGAGGCGATCCGGGGGAAAAAGGTTGATCCGGACAAAGAGGGCATGGTGCATTTTATAGGACTTATGCTTTTAATGCTTTTGATGGTGGTTGTAATGTTTAACGATATTCGAAAAATTTTCATGTAGAGGTGAAAGTACAGTGAAAACAAAAACAGTAAAAATCGGTTCGAAAGTGATCGGGGGCGGTAATCCGATCCTGATTCAGTCAATGACAAATACAAAGACAGAGGACATCGCTGCGACAGTGGCACAAATCAATAAACTTGCGGCAGCAGGCTGTGATATCATAAGATGTGCAGTGCCGACAATGGAAGCTGACGAAGCATTGACAGAGATCAACAAACAGGTGGAGATCCCGGTCGTGGCAGATATTCATTTTGATTACCGTCTGGCGATCGCAGCAATCGAGCACGGTGCAGATAAGATCCGTATCAATCCGGGAAACATCGGAAGCAGAGAGCGCGTACAGGCAGTCGTGGATGCGGCAAAAGAGCGGCAGATCCCGATTCGTGTCGGTGTCAACAGTGGTTCTTTAGAAAAAGATCTGGTAGAAAAATACCATGGCGTGACGGCAGAAGGAATCGTTGAGAGTGCGCTGGATAAAGTAAAAATGATTGAGGATATGGGATACGATAACCTTGTTATCAGCATCAAATCCTCGGACGTTATGATGTGTGTGAAAGCACATGAGCTGATCGCAGAAAAAACTGATCACCCGCTGCATGTAGGCATCACCGAAGCCGGAACGATCATCAGTGGAAATATCAAATCCGCAATCGGACTTGGACTGATTTTACATCAGGGCATCGGTGATACGATCCGTGTTTCACTGACCGGAGATCCGTTAGAGGAAATCAAATCCGCAAAGCTGATCTTAAAGACATTAGGACTGCGCAAGGGTGGTATTGAGGTCGTATCCTGTCCGACCTGTGGAAGAACCAGGATCGATCTGATCGGACTTGCAAACCAGGTCGAAAATATGGTTGCCGATATCCCGTTAGACATCAAAGTTGCCGTTATGGGCTGTGTGGTCAACGGACCGGGTGAGGCAAAAGAGGCGGATATCGGAATTGCCGGAGGTATCGGGGAAGGACTGATCATCAAACATGGAGAGGTCTACAAGAAAGTGCCGGAATCCGAACTGTTAGAGAGCCTTCGCTATGAACTGCTGCACTGGAATGAAAATTAGGTGTTACTGGTCACACGGAATGTGTGAACAAGCAACAATTAAGTAAGTTGGAGTTGGGTAAAACATGACAAAAATGTTTTTTGATGTATTTCCGACACTGGAAGTGAATGGAGATATGAAAAAACTGTTATCAGAGACGGAAGTTACCAGGGTCGGAATGAATCATGAGAAAGATCATATCCGTATCTATTTAAATGGAACACGTCTTATCCATAAAAAGAATATCTATCAGCTGGAAAAAAACATACATGATCAGATTTTTAAAAACCGGCATATGGACGTTAAAGTCATTGAAAAATATCAGTTGTCAGAGCAGTATACTGCAGAAAAACTGATGGATCTGTATAAGGACAGTATTTTAGAGGAATTAAAAAATTACAGTCTGATGGAATATAATCTGCTGCGCTCCGCCAAAATGGAGTTTACAGGAGATTCCCATCTGCTCCTGACTCTTGAAAACACGATCATTGCACAGACCAGATCACATGAGATCGTTGAATTTTTAGAGAAAGTGGTGTGTGAACGCTGTGGACTTGACCTTTCCGTAGAACTTGCTTTTGAGGAACCAAAAGAGAGCAAACACAAGAAAAACAGTGATTTACAGATCCAGTTTGAAATCAAAAATATTTTAAAACGTGTACAGCTTCATGAGGAGAGTGCACCGGCAAAGGCGGAAGAAGTACAGACGGCTGATACATCCATGAAAACTGCCACAAAGGAACAAAATCATTCAAAAGAATCTGCTGCAGGAAATAATGCAGGAAACGCGAACGGAAAGGGAGAAAATTCGTTTGGTAAAAAAGAATTCCGCAAAAAATATGATGGCGGATCCTACGGTGGATATAAAAAATCAGATAACCCGGATGTGCTCTACGGAAAAGATTTTGAAGATGAGACGATCCCAATCGAGAAGATTGTCGGGGAGATGGGAGAGGTTACGATACGCTGTCAGGTCATGACACTTGAGACGAGAGAGATCCGTAATGAAAAAACGATCGTGATCATGTCAGTCACGGATTTCACGGACTCCATTGTTTTAAAGATTTTTACCAGAAATGACCAGCTTCCGGAATTGCTTGAGGGGGTGAAAAAAGGTGCTTTCCTAAAGATCAAAGGCGTCACGACCATCGACAAATTTGACAGTGAGCTTACGATAGGTTCGATCGTCGGCATCAAAAAAATCCCGGATTTTACCTCAGTCCGTATGGATACGAGCCCGGAGAAACGCGTAGAGCTTCACTGTCATACCAAGATGAGCGATATGGATGGTGTCTCTGAGGTAAAAGATATCGTAAAGCGTGCGATGAAATGGGGACATAAGGCGATTGCTATCACCGACCATGGGGATGTACAGGCGTTCCCGGATGCAAACCATGCGATCTCACCGGATGATGACTTCAAGGTGATCTATGGTGTGGAGGCATATTTGGTGGATGATTTAAAGGATATCATCACCAACTCAAAAAACCAGAATCTCGATGATACCTATGTGGTGTTTGACCTTGAGACGACCGGATTTTCGCCGGATAAAAATAAGATCATAGAGATCGGTGCAGTGAAAGTGGTGCACGGCGAGATCACAGAACGTTTTTCTACGTTCGTCAACCCGGAAGTGCCGATCCCGTACCGGATCGAGGAACTGACTTCCATCCGAGACGATATGGTGATCGATGCACCGAAGATAGAGACGATCCTGCCACAGTTTATGGAGTTCTGTGGGGATGCAATCATGGTCGCACACAATGCAGATTTTGATATGAGTTTTATCATCAAAAACTGTGAGAGACAGGGAATCGAGAAAGAGTTTACGATCATTGATACGGTTGCTTTAGCACGAATTTTGCTGCCACAGTTAAACCGTTTTAAACTCGATACTGTAGCAAAAGCGCTGGGAGTTTCTCTGGAGAATCACCACCGTGCCGTGGATGATGCGGGATGTACGGCGGAGATCTTTGTAAAATTTGTAAAGATGCTTCACGACCGTGGCATGGAAACCTTAGATCAGGTCAACCAGATGGGACAGGCTTCGCCGGAGACCATCATGAAAATGAACACTTATCATGCGATCATTCTTGCGACAAACGATATCGGGCGCATCAATCTGTACCGTCTGATTTCTCTGTCACATCTGACCTACTATAACAAGAGACCACGTATTCCAAAGAGTGAGTTTGTAAAATACCGTGAAGGATTGCTGCTTGGATCAGCATGTGAGGCGGGAGAACTCTACCGTGCAATCGTGGGTGGACGGCCGGAGGAGGAAATCATAGGACTGGTAAAATTTTATGATTATTTAGAAATCCAGCCGCTTGGCAATAATGAGTTTATGTTAAAAAGCGACAAGGAATCCGTCAGCACGATCGAGGAACTGCAGGATATCAACCGCCGTATTGTAAAACTGGGAGAAACATTTGGAAAACTGGTTGTTGCGACCTGTGACGTGCATTTCCTTGACCCGGAGGATGAGATTTACCGCCGTATCATCATGGCGGGAAAAGGATTTAAGGATGCGGATGACCAGGCGCCGCTTTACCTTCGGACGACAGAGGAGATGCTAAAGGAATTTGAATATCTTGGCTCGGCAAAAGCGGAGGAAGTCGTCATTACTAACCCGAACAAGATCGCGGATATGTGTGAGAAGATCGCACCTGTGCGCCCGGATAAATGTCCGCCGGTCATCGAAAATTCTGACCAGATGCTGCGTGATATCTGTTATACCAAGGCACACAGTATGTATGGCGAAGAGCTTCCTGCAATCGTAAAGGAGCGTCTGGATCGTGAGTTGAACTCTATTATTTCCAACGGATATGCGGTTATGTACATCATTGCACAGAAACTGGTATGGAAGTCAAACGAGGATGGATATCTGGTAGGATCGCGTGGTTCAGTAGGTTCGTCCTTTGCGGCGACAATGTCCGGTATCACGGAGGTCAATCCGCTCCAGGCACATTATCGCTGCCCAAATTGTAAATACAGTGATTTTGATTCGCCGGAGGTCAAGGCATTTTCCGGCAGGAGCGGCTGTGATATGCCGGATAAGATTTGTCCGGTCTGCGGCGAAAAACTAGTCAAGGACGGATTTGATATCCCGTTTGAGACATTCCTTGGATTCAAGGGAAATAAAGAGCCGGATATCGACTTGAACTTCTCCGGTGAGTACCAGAGTAAAGCGCATGCGTACTGTGAGGTTATTTTCGGTTACGGACAGACCTTCCGTGCCGGTACG
>OGUG01000746.1_pt1 | contig 14857 bp, 13 predicted proteins | sample 1573711 | NCBI WGS metagenome assembly OGUG01 (sample SAMEA2582006, study PRJEB24529) | metagenome | biome: Human gut stool | place: China | collected 2011 | reverse complement strand
AAAATAAATAAATTGAAGAAAAATTTTACTGGTAAAGTAAAAAAAGTTATGTTATAATGCCTAATATGTACGTTGTACGCTAGAAAAATTTACATATATCTTTAAGGAGGAAATAGTAACAATGAGTTTTAAAGTAGAACAGATGGAAGAAAAGAACATGGTCAAACTCGTAATCGAGTCAACAGCAGAGGAGTTTGAAGCAGGTTTAAATAAGGCTTATAATAAAGATAAGAACAAGATTTCTATCCCGGGTTTCAGAAAAGGTAAGGCACCTCGTAAGATGATTGAGCAGATGTATGGTGCAGAAGTATTCTACGAAGATGCAGCAAACGCTATCATTCCTGAAGCATATGCCACAGCAGCTGAAGAAAGCAAGTTAGAAATCGTTTCACAGCCTAAGATTTCTGTTGTACAGTTAGAAAAAGGCAAGCCATTCATCTTCGCAGCAGAAGTAGCTGTAAAGCCGGAAGTAGAACTTGGCACATACAAGGGTGTTGAAGTAGAAAAGGCTGATACAGAAGTAACAGATGCAGACGTAGAAGAAGAATTAAAGAAGGTTCAGGAACAGAACTCAAGAACAGTAACAGTAGAAGACAGAGCTGTTAAAGACGGCGATATGACTGTTATTGACTTTGAAGGTTTTGTTGACGGTGTTGCATTTGAAGGCGGAAAGGGTGAAAACTATCCTTTAACAATCGGTTCTCATTCATTCATCGACAACTTTGAAGAACAGTTAATCGGCATGAACATTGGCGAAGAAAAAGAAATCAACGTAACATTCCCGGAAGAATATCATGCAGAAGAATTAAAGGGCAAGCCGGCTACATTCAAGGTATCCGTAAAGGAAATCAAGGAAAAGCAGCTTCCTGAATTAGATGATGATTTTGCACAGGATGTATCAGATTTCGATACACTTGCTGAATACAAGGAAGACTTAAAGAAGACAATTTCCGTTCGCAAGGAAAATGAAGCAAAGGCTAAGAAGGAAGACGAAGCAATCGCTAAGATTGTAGAAACATCTAAGATGGACATTCCGGAAGCTATGATTAATACACAGGTAAACAGAATGGTAGAAGACTTTGCACAGAGATTACAGCAGCAGGGCTTATCTATCGACCAGTACTTCCAGTACACAGGTATGACAGCAGATAAGATTGTAGAAGAAATGAAGCCGGAAGCTGTTAAGAGAATCCAGACAAGACTGGTACTTGAAGCAGTTGCAAAGGCAGAAGATATTCAGGTATCCGATGAAGAATTCGATGCAGAGCTTCAGAAGATGGCTGATATGTATAAGATGGAACTTTCACAGATTAAAGAATTTATGGGAGAATTTGAAGGAAAGCAGATCAGAAGTGATATTGCTATCCAGAAGGCAGTAGATCTTATCGTAAATTCAACTGTAGAAAAGTAATTTTCGCGTAAGAAAGGACAGAAATTATGAGTTTAGTGCCTTATGTCGTTGAACAGACCAGCCGTGGAGAACGGTCATATGATATTTATTCAAGACTTTTAAAAGACAGAATTATCTTCTTAGGAGAAGAAGTGACAGATGTATCTGCAAATATTGTTATTGCACAGATGTTATTTTTAGAGGCAGAAGATCCAAGCAAGGATATTCACCTTTACATTAACAGTCCGGGTGGTTCTGTATCTGCCGGATTTGCAATTTATGATACAATGCAGTATATTAAGTGTGATGTATCTACGATGTGCATGGGACTTGCAGCAAGCATGGGTGCATTTTTGCTTGCGGGCGGTGCAAAGGGCAAAAGACTTGCTCTCCCGAATTCTGAAATTATGATTCATCAGCCTTCAGGCGGTGCCAAAGGACAGGAAACAGAAATCAGAATCGTTGCAGAAAATATTTTAAAGACTAGAAATCGGTTGAATGAAATTCTGGCAGCCAATACTGGCAAGTCAGTAGAAGAAATATCTCGTGATACAGAGCGTGATAACTATATGACAGCACAGGAAGCTGTAGCTTATGGTCTTATTGACAGCGTAGTTGAAAAGAGATAGTTTTAAATGACGGGACTGTTGCTTTTCGCAACAGTCCTTTTATAAATTACATTATTATTGTTGGAGGATTTCATGGCAGGCAGAGGTATAGATGAAAAGTTGAGATGTTCATTTTGCAATAAGACACAGGATCAGGTAAAAAAGCTGATATCCGGTCCGAACGGAATTTACATTTGTGACCAGTGTGTAAGTATTTGCAGTGATATTCTTGATGAAGAATTTGAAGAAGAAGAAGATGACGGCAATCCGGCAGAAGATATGGAAATTAATCTGTTAAAGCCAAAAGAAATAAAAGAATTTTTAGATGACTATGTTATCGGACAGGACGAGGCAAAGAAAGTACTGGCGGTAGCGGTTTATAATCATTACAAGAGAATTTTATCAGGGAAAGACGTTGATGTAGAATTACAGAAAAGTAATATTTTAATGCTGGGTCCGACAGGTTCCGGTAAGACATTTCTTGCTCAGAATCTGGCAAGACTTTTAAATGTGCCGTTTGCAATTGCAGATGCAACCACACTGACAGAGGCGGGGTATGTCGGTGAAGATGTAGAAAATATTTTATTAAAGCTGATTCAGGCAGCAGATTATGATATCGAAAAAGCACAATATGGTATTATTTATATTGATGAAATAGATAAGATTACAAAGAAATCAGAAAATGTATCCATTACAAGAGATGTATCGGGCGAAGGTGTACAGCAGGCACTTCTTAAAATTTTAGAGGGTACGGTGGCTTCCGTTCCGCCACAGGGAGGAAGAAAACACCCACAGCAGGAACTGATTCCAATTGATACAACCAATATTTTATTTATCTGCGGTGGTGCATTTGACGGTCTTGAAAAGATTATCGAATCCCGTATGGATAAGAGTTCTATCGGATTTAATGCAGATGTCCATGAAAAGATTGAAGCAGAAGTCGGTGAGATGTTCCATAAGGTACTTCCGCAGGATCTGATTAAATTCGGACTGATTCCTGAATTTGTAGGCCGTGTGCCGGTGGTTGTTGCATTGGATTCCTTAGATGAAGCTGCACTGGTAAGAATTTTAAAGGAACCGAAAAATGCGATTTTAAAGCAGTATCAAGCATTGTTCTCTTTAGATGAGGTAGAACTGGAATTTACAGACGAAGCGGTTGAAGAAGTCGCTAAAAAGAGTTTTGAAAGAAAGACGGGTGCCCGTGGCCTTCGTTCTATCTTAGAGGCAGTTATGAATGAAGTGATGTACGAAATTCCGTCAGATGATACGATTGCAAAATGTGTAATTACAAAGGATGCCGTAGATGGAACAGCAAAGCCTTTGATTGAGTACCGCTCAGAAAATGTTGCAATGTAAAAAACTAAAAGGTTAGGTTTATATGGAAATGAAAAATATAAATTTGCCATTGATTGCATTAAGGGGTATGACCGTGTTGCCGGACATGGTCATACATTTTGATATAAGCAGAAAAAAATCAATTCATGCAGTAGAAAAGGCAATGGAAAAAGACCAGAAAATCTTTCTGGCAACACAGGTTGACCCGGAAGTTTCTGACCCGGAATACGAAGATTTATATCATGTAGGTACACTGGTAAAGATTAAACAGCTCATAAAGCTGCCAAACAGCGTAGTGCGTGTTCTGGTAGAAGGTGTGAAGAAGGGTACGCTTGAAAGTGTTACGCAGGCGGATGGAATGCTTGTGGCAGAGGTTGCAGTAAATGAGCAGCCGCCGCAGGAATTAGACCCGACACTCAATAAAGCCATGCTTACGGGGTTAAGAGAACTGATTCGTCAGTACGCACTTGCCAATCCAAGGATGAGCCGTGACATTTTAAAGCAATGGCTGGGTATGAACAGTGCCAGAAAGCTGCTGGAACGGTTTACAATCGACTATCCGATGGAGTACAGGGAACGCCAGCATATGCTGGAACTGGATTCTTTGGAAGAAATGTATGAATATGCGGGCAAACTCTTGATCGAAGATACGAATGTCAGCAGAATTAAAGAAGAGCTTTCTGAAAAAGTCAAAGAAAAAGTAGATAAACACCAGAAAGAGTATATTTTAAGAGAGCAGTTAAAAGTCTTAAATGAAGAATTAGACGGCGAAGATGACGGTTCTGAAATTGAAGAATTTTGTGCTGCAGTAAAAGAACTGGAAGCAGCTGCGGAAATTAAAGAAAAAATCCGCAAGGAAATCAAGCGTTATAAAATATTAAGCCAGGGGTCAGCAGAAGCGAACGTGGAGCGCGGTTATATCGAAACGCTGCTTGAAATGCCGTGGGATAAGATGTCAGAGGATAACCGTGATTTAGATGCTGCAGCACAGGTGTTGGATGAAGATCATTATGGCATGAAAAAAATCAAAGAGCGTATTTTAGAATCGCTCGCAGTCCGTAATATTACAAGCAAGGGTGATGCACCGATTCTTTGTCTTGTAGGACCTCCGGGAACGGGAAAAACTTCAATTGCGCGTTCTGTGGCAAAAGCACTGAATAAAAAATATGTGCGTATCTGTCTGGGTGGTGTACGTGATGAAGCAGAAATCCGCGGACACAGAAAGACTTATGTCGGTGCAATGCCGGGCAGAATTATTACGGCATTTAAAGCGGCAGGCGTGAAAAATCCGCTTATGCTGTTAGATGAAATTGATAAAATCAGCAGTGATTATAAGGGCGATACGGCTTCAGCGCTGTTGGAGGTATTAGACAGCGAGCAGAACAGCCATTTCGTCGATCACTATATTGAACTGCCGACAGACCTTTCACAGGTGCTTTTTATTGCAACGGCAAATGATTTATCAACTGTCAGCAAACCGCTTTTAGACCGAATGGAGATTATCGAGGTCAGCTCATATACCAAAAATGAAAAGCTGCACATTGCAAAAGAACATTTAGTGCCAAAGCAGCTTGAGAAAAACGGACTGATGGCAAAACAGCTGAAATTTTCCGATAAGGCGCTTGAAAGCATGATTGACGGATATACAAGGGAAGCCGGTGTGCGAAGCTTAGAGCGTGAAATCGCAAAGGTATGCCGCAAGGCAGTGCGCCAGCTCTATCACGGCAACGGAGAATTGAATGAAGAAGTAAAGAGTATCCGCATTACAGATAAGAATTTAAAGGATTTCTTAGGAAAAGTAAAATTTAAGCCGGAGAATATCCATAAAAAGAATGAAGTCGGTATTGTGCGTGGACTGGCATGGACAAGTGTCGGCGGGGATACGTTAGAAATTGAAGTCAATACAATGCCGGGTAAGGGTGAACTGATTCTCACCGGACAAATGGGTGATGTCATGCAGGAATCCGCACGGATTGCACTGACTTATGTGCGCTCTATTACATCAGGCAGGAAGTATAAGGTCGAACAGGAATATTTTGATACACACAGTATTCATTTACATATTCCGGAAGGCGCAGTGCCAAAGGATGGTCCGTCAGCCGGTGTAACAATGACAACGGCGATGCTTTCTGCAGTGACAGGAATTCCGGTTCATGCCGATGTTGCAATGACCGGGGAAGTGACACTCCGCGGCAGAGTGCTTCCGATTGGCGGATTAAAGGAAAAACTGCTCGCGGCAAAGACGGCAGGCATGAAAAAAGTCCTTGTTCCGTCCGAAAACAGAAGTGACGTGGAAGAATTTGATGAAGAAATTACAGGCGGCATGGAGATTGTTTTTGTTTCGGAAATGAAACAGGTACTTGAGCATGCACTGGTTCCCGGGAATCAGGATAAATAGTGAAAATGTATGGCATGAGATGTCAGCAGAATGGAGAGTTGTATGGTTATCAAAAAAGTAAATCTGGATATTGTCATTGGTGTTACAAGCGCAATTCCACAAACTGAACTGCCGGAGGTGGCATTTGCATGAAAATCCAACGTGGGAAAATCTTCACTCATCAATGCGTTGATGAACCGTAAGTCTTATGCCAGAACATCTTCACAGCCGGGTAAGACACAGACAATCAATTATTATAATATCAATGATGCAATGTTTCTGGTGGATTTACCGGGCTACGGCTATGCCAATGCCAATCAGCAGGTAAAAGCAAAATGGGGTAAAATGGTAGAAAAGTATCTGAAAGTGTCCAAACAGCTTCGTCAGGTCTTTCTGCTGATTGATATCCGTCATGACCCGTCAGCCAACGATAAAATGATGTATGACTGGATTGTTGCAAATGGATACCACCCGGTTATTATTGCAACAAAGCTGGATAAATTAAAGCGCAGCCAGATTCCAAAGCATGTTAAAGCTGTCCGCACAGGACTTGGACTTGAAAAAGATGATATATTAATTCCTGTTTCCTCACAGACGAAGCAGGGAATCCCGGAGCTGTGGGAAACGATTGAGCAGTATTTATTATAGAAAAGCCCGGCAGAATAAGTATTTTTTCATTCACTTATTCTGCCGGGCTTTTATTATAAATATAGTTTTTATTTACATCAGCTTCCGCATAATGAAATCGTAGATTTCCTGACTGCCTTCGCGCCATTTGGAACACATGGCATCGGCCTGTTCTTCTAACGGGACGGCAATGTTTAACTCAATGAGGTTGGTTTTGCCTTCTTTTACGATGCAGTGTACGATGTAGTCGCCGTTTGTGGAACGGTAGTAGTCGGACAGGGTTCCGGTTTCACAGCGCAGTTCGTATTTATTTTCAATCAGATAGACATCGATTTCTTCACGGATTGCATTGGATATTTTGTTGCTGAAAAAGGAAATGGTGTCTTTTCCGGAAGATGTCAGCCGGTACTGGGTGCTGCTTCGGTATGTCAGGACATTAACAAAGCCATCATCTGCAAGGGAGCTTAAAACTTCCTGCAGTGTAAAATAGGTTGTATATTGTTTGTCCAGCATAAAATCAGCAATCTGGCTGTTGGAAAGTGGGAAATTCACTTTACTTAACATATATAAAACCATCAATTTGTATAAAGTAGTTGCTTCTGTATTCATTGATATAACCGTCCTTGACAAATGTTATTCTCTTTAAAATACCGGTTCATCCGGTTCATTACCTGTTTTTTGTTGGCACTCCATAAAGGAGCTTTCAGCAGTTTTTTTGCACCGTCACCCGTCAGCCGGTGAATTACCATATCCGGCGGAAGAATCTCTAAAATTTTCCCAAGGCAATCAAGATATTCGTCTTCCGTCATGACGGTAAAAAGCTTTTCTTCATAATCGCGTGCAAGGTCTGTGCCGGAAAGAACATGTAACAGCTGGAGTTTAATGCCGGAGGCTCCGCTGTGTCCGATATAATCTGCGGTCTGTAACATCATTTCCTGCGATTCAGAGGGCAGTCCGAGAATCATATGCACAATTGTTTCAATTCCGGCATCAGACAGCATTTTCATGGCATCATCAAATACAGAAAGACTGTAGCCGCGGCGGATATAGCGGGCGCTGCTTTCATGGATTGTCTGAAGTCCCAGTTCAACCCAGACCGGTTTTATGGCATTTAATTCAGAAAGCAGTGTAACAATCGCTGGTGTAATGCAGTCCGGTCTTGTTGCAATAGAAAGAATCCGGACGTCATCGTGCCGGATTGCTTCGGTAAAAATCTGTCTTAAATAATCGGCCGGTGCATACGTATTGGTGTATGACTGAAAATAAGCGATATACTGACCGCCGTTATATTTACGGCTGATAAGTGCTTTTTCGGCTTCAATCTGTGCAGCAATGCCTGGAATTTTAGTATGCTGCGGTGTCACAATGCCTCCGGCAAGTAAAGAGGCACTGTTTCCAATCAGTGCCTCTCCTGAAAAATCACCGGAACCGCCTGCACTGCAAAAAATACAGCCACGTGTGTCAATCCGTCCGTCACGGTTGGGACAGGTCATGCCGCCGCTTAAAGAAAGCTTGTACATTTTACAGCCATACGTTTCCTTTAAATATTCGCTTAGTGAATAGTAGTAAGGTTTCATGGACTATCTGGTAATATGGTCTTTTACAGCCTGACTTACGACATCAGCAACGCGTTCATCAAAAGCTTCCGGTAAAATGTTGACATCGCTGACTTCATCCTCAGGAACTAAATTAGCAATGGCAAGTGCAGCAGCCAGCTTCATTTCCTCGGTAATCTGTGTTGCACGGCCTTCGAGTGCGCCTTTAAAGATACCCGGAAATGCGATAACGTTGTTGACCTGGTTCGGAAAGTCAGAACGGCCTGTACCGACCACTTTTGCACCTGCAGCCTTTGCAACGTCCGGCATAATTTCAGGAACCGGATTTGCCATGGCAAAGATAATCGCATCTTTGTTCATGGACTGAACCATTTCAGGAGTTACAATATTCGGAGCGGAAACACCGACAAAAATATCAGCACCCTTTAAAGCATCCGCCAGTGAACCGGTCTTATGTTCAAGATTCGTAACATCCATCATGGATTCCTGCATCCAGTTTAAACCTTCGCTTCCTTTAGAAAGGATACCGGACTTGTCGCACATGGTAACATGCTTAAATCCATATGTAAGGAGCAGCTTTGTAATGGCAACGCCGGCAGAACCGGCACCGTTTACAACAACCTGACAGTCTTCTTTTGTCTTTCCTGTAACCTTTAAACCATTGATAATACCGGCAAGTACAACAATTGCGGTACCGTGCTGGTCATCGTGGAAAACAGGAATGTCTAAGAGTTCCTTTAAACGGGACTCGATTTCAAAGCATCGCGGCGCGGAAATATCTTCAAGATTAATTCCGCCAAAGGCAGGTGCAATATTGACAACAGTCTTGATAATTTCCTCTGTATCCTGTGTGTCCAGACAAATCGGCACAGCATTGACACCGCCGAAGGATTTGAAAAGAACAGCCTTTCCTTCCATAACAGGCATGGCTGCGTGAGCGCCGATGTTGCCCAGTCCTAAAACAGCACTGCCGTCTGATACAACGGCAACAGTGTTTGCCTTAATGGTGTACTTGTAAGCTGCTTCCTTATCCTTTGCGATGACCTTACATGGTTCAGCAACACCCGGAGTATAAGCTAACGCAAGGTCTTCCCTTGTTGCAATATCCATCTTTGGTGTTGTTTCAAATTTTCCGTTCCATTCCTCATGAAGCTGTAAAGCCTTTTCTGCATTTGTCATTATAAATAATACCTGCCTTTCTTAAAAATCCAAAGATACTTTAAATCATACCATATACAAAATCTGACGGCAATATATTTTTAGAAAAAGAAAGGTTTGAAATTATGACAAAAAGGTGTATAATAGAGGAACAGTAATGAGATTTTCATAAGTGGTGCTGATTCAGTAACCGGATTCCCTGTTTATATTTGTTATATTTATTTATAGGAATGGAATTTATTTTAGGAGAGTATTAAGATATGAGAGAAAAACTTCAGACATTATCTTTAGTTGTATTACGCGAGTTTGCAAAGGATAAAAAAATCAAAGGGATTACAGCGATGCGCAAGGCTGAACTGATTGATGCAATTATTGAAGCTTCGGGCGGAGAAGAAGCGCAGGCAGAAGCACCGGAAACACAGAATACCGAAACACAGAGTACACAAAGACAGGAAGAACGCCAGACGGTTCAAAGTACGGCAGCACCGGCAGCACGTACCGGCAGAAACGAAGAAACACCGCGTTACACAAGAAACGATAATGCGCAGAGAAGCAATGAACGCCCGCATTATGAAGAACGCCGTGAATACCGCCACTATGAAGGCAGACAGGATTATAAAAGCGACAGAACGGAATACAGGAATGACCGTCAGGACTACAGAAGTGATATGAAATCTGATGAACCGGATGCAAATGGAATCCTTGAAGTCCTTGCAGAGGGATATGGATTTATCCGCTGTGAGAATTTCCTGCCGGGTGAAAATGATGTGTATGTATCGCCGACACAGATCCGCCGCTTTAATTTAAAGACAGGTGATATTATCAAAGGACCGAAGCGTATCCGTACACAGAATGAAAAATTTTCAGCGCTTTTATATCTTGAGTCTGTCAACGGATTAGATCCGATGCTTGCAACCAAAAGACCGGCATTTGAAAAACTGACACCGATTTTTCCGAATGAGAGAATTCATTTAGAGAAAAATACAAATACCGTGGCAATGCGCATGGTAGATCTGATTTCTCCGATTGGCAAGGGACAGCGAGGCATGATTGTATCACAGCCAAAGTCCGGTAAGACAACCCTGTTAAAGCAGATTGCGACAGCCGTAACCAAGAACAACCCGGAAATGCACCTGATGATTCTGTTAATTGATGAACGTCCGGAAGAAGTTACGGATATTAAAGAGTCCATTACAGGGGATAATGTGGAAGTTATTTATTCTACATTTGATGAGCTTCCGGAACATCATAAACGTGTGTCTGAAATGGTAATAGAACGTGCACGTCGTCTGGTGGAACATAAAAAAGACGTTACAATTCTTCTTGATTCTATTACAAGACTGGCAAGAGCCTATAATCTTACTGTACAGGCAAGCGGACGAACCTTATCCGGTGGTCTGGACCCGGCGGCACTGCATATGCCAAAGCGTTTCTTTGGTGCGGCAAGAAATATGAGAGAAGGCGGAAGCCTTACGATTCTTGCAACAGCATTGGTTGAAACGGGCAGTAAGATGGATGATGTTGTATTTGAAGAATTTAAGGGAACGGGTAATATGGAACTGGTACTTGACAGAAAGCTGTCTGAAAAGAGAGTGTTCCCGGCGATTGATATTGCAAAGTCCAGTACACGACGTGAAGATTTGCTGTTAAGCCGCGAAGAACAGGAAGCGGTAGATATTATGCGGAAGGCGTTAAACGGACTAAAGACAGATGAAGCAGCAGAACGCATCTTAGACTTATTTGCAAAGACAAGAAATAATGCAGAATTTGTACAGACCGTCCGCAAGAACCGTTATATATAGAAACCGGAGGTTTATGAAAGGACGGACCGGTCTGTTAAAATCAGAAAAAAATTTTAAAAATAATGCTTGCATTCATAATATCCTTATGATACAATAAGAAAGCTGTTTATCACAGATAAAGAGATCACTTTGTGAGATTCGTCTCACAATGACAATACTTATTTAAATATTAAAGAGGTGAAAATCATGAGAGAAGGAATCCATCCAGAGTACCATCAGGCAAAGGTTGTTTGCAACTGTGGTAATGAATTTGTTACAGGTTCAACAAAGGAAGAAATCCATGTTGAAATTTGCTCAAAGTGCCATCCTTTCTATACAGGACAGCAGAAGGCATCATCTGTTCGCGGACGTATTGATAAGTTCAACAAGAAGTACGGCGTACAGAACAATTAATCAGAACATAAGGTTGAGGTTGACCAGACCTCAACTTTTTTGTTATTATGGTAAAAAATATGCTTAGAGGTGTGCGATGAAACCATCAGGAATCGGCGGACAGGCTGTTATTGAAGGAATTATGATGCGCAATAAGGATCAGTATTCCATTGCAGTCCGTAAGCCAGATAATGAAATAGAAGTAACAGTCAGAGATTGTAATCAGCTGCAAAAGAAACATCCGTGGCTGAATTATCCGATAATCCGGGGAGTATACAGCTTTGTGGATTCTTTAGTAACGGGAATTTCCACAATCAATTATTCGGCTTCGTTTTATGATGATCCGGCAGAGCAGAAGAGTACAAAAGCCGATGAAATCGGAAGGGCTGTTTTTAAAGATAAATTAGAAGCGGTTTTAATGGCGTTTACGGTTATTTTATCTGTTGTATTTGCAGTAGGACTGTTTATGCTCATTCCGTATTTTGTATCCAGACTGCTGACACCTTATGTTTCTTCTCAATTTTTGTTGAATTTTATAGAAGGTCTTGTGAGAGTTGTCTTATTTATTTTATACATACTGGCAATTTCACAGATGAAGGATATTAAAAGAACATTTATGTACCACGGTGCAGAGCATAAGTGTATCAACTGCATTGAGCATGGCGCAAGACTGACACCGGAAAATGTAAAAAACAGCTCGCGTTATCACAAGCGCTGCGGAACAAGCTTTTTGTTTCTGGTGATGTTTGTCAGTGTGATATTTTTTATATTTATCAGAATCGAAAATACGGCGGTGCAGCTCGTTTTAAGAATCCTGCTGATTCCGGTCATTGCGGGAGTTTCATATGAATTAATCCGCTGGGCGGGCAGAAGCGAAAATGTATTTATCACAGCACTCAGCAAGCCGGGGCTGTGGCTTCAGAAGCTCACGACCAAAGAACCGGATATGGATATGATTGAAGTGGCGATTAAAGCAGTAGAAGAAGTCTTTGACTGGGAAGCATTTTTATTGGATTATTATAAGGATACCGAACAGCCGGTAGCGGAAATGGCAGCCAACGAAGCTTCTCTTGCGATTACATCGACCATTACGACAGGTGCGGATCGGAATACACGTTCCTTAAATCCGGATGAAGTTGTACAGGAAAATACACAGCAGACGACACAGCCTGAAAAAGAATATATTGCACCGGATGATACGGATATATTAGAAGGCGGTCAGATTACGGACGCAGAGGGTGCAAAAGAGCAGGAAAAGAATCCGGACAGCACTGAAAATTCAGAACAGCAGTCCGAAACCGGCAGTCCGGCAGAAAATAAAGAAAAGTCTGAGCCGGAAAGTGAAAATGCAGATATAAAACAGCAGTCAGAATCACAGGAATCAGAAGCCGGAGAAGATGATGAGGACGATGATGAACTGCCGGAGGGCTTTGAAATTATAGAAGACCCGCAGGAATCTGTGGACACGGCAGCACAGCAGGCATCCGAAAGTAATCTGTCAGTAGCAAGCGATAAGGGGCTTGAAGAAGGCGACGGCTTTGAATTTATCGAGGATGAAGAAGACGAAGATTACGCAGAGGAACTTCCTCTTTTCAAAGAGAGAGTGGATAAAAAGTGATGTGCAGGGATATGATGATACAGGAAAATCTGACCATATCCGGCGCGGTGCGTGAGGGTGCAAAAAGACTGAAACAGTGCGGCATTGAAAATGCAGACTACGACAGCTATGCCCTGTTGTCTGAAATCAACGGCATGGACAGGACATATTATCTGATGAATGGATCAAAGCTGCTTACCCGTGTAGAACAGGAACGTTTTTTTGACTATATTGAACGTAGAAGCAGTCATGAGCCGTTGCAGCACATTTTAGGCAGGGCATTTTTTTACGGACATGAATTTAAGGTCAGTCCCGATGTACTGATTCCAAGACCGGATACGGAAGTGCTTGTGGAGCAGGTGTTAAAGGTCTGTACGGACGGTATGACAGTTGTAGATATGTGTACCGGTTCAGGATGCATTCTGCTGTCTGTTGCACTGGAACGAAAGCTTTCAAAGGGTATCGGTGTGGATATTTCCGGGAAGGCACTTGCGGTTGCAAAGGCTAATCAAGAAGCCCTTGCACCGGAAAATGTGACACTGATTCAGAGCGATTTATTTGAAAACGCAGGAAAGTATCTTATGGAACAGTCCGTGGATATTGTGGTTTCCAATCCGCCGTATATCTGTACAGAGGTGATTGACAGTTTATCGGAGGAAGTGCGCCTGCATGACCCGGTGCTGGCATTGGACGGACATGAGGACGGATTATATTTTTACAGAAAGATTACAAAGCAGGCGAAAAGCTTTTTAAAGCCCGGCGGCCGGCTGTTTTATGAAATCGGTTATGACCAGTCTGCGGCAGTCGAAGCACTGCTTTGTAAAGAAGGCTATACACAGGTGTCAACCGTAAAAGATTTGGCGGGACTTGACAGAGTCGTTATGGGCAGATTATAAATAAAGAAAGACAGAGAACCGGAAAGAAAGGATAAAATAGATTATGGATATGTTTGACAGATTGGAAGATACCGTAAACCGTTATGAGGATATTACGGCAGAACTGGGAAATCCGGATGTGGTTAATGACCAGAACCGTTTTAGAAAGCTGATGAAAGAGCAGAGCAGTCTGGCTCCGTTAATTGCTACGTATACAGAATACAAAAACTGTAAGCAGACAATTGAAGACAGTTTACAGCTTTTAGATGAAGAATCCGATGAAGAATTAAAGGAACTGGCAAAAGAAGAATTAAATGAAGCGAAAAAACGCGTAGAAGAACTGGAAAATGAAATTAAAATTTTACTTCTGCCAAAGGATCCGAATGATGACAAGGATATTATCGTTGAAATCCGTGCGGGTGCGGGCGGTGATGAAGCGGCACTTTTTGCGGCAGAGCTGTTCCGTATGTATACCCATTATGTAGAATCAAAGGGCTGGAAGGTCGAAGTTGTCAACGCGGATGAAACAGGCATTGGTGGTATGAAGGAAATCGAATTCATGGTAAAGGGACAGGGTGCATACTCTGTTTTAAAATATGAAAGCGGTGTACACCGTGTACAGCGTGTGCCGGAAACAGAATCCGGCGGACGTATCCATACTTCTACGGCTTCGGTTGCAGTTATGCCGGAAGCAGAAGAAGTAGATATCCAGATTGATGAAAAAGATATCCGTATCGATGTTATGCGTGCTTCCGGAAACGGCGGACAGTGTGTCAATACAACGGATTCCGCTGTACGACTGACCCACTATCCGACAGGCATTGTTATTTATTCACAGACAGAAAAGTCACAGATTCAGAATAAAGAAAAGGCATTTGCTCTCCTGCGTGCAAAACTCTATGATTTAGAGATTCAGAAGGCACATGATGCGGAAGCAGATGCGAGAAGAAGCCAGATTGGTACAGGTGACCGTTCTGAAAAGATTCGTACTTACAACTTCCCACAGGGACGTGTAACCGACCACAGAATCGGTCTGACGCTGTATAAGCTGGACAAGATTATGGACGGCGATATCCAGGAAATCATCGATGCCTGCATCGCGGCAGACCAGGCGGCTAAGCTGAGCCAACTTCAGGAATAGGCTCAAAAAGCCTGTATTT
>OGUG01000737.1_pt1 | contig 14992 bp, 12 predicted proteins | sample 1573711 | NCBI WGS metagenome assembly OGUG01 (sample SAMEA2582006, study PRJEB24529) | metagenome | biome: Human gut stool | place: China | collected 2011 | reverse complement strand
ATATATTTTTTAGCATCCTTCATAAAGCTGACAGCAATCATCACAATCACTGCACCAATCGGGAATGCTGCAACAATACTCACTGACTGAAGATTGTTCATAGAACTTTCTGCAAACAATAAGGCAATCGGAAGCAAAATCAGTAAAATACACCACATCAACTGAATGCCTTTATTCGGTTGTTCACCATCTTTCAATGTGTGATAACTGTAGCAGGATGCTGTCAGTGCAATCGAATCAAATGAAGTCGCATAAAAAGCGATCATCGTCAGCAGAACAACTACCATAATACCAGGTGCACCCGGCATCGTCTTAATAATAGATACGATCATCCCGTACAGGTCACCACTCTCCATATACTGTACAATAAAGTCAGCTTTTCCAGTCACCTGCATTCCCATAGAGTAGTTACCCAGTACAATAAAGCTCGTCAATGTGGAGCCAACACCAAATATATAGCCACCAAGAATTGTCTGGCGCACTGTTCTACCACGAGAAATGTTGCCGATAAAAAACGGAGCAGCCACACACCAGACCATCCAATAAGCCCAATAGTAAATTGTCCAGTTCTGCGGGAAATTCGATGTACGGAGTGGGTCAGTATACGTAGACAGATCAACAAAGTTCTGAATCATCCGTCCTAGGGAAGAAAAACCGGTTTCAATAATGTACCGTGTTTCTCCTCCAAACAACAGGACAAAGGCAATTAGACCAAAAAACATATAAATACAGATATTGGCTAGCTTGCTGATTCCCTTAAATCCGTGCAGTAAGGAATATGTGTATACAGCACAGGTAATCAGAAGAATAATAATGTTAATCACCGTGCGACTAACGGCAACATGGAACAGCTCGCTAATAATGGTTGCCATCAATGGTGTTGCTACACTAAATGTTGTAGCTGTACCGGCAAGGAGTGCAAACACAGCTAACAGGTCAATAATGCGACCTGCCCAGCCATCGGTATGCTTTCCAAGGATTGGGCGACAAGCCTCTGAATACTTCTGGCGGTTTCTTTTTCTTACATGAAGCATAAAGCCAAAGGCAACGGCCAGTACCAGATAGAATCCCCATGGAATAAAACTCCAATGGAACAGCGGATATACACCTGCCCAATCCTGAATACTCCCCATCTCTGCCATATGTGGATCAGTTGCATACAGCACCCATTCTGAGAAAGAATAGAACAAAATATCTGCTGCAAGCCCACAGGTAAACATCATAGAACCCCATGCAAAGAATGAATACTTGGGCTTTTCATTCTGTTCACCAAGAACGATGTTTCCATACTTGGAACCAGCAATATACAGCGAAAGAATAAAAATCCCTAATCCAATTACCAGATAATAAGTACCCAAAGTATCACCAAAGAAAAAACGGATCTGGCTCAGCACTGTATTAGATTGTTCCGGTGCGAAAAAGAATAAAACACATAATGCGATTACGATTGCCAAAGGCACCAGTGTTATCATCCAGTCAATTTTCCCACGTTCTTTTTTCGTATTCATTTACTTTTCCTCCATGTATTTTTTGTAGCTGGCATCCAAAGCAATTAACTCACTCAGATTATCCACCTCTATAATATCATCCTTATTCATAGGACGGATACCCAATTGATATTCTTCCGGATAACAGAACATCGCTACGTCATCCCAGTAAATTTGTCGATTCTTCTTTTGTTCAAACTCAATTTCGAGATGACGTTTCAATTTTTTTCCATCCTCTGCAGTCCAGCGGGAAATACTGTACAGCTGCCATCCGCCTTTTCCACCTGTCCTACTGCAAGCCGTCACAATGCCATTCTCAACAGTCTGAAGCCACTCATCCGTTTCACCCTCTATCCAAACACTGTTATATCCAGAACGCTCAAATTCTGGCGTAAGAATTTCCGGATTATAAATAATCTGATCACCATCCAGAATAATCACATTTTCAATGTAATCTCTTGCTACATAAAGTGAAGAAATGTTGTTGCAAGTATCATAGTACGGATTTTCAATCAGTTTTACACCATGATACTTCTTTTCAAGTATCACAAATTGCTCTTTCAGATATCCAACAACAACATAGATTTCATAGATTCCATTTTTATGCAGACCATCAATAACTGTATCAATCATCCTCATCCCATTCACCTTAACCAACGGTTTCGGTGTTGTCAGTGTCACCGGATGCATTCGATTTCCTAAGCCTGCTGCCATAATAATAGCCCTTTCAACTTTTGGCATTTACTCTTCCTCCCCTTGCTTTTTCAATTCTTCTTGAACAATTCGATAGTACTCTTTAGCATATCGGTACTGGCGAAGCGAATACTCACCAAACTCCACACCAAGATTCCGCTTATACTCACACCAGTTACTCCACAGCAGACCACAGACTGCAATGTAACAATAAATCTTAATTCTGGTCTCATCATTACAGTCTTCCGTAAAATAGGCTGCAATCAAGCGATCTACCTGACGTTTATCGTAAAGAGAATAAACACAGAACATCGCCACATCAACGTGTGGATCTTGCATCCCCGCATACTCCCAGTCAATCAATCGAATTTCTTCTTTTCCATCTTTCTCCACAAACAGGAAATTATCCGGCACTGCATCAATATGTGTCAGAACCTTTTCCGACACATGTGTTTCAATATAGGATCTCAGTGAAAGAACATTTGATTTTGTTTTTTCATAATCCTTATAAACAGATGCATTTCCTTCCCATAGTGATTCATAAAATTCAATCTGACCGAAAATATCAAATTCATGATTTACTTTTAATCCAAGTCCATGAAAGTCTCTTAATCGTTTCATACACTTCTTGACATCTTCATAATCCAATGGATCACATACTCTGGCATTTTCCAAAAATTCTGTAATTTTATATCCATTTTCCGGGTTGATATATGCAATATCATCACAAATGTTTTTCCCTTTAATGGCCTGATAAACTGCAGCCTCCTGACGACGGTTAATAAGCTGGTCAGTCCCCTCTCCCGGAATACGCATAATATATTTTTTCCCTTTGCATGTAAACAAGAAAGACCGATTCGTCATACCTTTTTTCAAAACGTTAATATCCGTGACTGTTTCCGGCTTTGCTTCCAAAGCTTCACAAATCACCTGAATTGCATCTGTTTTCAACTGATTAGAATCGCTGTCGATTTCTCTAAGTTGCTCATAAGTGTTGATTTCCATGACATCAGCCGAATGAACCACGTGGGCTGCAACGATCATCCGATCCTTGTTATAAAGAGTCTCCTCCCAGAACGATTCATTATACCGCTGATTTTTACAAAGCTCATCAATACGTTCCACAACTGTGTGTGCATCCTCTTTTACCAGATAGCAGATACCAATCATTGCATTGCCACCAGAACTTTCTGGCACTGTTACAAGCTCCATCTTACGGTTAACTCGGACATTACTTTCGTTGTCTACAAGATCACTAACCATATACCAGGAATAAAGTTCATATCGATGAAATGGATTTCTGTCACACCAAATATCGCATGGAATAATGTACGCATTCTCCAAATGTTCTTTTACAAGTTTGATCGAATGCAGATTGTTCTTTGCCGCATAATCGGCATTAACTACTAGTTCTACACCATACTCATCAATCAAGTACTCATATTTTTCTTTCATGAAACCTACAACTATATAGATTTCCTTGATTCCAACTTCATGTAGTTGTTTAATGATACGTTCAATCAACGCCTCACCATTGACTTCCAAGAGACCTTTCGGCAGTTCAGTATTAATAGGTACCATTCGCATACCAAATCCTGCTGCCAGAATAACCGCACGTTTTGGAGTTTTTTGTTTGAATTCTGTAATCGCCTTCGCTGTTGGATACATTGATTCATCTAAATAATTAGATTTAATCAGTTCTTTAATTGAGCGGTTCACTACCCCCAATGAATGACCTGATACTTCCGCAAGAATCCTCTGATTAATAAAAGGTTCTTGTAAAAGTGTGTTCAAAATATCACTTTCCTGCTTGTTCATGTATTTCATTCCTTTCTTTTTCGTGAACATCATATAAAATAAAAAGCTAGCTCTCAATAGCTATTTCTATTAAGAAGAGAGCCAGCTTTGAATTACTCTACTTTCTTATATACCTTAAAGAAATGGTGTCCCACTCTGTCTTTCTCTGGTGGGAGTTGCATATAATCTCCATATTCATGTCGGAGAACTTTGTCATATTCCTTTGGCACTCTAAACTCATATTTACCAAATGGCATCATAATGGTCTCGTCAAACCATTTTCTCGGAAAAATATCTTTTTCACCCCAAGACAACCAAATAACGCAACCTATATATTCACTGCTGTCGTAATCCTTGACCCTAGCAAGTTTCTCTAACTTATCCTGGAAGCAATCTTTTCCTCGTAGTTTTGCATAAAGATACACTGGCAATTTTGCTATCTTTCTAAACAACGAAGTTGTAGTTTCAATTGCAAAATGTTCTCTGGTGGCCTGATAACAAAGTGATGAGAGTCTATCCCCTTTTAGTCCATACTTTACAGCTTCATCTTTTGTTTTTCCCAGACCATCGTATGGATAAATGTCAATAAAAACCCCCATACCATATGGTTTTTCATTTGCCATATCAATCACATATCTATTATCACTTATTCTTGTTATCATGTATGGATAATTCTTACATTCTTCACGATTAAACACCTCAAGATGCGTATATTCCTGAATATGATTTTTTAAATAAGCCAGCAACTTATCATAATCCGGTCGTGGCATCATGATATCAACGTCATCATCCCACGGAATATATCCATGATGCCGGACTGCACCGATGAGTGTTCCGTAAATCAATGCGTATCGAAGTTGCTGTGATTCACATATTTCTGCAATTGTGTGCAATATTTCAAGCGATATTGCCTGAGTTTCTTTTATGGTTAGTTCTTGTTTTTTCATTATTGTTTCCTCTTCTTTCTAGGAATCGACTACTCATCATTATTTTAAAACCCGTAGCCAAAAATTATCCTGATTATATATCAAGCTTTAGTACCCTTTAACACAATACCGCTTCAAATTTTGCAAAACTTTAAACGTAATGCAAAACTCATGAATAGTCACAACTATACAAAAGCTTTTTATAAAGTCTGTTAATATTAGTATTATGCAGAAGTTTCCAGGCATATCAACAAAGTCTCATCTAGTTTGATGCAAAGCATACTGTTGCATTATTTCTTTAGTGCATCTGGAACTTCCCAATAATCTTTTCTTTGTTCATTCCAACAAATATGTTCTCTAACAACTTTTGCAGGATTTCCAACCAATATACTATTGGGAAGTGGATATGTTCCAGATAGCACTGCCCCCCTCCTACAACACAACCATCTGCTATTTCAGTTCCTTTTAATATTTTTGCACCTAAACAAATCCATACATATTTACCAATCACTATATTTTTATCAGGATTAACACGATTACCTTGTAAATTATATATTCCATGGTAATTGTATATGTCAACCGAAAAATCGGTCAACCGCTCATTGAAAATTAAGTCACTTTTGACCTGGGTTGGCACCTGCCGCATTCCTGCCGCAGGTGCAGTTACTACTTAGTTACAGTTTCGAAGTCGGTTCCGTTGCTCCGAAGTGTTTCCCGAAGTCTGTAGGAATCGCCCTCCATATCAATCAGATAGGCCTTATATGTAAGTCTGTCAACGATTGCACTTGTAATGGCAGCATCTCCAAATATCTCGTCCCACCGCTCAAAGGTAAGATTTGATATGATAATAGTTAATTTCTGGGATGCTCTCAGGGAAAGTACTGTAAACAATAGATCAGCACCTTCCCGGTCGAAGGATATATAACCAAGTTCATCCGCTATGATCAGGTCGTATTTTTCAAAACTCTTTTGATACGCGCGGAGTTTTTGCTTGCTGTTACTTTCCCTTAATTCTGTGACCAGATAAGGAATGGTTGTGTACAAAACGCGGTAGCCCTGCTCACAGACCTTTATTCCAAGTCCAATGGCAGTATGGTTTTTCCGGTTCCCGGATTACCTGTCATGATGATGTTTTTCCCTTCCCTGATAAAATCAAGGGAGCATAATTCCGGTAATCGGTTTCGCATTCCTTCAGGGAGAAGATTCATTTCAAAGATCTTCTATATATTTCCGGTATGGAAATTTGGCAGCCTTAATTTTGCGTTCTTTTGCACGCTGTTCCTCTGCATCTACTTCCATGCGAAGAAACTGATGCAGAAATCCTTCATAGTCTGTTGCGCTAGATATTGCTTCTTCAAAATGATCACTGATTGCATTTAGTTTTAACAGACTACAGTACTTCTGGATTTCGTGTTGGATTTTTGCCTTCATTATACCACCTTCCTTTCTGACTGGTTCTGAACTTTGCGAAGGCGGTCGTATTGCGAAAGCGTTGTTTTGGATTTCTCGCTTAGGCGGTCAGTTTTTATATTTGTTTTTCATCTTCTTCCTTTTTGGCACATATGAGTGCTGTTTTATCTGCACTCATATCAAAGAAAGATTATTTTCATCCATTTTCTTATATCCCCTTCATTTGCTCATGCTGCCATCATAATTCAATCTTTCCATCTTTAATTATATAATTATGTAATTGCATTTCGACCCCACCCAATTTATATTTGTATGGCTCATCGCCTCGAGTAAAATCTATCTGCATAACATTTTTGCTTTCATTCTGTATCTGCTTGATAAGGAAATCATAAGTTCCTCTAAATAACGGAGAGTAAAAAGCATATTCCATCTTGAAACAATTTTGCATAACTCTTATGGCTCTATTGTCCATTAACCCATATAAATAACCAACAGTCACATCATTCAATTTTACAATAACAAATATTGAATTGTTCATCCTTTTCATGCTATTTTTAATGATATCATATTTTCTGTCATGCCACTCAACATAACAAGCATGCCATATTTTTGAATAATAATGCAGCAAATCTAATTTTTCTTTTGATTTTTTATTTTTGACTTTTGTACGCTTGGTATGAATATCGCATAAATTATTTATTATTTCATCACTTTCTATATTTCTATAAACAGAAAACTCATATTCATAGTTATCTTTCTTCATCCTGTTTAATGCGGTTCTTAAATTCTGCCTTGTACTTTTTGACAACTTTTGATTATATGCTTCAACACTTTCTGGTAAATCAATAAATACAGATGTGGTCAAACGATCTTGAAAGTCTTTTTCAGCACACCAAATAGAAATAGCTGTGTCATCTCTAACACAATTTAAATTAATATCTAATCCTGGGAACTGCTTTGCAATTTCTTTGAATGCAAAATCAAACCATAGGTTATTAGGTTCAAAATAAATAGCGTTCATATAATCCGACCACGATTCTATCCCCAAAAAATAAATCCCTTTTTTTCTTCCCAGCCATTTTATCCCTAAAGATTTCTTTTGTACAATTAATGGGATTAACATAACCGTTTTATCATTTTCAATCACTTCGGCAATACATATATTAGATAATAATCTATTATATTCAAATTTTAGCCATTGTTCTACAAGTAACACATTCCAATCATATGATTGAAATGCTGTCATTTCTCTTCCCGTTTCAAGTTTTTTCCATACACTTTCATATTCTTTTAGTTCGTCACTTGACTTTATTATCTTATATTTAAATATCATTTTTATATTTTACCCTTTTAATTCTAAAATAGATGCTTGACCATTGAATATTGCGATTCATTGACTTCCAACATAATCAAGCATAATGCTCTCCTCACTTTTCTATATAAACTTAGGCATTCGCAAAACACCACAAGCAGCATAAATACGGCATTTTTTGTTACCCAAAACAAATAACTCCTCACCGGATATGGTATTATAGAGTTGACAAAAACCATTAACCATCACCTAAGAGTATCCATCTTCAATGCAGTCAACCATGTGTACTTCTAATAAATATTTACCTTTTGAAGTAATTGGTCGCAACCCATCTACAATAATCCCAATTGGTCTTATTCCCGCTTCTCCAAGACTCCTAACTATGCCTAACGGATTGTAATGTTCAAATCCAAAAACAATATGCTTATATTCTTTAACTATTAATGTATCCATTCTTTTTCTCCTATATCCTTATACTAATGTCTATTTTAGGAACCATTTTTTCACTTTTCTTATGATTTTTGTTTTAATTACTATGCAAGCATATCCAATTTCATTGACAGTATCAATTACCGCATTCTTCTTTGTTCGTATCTCCTCATTGCTTTTCATTATATTTGGAATTATCGTATCACCATTTAGTATTTCAATTTCACTAAGTGCAGTTTTAGCATCGGAACATATAAGTATTTCTAATTTATCTACTACTTTTTCTGGAAATATTGCCTCTGTCTTTCTTCCAAATTCTTTTATTTCATTGAATACTGTAATAACCTGATCGTGACTTATAACTTTAATATTGGTTTCGACTGGTTTGGTATTATTCGGATTTCCATATAAATTTATTCTATCAAATAGCATCGGTTTATCCCATACAATTTCTATTTTTTCTTCACTTTTTTCTGTCTGCCATACACCCTTGGATAAATCTATTTCTCTTGGATTTATTGTAATAATATCATCTGTATCAATTATTTTAAAATCGCGGAGTTTTTCTATATCCCCAACAGTACATCGCATCTTTGCTTGAAATAGCAGATTATCTGTTCTTTTATTCCAGTATACATTATCAGCGTTAATAATCGATTTTGCATGTAATACAGCATACTGGCTTTTATGGCATTTCATCCCTTTATATGCTTTCCTGTTCCATATAAGTTTTGCATGATCATTACTTGCCACTGAAATTCTGTCTTTCCACACATACGAACAATTGGAAGGGATCTCGAAATTATCAACAGATTTCTTCAATTGTGTTGCTTTGTAATCTTCCGTACTATAATATGCCGTTTCATAGCAAAATCCTTTAAAGACTATTGGTGTATATTGGGGCTGTTCACATACAATCAATCCCATTGCCGTATCAAAAGCTAATGATAGCATCCTATGATCTGAATGGTAATCAAAATCTGTAGCTATAATTAATTCTGGTTTTATTTCACAAATTACATTTTTTATATCTTCTATTATTTTTTTATTACCATCCGTAAAATAATGTGTTCCTGCCTCATTAGGTGTATCTGGATAATCAAGAAAAATAATATGTTTTTCATCAATTTCAAATACACTACAAGCCTCATACGCTTCTTTTTTTCTAGTCATTCCTTGTTTTTCCCTTATATCCAAGGACGAATATAAGACAAAAACTTCATAGTCTCTTTCCAGTCTGTCCAATATATTTCCTGCTAAATTAATTTCATCATCCTGGTGTGGGACTACTAATAACATCTTTCTCATGTCATACCACCACTATCTTCCCTTTATAATCTATCTAGCCTTCTGTATTGTTAACAAAACTACTTTAATATATTTTTTATTTTCTTTACCCTATTTTCTCCTAAAATATCTTTCATTGTTGCTTTAAGCTCTTGTTTTATCATCGTTGATGCAGTCATTATTTTATTATTGTTAATAATTATTTCATATGCTTCTGCTTCATCTATATCACTTACAAATATTTCAAATATGATCGGCCTCTCAGATTCCTCCAATATACATTTACTATTTTTTACAAATTCATCCATTGAATCTGCTTTTATATATTTAAATCCACATGTTTCCGCCCATCCTTGTGCATTTTTAAAATGATTTCCTGCAGCAATATATCTGTTTATTTTATCATTATCACTTTTTGAATATTTAAACTCAATCCCCCCATTATTATTTACAAGCAATATTCGCAAATTAGGTTTAATATGACGTATACTAATAGAATTTATGTCATATAAAAATGCCAAATCTCCAATTATCATATAAGACAATTTTTCTGAAACTATGCTCTGCCCAATAAGCGTAGACATTCCCCCATCTATTCCAAAAGCCCCAACATTTGAGAAACATTCAATATTAGGATTAATTTGAAAAAAATTCCATATTCTCAGTGAGTTAAGTATAGAAAACTGCATAATACTATTTGGCGGTATTTTTTCGCATAAATACTGTGCAATTGATGCGTTTGAAAAGGGGAGTGCCATCTGTAAATTCAATTTTTTTACAGCTTTATTCCATAAATCGAAATAAGAATGTTCAGTATTCTCTTTACGCTTCATTCTTTCAAAGAAAGTTTTTTCCGAACACTTAAATACTTTTGTTAACTTATCATATGTATCAACTATTCTTCCGTCTTCAGAAACTCTCCAATGTTCAATATTTTTAAACTTCCCTTGTGAAAGCATATTATATAACGGATAATCTCCTGTTTGTCCACCAATCGTTATTAATACATCTGGGGCATAGTTTTCAAATATCTCACTTTCCATAACACTCAATAGCAAATTACCATTGACAGAAAATCGATTGCAAAAATTTGATAGATGATTTGTGTATACAATTGCGTTATTTGTTTCACAAAATTCATCTATGCTTTTTTTAGTTTCACCATCGAATCTTATATGTTCTCCTATTACTATCATTATTTTTTTTTCTTTAAAATCAACTGCCCATTCGTTTTCCACGTATAACGTATCAATTTTTTTTATTGAAACATTGCTTTTATCTAATTCAAAATCCAACCATGGAACACATATCTGAACAGGTCCATTACCATCAAATGTAAGCATCTGAATTGCTTCATTAACTAATCTTATACTATGGAACAAATCTTCTTTCCTGCTTATAAATGGAAGCATATAGGATTCTTTAACACTATCCTTTGGTAACGATGTCTGATCCGGTGCCTGCATATATTCCTGATAGGTAAATCTGGGATGCTTTGCCATAGTTATAGCTAAAATTGGCACCTTCTTATAATATGCCTCTGTCAATCCCGGAATATAATTTCTAGTTGCCTGTGCACTTGTACAAGACGTTGCTATTATCTCACCTGTTTGTAAATATAATCCTATCGCAAAATAAATGGCACTTCTCTCATCAACAACTGAATAACATGTGAAAAAATTATCATCTTGTACAGCCTTGACAAATGGAATATTCGTTCCTCCAGGACTAATAACAATTTGGCGTATATTATTCTGTTTCAGCAATTCAACAATAATCCTAATGTTTTCAATATTTTCCATAATTAAACTCCATATATTTTTCTAATTCAAAGTAAACCCACCATCAAAAAGAATAGTTTGTCCTGCCATAAAATTACATGCATCACTTATCATAAAAACCGCTAATTCTGCCACTTCTTCCGGTAGGCATACTCTACTTAACGGATTTTGATCACAGTACATATTGGTTCCTTGTTTCATTGCAAATTTCTGCATTTCTGTCTTTACTACCCCAGGGGCAATTGCATTTACTAACACGCTATATGGTGCCATTTTTAATCCTAATCCTTCTGTCAATCCCCTTATATCCCATTTACTCATTCTATATGGATATGTTGCCCCTACAAATCCCCCTTGAGAATCAATATTAATGATTTTTCTATATCCTTTTTGTTTCATATTAATCATCCAACGTTTGCATATCTCTTCTGTCAAAAAAAATGTTCCCTTACTATTTGTATCATATATTCGATCCCATTCTTTTTCTGTTACATCGGGAAAAAATTGCTCCGGCTGCACACCGGCATTATTTATTAAAACATTTATTTCACCATATTTTTTTTCACACTCATCCAGCTTATTTTCTATATCATTAATAGCTCGAATGTCCCATATCATATAATGAATATATGAACTTCCTATTTTTTTTACAGCTTCTTTCAACTTATCTTCGTTACGCCCGGTAATTATAACATCTGCACCACATTCTACACATTTTTTTGCAATAGCCAATCCTATCCCACTTCCAGCTCCTGTTATTAGAATTCTTTTTTCTCTAAGTATTTCCCCCCATTTAATTTGGCAAATCTCTGCCGTATTTATTCCTCCATATTTCATAACATTATTAGTAGCTTTTATCGCTAATTTAATTTTTTTCAAATAAGTTATCATCTTCATTTCACAAATTTCTCCCTTTTTTGCTATTTATTTTTCAAAAATTCTCTTATTGCATTTCTGTTTGCTATTATCAAAAATAACAAACCTCCACAAAATAACAATATGTTCATAATTGTATTTCCCACATAGCTAGCAATCACATATACTATCGCAATTATAAAAATACCATAAAATTTTAACCACTCAACCTTAAGAGTAAAGTATTTTTTACAATGTACCATTCTAATAATAAATAAAACGAAATATGCTATAAATGTAGAAAATGTAGCTGCATGCAACCCAATAAATTTAATTAATACAATGTTCGTAACAATATTTATAAATGCAGCCCCAATTGTAGTATATGAACTTTTTATTGTTTCTCTAGAAATTTGATATCCTATTCCGAGAAAGCTGCTCAATGCACTAAATACTGTACTAAAAAAAAGAAAACCTATATATTGTCCTGCCACTATATACTCATTACCAACAAAATTCATTATCACAATTTTGGTTGCTGGTATTCCACACAAAGTAAGTGAAAAAAGAAATATATAATATTTTTCAAAAATAGAACTATAAAATGCATCTCTATCTTCTGAATTATATTCTTTTATTATTGCCTCCTGTAATGCAAAATATAAAATGTTGGAAATCGTTGAAATTACAGTTGGAAACTTACATGCCACAGAATAGATACCATTTAATGCTGTTCCTAAATATGCCAAAATAATATAACGATCTGAAGAATTTACAATCCACCAACTTATTGAATTAGGGATTAATGGTACCGTATATTTTGTAATGTCTTCTACAAGCTTTCGATCATAAGATTCTTTTAAAACACCATGAAATTTAGGTTCCTTGATATATATAAACAAAATAGTTAATATATTAGCAGCAAAAGTTGACAATAATAATGCTTCTACCCCCATTCCAAAGCCCATTATTGCTATCGCCTCAAAAATAAATAATAAGAAGCTATTTAACACACCACTAATTGCGTATAATTTATTATTTGCCAACCCTCTAATCGCATTTAAAATCACTTGATATATTATTGCAGATACAAATAATAATACAATTTCTACTGCGTATTGAAAATGAAACTTTATATTGAAACATTCAAATATTACGACAGCAATTACTGTTAATGCCGATACAGTTTTTAAACTCGTTGATAATATTTGTTTTATTTTACTTTCGCTTGCATCAATCAGCCAACGATATATGCCTTCATCAAATGAAAGCATTACCACAGGCTGCAATAAACTTACAGTTGTCAAAACAATATCATAATATCCTAGTTCTGCAGCACTTATATAATAGGTATATAATAATACCATTACATATGAAAAAACTTTCGACCCAAGATTTCCCACTGTAAATATTAAGCTATTTTGTAATATTTTCTTTTCCCTTGATTCCATTTTATTATATCGCTTTCTTTTTTTCCTTAATAAGCAATTCTCGATATGCCTTTCTATTCTTCTTTGATTCCTCTTTGACAATATATAACGATGAGTTTACATCATCTTTCAATTTATCATAATGCAAAATACTATTTATAGTATGATCAATTGCCTGCTGTGTTTCTAATTCCAATAAATCTACTACATGCATATATCTCAAATGATTAAACAAACCACTAAATTTCCTAGAATATGCTACTGGTATAGTACTGACCCCAGCTGAAAACGCTCCTATCGTCGCATGCATCCTAGAACCGATAAAAATGTCCATGGATGCAATTGCATTTTTAGCTTCTACTGGATTCTCAAATGGTCCTAAATAGTTTAATTTTTCACCATATATTTTTCTAATCCATTCCATTCCATCTTTTCCAACGTGAGGAATTATGTATATATCATATATTTTTGATTCCAAAAGCCAATCAATAACTGCCTTTATATACTCATCATAGTTTACTTTCAATTTTAATTCAAATTCTGTCTTTTCAGTTTTTTCGCTTATAAGCAAGCCAGATATGTTAAGCCCAACTTTGATTCCATCACTTTGTATATTATTTCTAACATAGGGCAGTTCAAATGCCAGATCTGTTGTGGTTTCCACCTTCTTATCTGTGTATTTTCTTATATAATCAGCTGATTTTTCATCTCGAGACAAAACGAGATCTGCACTATTGATGGCTTTGATCGCTTTATTTATATTTTTTTCATTATTGAAAGGTCCATACGTCTGCGGTCCTAATATCAAAGGCTTGTCCAGTTTCTTCACAAGTAATTTTACATTTGTTTCACTGTCAAATGTATATTGACCATAGATATCTGTAAATGAATCGCCTGCTGTTAAATCAATAAATAAATCACACTTTTTAAAAGCTTTCAGAGTTGTTACTCCTGTATTAAAGTGATGTATAAATCTTCTAAATCTAAATAAAGGAGTAACATCATAAGACGTAATACTCCCCTTGCAAAGTCCAAGACTTTTTTCAGCCATTTCCGTTTTTTCTTTATCTGGGCTTGGCTCAAACACATAATACTGTATACTCATTTGTTCTTCTGCAGCTATCTTCTCTATCAATGCTATCTGTGAATATGTAAGTGCCAAGCATCCAAGATTTTCGTTATTAATAAGTGCTCCTAATAATCCAATAATCATTTTTTATTATCCTTTTTTAATTCTTCTAAAACATACTGTAAAGATTCTAAATTGCAGTTATTAAAGAATAGCATCTTCTCTCTGGATCTACCTCGTGATTTCTTCGACGAGCATCCATCCTTATGATATACACTAATTCTTGGATCATACACAATTGGTAATCCACTTCTTTTTGCATGTAAATAAAGCAATTGCTCTTCATAATACAAAAATGTACGTGAATCAAATCCGTCAATATAATTAAATATTTCTTTTGAAAAAACAAGAAATGCTCCTTGTAATTCAGCATCTGTATTGTATTTCCAAAACTCCAAATGCTCATGTAAATAATCCTGCCAATTAGCTACTCCAATTTTCTCTTTTATTTTATCA
>OGUG01000728.1_pt1 | contig 15100 bp, 8 predicted proteins | sample 1573711 | NCBI WGS metagenome assembly OGUG01 (sample SAMEA2582006, study PRJEB24529) | metagenome | biome: Human gut stool | place: China | collected 2011 | reverse complement strand
CGGCTGTCAACTCTCTTAAAAGGACTATATCAGTTTATGATATAGTCCTTTTTCATTACAATGATACCTTTTGACCCTTATATCATGTAATTAAATAACTCCCTTTTCGGAATAATGATTATACGCAATTCGTGAAATTGAAATTTTTGAAAGAGCCAGCACCTTGAATGGACTGGCTCTTTCAATGTCACCTGTAATTGATAAATTGGAATTTTCTTAATTCTTCATCGCTGTTTTTTTTCTTTTCCAATTAATCAGCAGACCAATCGTGGAAACAACAAAAATTAATGCCGATGTTAAAGAAATAATTCCATCAGTAACTACAAATATGATAAACGTAGCTAATGGAATATAATTAAGAATACTTTTCAAAATTTTCATGTTCAACCCTCCCTTAGGCTTCATAATTGGTTTTTCTTTATTTTATCACATGACAAATGGTTTTGGTAGATTATTTTTATTATTGCATTGGTTTGATTGTCTTTTCTATATACGCAATTTCTTCTTCTGTGAGATTGTATTTCTTATAGAGCTGTTGGTCTATGTTTGTGTTCACGCTATTCATGTAATTTATATTTATTCATTGATTGGGAGTGGGAACACAATTCCGAAAAGGGACTTAAATAAAAAAATATGTACCAGGATGAACATATTCTAGCATGATGAATTTTCAATTACAATATATTTAGATTCAAAACAGTCAAAATCAGTCAATATAGGATAGTGACCAAATCAAAATTAGTCAATTTGAACTATTAATATTAATTATAAATTAGTAATAGAAAAGAGACTTAAAATAGTAATTAGGCAAGTATTAGATATATATAGTATATTCTGCACAAAAATGAATATTGCATTTACATATATTGCACAATTTTAAAACTTGCTTTATAAATTTTTAACAATTTTTAGTGTGATTATTTGTGAATATAAATGACGGATTATGATTGACAATGACGGATTATGAAAATATAATTATACTACAAGTTAAATGAATGTTGAAATGTTTAATACAGTAATAAAAAAATTAGTTGGACATGAAAGATTTAATAATAGTCTTTGAATAGTTTGATAAACGGAGGGATTAGATGCTGGCGGAAGATAGATGCAAAAAAATACTTGATATATTAGATTCGATGGGAAGTGTGACTGTACAGCAGCTTATGGATGAGCTTGAAATTTCTGAGTCGACAATCAGGCGTGATCTTGTTGCAATGGATAAGAAGGGGTATCTCACCAAGGTACACGGTGGTGCGATTGCAAATAACACCAATATCCACACTCAGGATGAGAAGGTTATCAACAGGCTTAAGCAGAATCGCAGCGAAAAGGAACAGATTGCCAGATATGCGGCATCACTTATTGTGGATAATGATTTTGTTTATATAGATGCCGGTACTACAACGGCAGTCATGATTGATTATATTACTGCAAAGAATGTGGTTTTTGTTACAAACTCTCTGACTAATGCCAAGAGAATTTCCGATAGGGGATATACAGTATATATTCTGGGTGGCGAGTTCAAGTCTACTACTGAGGCTATTGTCGGAGATGAGGCCGTTGTGACGCTCGATAAATACAATTTTACGAAGGGCTTCTGGGGTGCAAACGGAATTACGGTGAAGAATGGATTTACGACTCCGGAGATAAAGGAGGCCATGGTTAAAAAGAAATCCATGGAGAATAGCAAGGAGAAATACATTCTTGCGGATGACAGTAAGTTTTCACAGGTATCAAGTATCAAGTTTGCTGATTTTGAAGATGCTGAAATTATTACAAATGCACTAAGTAATGATAACTATAAGAAATACAAAAATATTAAGGAGGTCTGACATGATTTACACAGTTACTTTTAATCCATCATTAGATTATATAGTTGATGTAACAGATTTTAAGACAGGAGTGGTCAATAGAACGACTGGAGAGAAGATTTTTGCAGGTGGTAAGGGTATCAATGTTTCCATGGTTCTTAAGAATCTTGGAATGAGCAATACTTCACTTGGTTTTACAGCGGGTTTTACAGGAAATGAAATTAAAAGACTTCTAGCAAAAAAAGGTGTTAATACTGATTTTATAGAGGTGGAGGATGGTATTTCACGTATCAACGTGAAGCTTCGCTCAAATGAGGAATCTGAGATTAATGGTCAGGGACCGGTAATCACTGAGGACAATATTAAAAAGCTTTATGAGAAGCTAGACTGCTTAAAGGAGTCTGATGTGCTTGTGCTCGCAGGAAGTATTCCTGATGTAATGCCTTCATCAATGTATATGGATATCATGAAGCATCTTGAGGACCGTGGAATAAATATTGTGGTTGATGCGACGAGAAATCTGCTCACAAATGTGCTTGCATATAAGCCATTCCTCATCAAGCCAAACAATCATGAGCTCGGTGAGATATTCGGGGTTGAGATTACAGACAAGGACGATGTGATAAAGTATGCAAAGAAGCTTCAGGAGCAGGGTGCAAGAAACGTGCTTGTCTCAATGGCAGGTGACGGAGCAGTGCTTGTTACTGAGAACGGACAGGAGTTTAAGGCTAAGGCTCCTAAGGGAAAACTCAAAAACTCTGTAGGTGCAGGTGATTCGATGGTAGCCGGATTTGTTTACGGATACCTCAAATCAAATGATTATAAGCAGGCATTTATTTATGGAGTATGTACAGGAAGTGCAAGTGCATTTTCTGAGGAGCTTGCTACAAAGCCTGAGGTTGAAGCACTTATTGATAAATGGGACAGTGCTTCCAATTAAACAAACGGTATCAAAAAGGTTGATATAAATAATTAATATATTCTATTAGGAGGAATGATGTATGACAATCAGGGATTTATTGGCAGCTGAGAGTATCAATTTGAATGGTACGCCTGCCGGAAAAACCGAAGCATTGAATCAGTGTATTGATTTGATGGCAAAAAGTGGCAAAATAGCCGATGTGGAGAAGTATCGCAAGGGTGTTTTTGCAAGAGAAGAGGAAGGCACAACAGGAATTGGAATGGGTATAGCAATTCCTCATTGCAAGTCTGATGCTGTTACTAAAGCAGGTCTTGCGGCAATGGTTGTAAAGGATGGGGTTGAATTTGAATCACTCGATGGTACACCTGCAAAGATTATTTTCCTTATCGCTGCACCAAACACAGAGGATAATGTGCATCTTCAGGTGCTCAGCAAGCTCTCTGTTATGCTTATGGACGAGCAGTTTACAAATTCTCTTATCAATGCCGGTTCAGTTGATGAGTTTTTAAATATCATCGATAGCGCTGAAAAAGCAAAGGATGAGAAAGAGGCTGCCAAAGAGGCAAAGGCGAAAGAGCCTGTTGAGGTGAAGAAGGACGATGTATTTATCGTTGCAGTTACAGCCTGTCCTACAGGAATTGCCCATACTTATATGGCTGCTGAGGCTATCGAGAAAAAAGCCAAGGAGCTTGGATATCAGGTAAAGGTTGAGACAAGAGGCTCAGGCGGAGCCAAAAATGTGCTCACAGATGATGAGATTGCAAAGGCTGCAGGAGTTATAGTTGCCTGTGATACAAATGTACCTACAGACCGCTTTGACGGAAAGAAGGTTATTGAGTGTCAGGTTTCTGACGGAATCAATAAGGCAGAAGAGCTCATAAAGAGAATTGCTGCCGGTGATGCTCCTGTATTTAAGGCATCAGGTAAAAAGGAGGCTTCACATTCATCAGTTGGTGGAAAGGAGAGCGTTGGACATCAGATTTATAAGCATCTGATGAATGGTGTTTCACATATGCTTCCATTCGTAGTTGGTGGTGGTATCCTTATCGCAATCGCATTCCTTATAGATGGATTCAGTGTTGACCTTAATTCACTGCCGGCTGACCAGAGAGCAAATTTCGGTACTATTACACAGGCCGCAGCACTGTTTAAGGGAATCGGTGGAACAGCATTTGGATTTATGCTTCCAATCCTTGCAGGCTTTATAGCTATGAGTATTGCTGACCGTCCGGGTCTTGCAGTTGGTTTTGTAGGCGGTTCAATCGCAGCAAACGGTACATCAGGCTTCCTTGGAGCACTTGTAGCAGGTTTCGTAGCAGGATATATTGTGCTCCTCCTAAAGAAGGTATTTTCTAAACTTCCGGAGAGTCTTGATGGTATGAAGCCGGTTCTGCTTTATCCACTGCTTGGTATATTCCTGGTAGACGTTATAATGCAGTTTGTAGTTGAGCCTCCAATCGGAGCTTTAAATACAGCTATAAACAATGGTCTTAATGGACTTAACGGCGCAAGCGCAGTAGTACTCGGAATACTTCTCGGAGGAATGATGTCGGTAGATATGGGTGGCCCTGTAAACAAAGCCGCTTATGTATTTGGTACAGCTTCAATCGCTGCCGGAAACTACAATATTATGGCAGCAGTTATGATTGGCGGTATGGTTCCACCAATCGCAATCGCTCTTGCAACAATCTTCTTCAAGAACAAGTTCACAGCAGAGGAGAGAAAGGCAGGACCTACAAACTTTATCATGGGATTATCATTTATCACAGAGGGTGCAATCCCATTCGCAGCATCTGATCCGCTTCATGTCCTTCCGGCATGTGTAGTCGGTTCAGCAGTGGCAGGTGGACTTTCAATGGCATTTGGATGTACACTCATGGCACCTCACGGAGGAATCTTTGTAGTTCCTACAATCGGAAATCCGTTAATGTATCTGGTAGCATTGGTAATCGGATCTTTCATTGCATGTGGATTACTCGGATTACTCAAAAAGAAAGTAAGTGAATAAGCAATCCTCAATTATCATTTAATCCAACCTATAAACTAATCAACAAAGGCACTGCTTCGGCGGTGCCTTTGTTGTTATGTTGTGTATTAAAAATTAAAAGTATAAACATTCTCTGAAATAACAGCCTCATGCCTTGACGAGTGAATTTTCGAAGCTTAAAGTAGTATTAGGATGAAATAGTAAGTCATAAAAAGCAATTATTTATGAGACTTAAATATAAAAAACAGTGAGGAAAATCATGGGTAAGGTTATAGGTATAGATTTAGGAACAACAAACAGCTGTGTGGCAGTATTGGAGAATAATCAGCCGGTAGTTATAACTAACAGCGAGGGTCAGAGAACCACTCCGTCTGTAGTGGCTTTTACAAAGAATGGAGAGCGACTGGTGGGCGAGGCTGCAAAGAGGCAGGCAGCAGTCAATGTGGATAGGACATTTTTCTCAATAAAGAGACAGATGGGAAGCGATTTCAGGGCAAAAGTGGACGGAAAGCTGTATTCAGCTCCTGAGATTTCTTCTATGATTCTCAGAAAGCTGAAAAAGGATGCAGAGGACTATATTGGTGAGGCAGTGACAGACGCCGTAATCACAGTTCCTGCATATTTTTCGGATGCGCAGAGGCAGGCAACTAAGGATGCAGGAAGGATTGCGGGGCTTAATGTGCTTCGAATCATAAATGAGCCAACCTCTGCGGCACTCGCATACGGACTGGATCACGGACAGCAGCAGAAAATTCTTGTCTACGACCTCGGAGGAGGAACCTTCGATGTGTCTGTTATCGAAATAGGGGACAATCTGATAGAGGTGCTTGCCACAGCCGGTGATAATCATCTGGGTGGAGATGATTTTGATGAGAGAATCACGAATTATCTTGTCACAGAGTTTTACAGACAGCAGAATGTGGATCTGAGAAAGGATAATACTGCTATGCAGCGTGTCAGGGAGGAGGCTGAGAAGGCAAAAAAGGTGCTTTCATCCTCATCCTCAACCACTATCAACCTGCCGTTTATCACCACTGTAAAGGGACAGCCGGTCCACATGGAGATGAACCTCACAAGGGCTGAGTTTAATGAGATAACAAAGGATCTGGTGGAGAGAACTGCTATTCCTGTCAATCAGGCACTTTCAGATGCGGGGATTTCTGCAGCAGAGCTTGGAATGGTGCTGTTGGTAGGAGGCTCTACACGTGTGCCGGCTGTTGTTGAGGAGGTCAGAAGAATTACAGGAAAAGAGCCTTCACATAACCTGAATCCTGACGAGTGCGTGGCACTCGGTGCAGCAGTACAGGGTGGCAAGCTCGGTGGAGCAATTGTCGCAGGCAGCAGTGCGGCAGAGATTATACTGATGGATGTCACACCGCTTTCACTCGGAATTGAGACAGTTGGTGGTGTCTCAACCAAAATTATTGACAGAAATACGACTATTCCTACCAGATACAGCCAGATTTTTACAACTGCAGGAAGCTTCCAGACCTCTGTGGATATAAAGGTTTTGCAGGGTGAGAGGCAGTTTGCAAGGGACAATAAGCTGATTGGAAACTTCAGGCTAAAGGGCATCAAGCCGGCTCCGGCAGGTGTGCCGCAGATAGAGGTGACGTTTGATATAGATGCAAACGGCATTGTGCAGGTTTCTGCAAAGGACCTGGGCACAGGAAAGCATCAGGAGATTACGATTACCGCAAGCTCAAATTTGTCTGATTCTGAGATTGAGCAGGCAATCCGCGAGGCACAGGAGTATGAGGCAACAGACGGACAGAGAAAGGCTTATATTGATGCAAGAAGTGAGGCTGATACGCTTGTGCGACAGGTGGAAAATGTCATGGCTGACAAGGAAAAAAGAAAGGCTATGGACAGCGCACAGAAAAAGAGTGTGAAATCGTCACTTTCATATGTGAAGAAGCTTATTTCAAGGACAAAGCCCGGAAATGTGAGCGAAGAGCAGGCTGCCGAGATAAAGCATGCGGCAGATGAATTGAGAAATGCGGCAGCGGGATTGATTTAATTATAGTAACTACTATTATTCATTTGGCTATTTACGAGAAGCGGATTTTCATATAAAATATGGGTAAGTGGTGAGTATTCAGAACCACCCTGAATAGTTATAATGTTAATTTAAATCCGAGGAAACAGAAAATGAATGCGAACGATAAAACAGAAAAGGTACTAAGAGAAATTCATATCATGCTCTCAAAGGCGGAGCCGTATAAGCCGGAGCCGAGCAGGGTGATCATAAACAAGCAGCAAATGATAGATTTACTTGCTGAGCTGAATAAGTGTATATATGCAATGCAGGATGAGTATGAGCTTACTGAGCAGAGTCGCAATCACGCAGAGAGAGAGTTCAAAAAGAAGGGGGATCAGATAGTCTGGGATGCAAGCAGAAAGGCTGAGGATGTGTATGCAGCATCGGTTATCTATACTGATGAAGCGCTTTCAAGGGTGCGTGATATTATTAATGATACGAATGAGTCGCTTGAGAAGCTGTGCAAGGACATGAAGGATAAAATTGCAGAGCAGGAGAAGATAGTTAAGACTAACCAGTATGAGCTTAAGGGACAGCTTCAGGATTTGTCCGATACGGAGAAGTATCTTAAGATTATTGATGACAGAAATAAGGAGATAGAACGCCAGAAAAATGCAGGTAAGCCTGTAGAGGAGCGCACTATTGACAATGAAGAGAAGTCTATCTATGCAAACAGACAGACTGAAATCAAGGTAAATATGGATTATATCAGAAAACTGGGACTTGCTGAGGGCGAGGACCTGGGAGATGGTGTAGTGGGTGAAGTGAAGCTTGCAGACGATACACCTGATGCCGGATTAAATCATAGCAATGATAAGGATGAAGCCGAGGCTCACGGTTCAAAATCGTCTGTTGAGGAGGATTATAAGGCAATCAGCCGCAAGGCCGCAAAGCCACCTGTCATCAACACTAAGGAGGGCAAGGAACTCACAGACGGAATACACAAGATGTGGCAGAGCATAACCGGCAATAGAAATAATTAGCAAATCTGATTAAAAATATAAAGCAGCAGTTCAAAGTAGAACGGCTGCTTTTGGCTTATATTGAAAAATGGTCAATATTAAGCAGATTTTAAGAAAAACAAAGTGGATAATCTGATAAAATATAGCTGACTAACGGCAGGAGAAGGTTTCTGTTCAAAATTCATAGAAGGAGGATAATATGACAATATTAGTTTGTGATGACGACAAGGAAATAGTTGAGGCAATTGAGATTTACCTGATGCAGGAGGGCTACGACGTGGAGAAGGCTTACGACGGCATACAGGCGGTTGAAATTATGAAGAATAAAAAAATAGACCTCATGATAATAGATGTCATGATGCCAAAGCTCGACGGAATAAGAGCTACTCTGCAGATACGAAAGGAAAGCAGGGTGCCGATAATTATTCTCTCGGCAAAGACAGAGGATGCAGACAAGATTTTAGGCCTCAATGTGGGTGCTGATGATTATGTTACAAAGCCTTTTAATCCGCTTGAGCTTGTGGCAAGGGTAAAGTCACAGCTTCGCAGATATACCACTCTGTCAAGCAATGATGCAGCCGGAGACAAGGTTTATGAAGCCGGAGGTCTTTTGGTAAATGATGATTTAAAAAAGGTGACTGTGGATGGCGAGGAGGTAAAGCTCACACCGATTGAGTACAATATCCTGCTTTTGCTCCTTAAAAACAAGGGAAAGGTCTACTCAATAAACGAAATATATGAGAGCATATGGAACGAGGAGGCGATAGGCGCCGACAATACAGTTGCTGTGCACATCAGACATATCAGGGAAAAAATAGAGATAAATCCTAAAGAGCCGCGATATCTGAAGGTGGTCTGGGGAGTAGGCTATAAGATAGAGGACAACAAATGAAGCAGTATACAATAGGAAAAAAAGCGGAGGTCATAGTTTTACATCAGCTATGCATGATACTTATGGTGACAGGAGTGTTTGCCACAGGCTATGCATTCAGGCACGATGCGCATGGAAATATTGATATATATACACTAATATCGCTTGCGGGCCTGGTAGGCAGCTTTGTGAGCCTGGCATATATGGCAAACGTGGCCGGCAGAAAATCAGAGGATGATTATACAATATACTATTTACCGATTGACAAGGTATACTCTGATGTGATGCTGGTGATATTTACACTGCTCATGGTATTTATGGGAAAAGTGATTTCAGGCGTAAAAAGCCAGCATTTTGACTATGCATCACTCATTATGACGGCCGGCACATTTACTTTTTTGTTTGATCTGGCTTTTATTATTTTATACCAGAGCATTGTAAGGAAGATAAAAGGCAATATACTTTGCACACATAGCCTGATATACAAGGGCTATGAGCTTATAAAGAGGGTTATTGAAAAAAAGGATATCCACACACAAAAAAATAAAGAGATAATGCGCATACAGGAGGCTCTTGAAGCTATTTCGGAAGGAGCGCTTGACACTACACTCAATGTCAATGAGTTTCATGGACAGCAGAAAAATGTGGCGGAGGCTGTCAATCATATACGCCAGGGTCTTATGAGCTCGGTAAATGAGAGTCTTAAGAATGAAAAATTAAAGGCAGACCTAATAACAAACGTATCACATGATATAAAGACACCTCTGACTTCAATAGTCAACTATGTTGACCTGCTTAAGAGGGAAAATCTGGAAAATGAAAATGCCAAATACTATATACATGTGCTGGAGGAAAAGTCACAGCGCTTAAAGCAGCTTACAGAGGATTTGGTAGAGACATCAAAGATTACCTCGGGAAATGTGAAGCTCAATATGCAAAAGCTTGATCTGGTTGAGCTTTTATACCAGACCGGAGGTGAATTCAATGAGCGCTTTGAGTCGAGAAATCTGACAATAGTTACAAAAATTCCATCAGAACAGATATTTATCTATGCGGATGGGCGTCAGCTTTACCGTTCTATTGAAAATCTGTATACTAATGCCGCAAAATATGCACTGGAAAATACCAGAGTATATGTAGAGCTTGAAAAGGCAGATAAAAAGGCAGTTTTTACAATAAAGAATGTGTCAAAGAACGAGCTTGACATAGTAAGCGACGGAAATGTAGATCTGACTGAGCGTTTTGTGAGGGGAGAGAGATCGAGAACCACTGAAGGAAGTGGACTTGGACTTTCGATTGCAAAGAATCTGACCCATTTGATGGGAGGAAAATTCGAAATTAAGGTAGATGGTGATTTATTTATTGCCACAATTACCTATAATATTATATAATAGTAAATAATAGAATTTTGAAATACACATACGGAGGTAGAATAAGTGAAATTATATGAAAATGGTGCTTACCTTTTAAACGGTAAGGAAGTAATAATTGATGGACCAGAGGCTCATGCAGCTGTCAAAAGCAAGACCGGCATGGACATCGATAAACAGACAGCTAAGCAGGAGACAATTGCTTACGGTATTTTAAAGGAGCACAATACATCCGGCAATATGGACAAGCTTCAGATTAAGTTTGATAAGCTTACATCGCATGATATCACATTTGTAGGTATCATCCAGACAGCACGAGCTTCAGGACTTGAGAAATTCCCTATCCCGTATGTACTTACAAACTGTCACAACAGCCTTTGTGCAGTTGGTGGAACAATCAATGAGGATGACCACATGTTTGGTCTCACATGTGCAAAGAAGTACGGTGGAATCTATGTACCACCTCATCAGGCAGTTATCCATCAGTTTGCACGAGAGATGCTTGCCGGCGGTGGAAAAATGATACTTGGCTCTGATTCACATACACGCTATGGTGCACTTGGTACTATGGCAGTCGGCGAGGGTGGACCTGAGCTTGTTAAGCAGCTTCTTGAACAGACATATGATATTGATATGCCTGAGGTAGTAGGTATTTATCTGACAGGAGAGCCAATCAAGGGCGTTGGACCACAGGATGTCGCACTTGCAATTATCGGAGAGGTATTCGGAAACGGCTTCGTAAAGAACAAGGTTATGGAGTTTGTAGGACCGGGTGTTTCTAATCTGAGCGTTGACTTCCGTATAGGTGTCGATGTTATGACCACAGAGACTACATGTCTTTCTTCTATCTGGAGAACAGATGACAAGGTTAAGGAGTTCTTTGAGATTCATGGTAGAGCTGAGGACCACAAGGAGCTTAATCCGGGTGAGGTGGCTTACTACGACAGATTTATTGAGATTGATTTAAGCCAGATACGCCCAATGATAGCTATGCCATTCCACCCAAGTAATACCTACACTATCGATGAGCTCAATGCAAACCTCATGGATATTCTCGATGACTGCGAGAAGAGAGCTGAGGTAAGCTTTGATGGCAAGGTGAAGCTTGATTTAAAGAGCAAGGTAAGAGACGGAAAGCTGTATGTAGATCAGGGAATCATCGCAGGCTGTGCAGGCGGTGGATTTGAGAATATCTGCGATGCGGCTGACATATTAAACGGACATTCAATCGGAGCAGACGAGTTTACACTGAGTGTTTACCCGGCATCTACTCCAATATACATGGAGCTTGTGAAAAACGGAGCTGTAGCAAAGCTTCTTGAGACAGGTGCAATCGTAAAGACTGCTTTCTGCGGACCTTGCTTTGGTGCAGGAGATACACCTGCCAACAACGCATTCTCTATCCGTCATTCAACAAGAAACTTCCCTAACAGAGAGGGTTCTAAGGTACAGAACGGACAGATCAGCTCAGTTGCACTCATGGATGCACGTTCAATCGCTGCAACAGCAGCAAACAAGGGCTTCCTTACATCAGCAGCAGATATTGATGTCAACTTTACAAAGCCTAAATATTTCTTTGACAAGACTATATATGAGAATCGTGTATTTGACAGCCATGGAGTGGCAGATCCTTCAGTTGAAATCCAGTTCGGACCAAACATCAAGGACTGGCCGGCAATGAGCGCACTTCCTGAGAATATGCTCCTTAAGGTGGTTTCAGAGATTCATGATCCTGTTACTACAACAGATGAGCTCATTCCTTCAGGAGAGACATCGTCATATCGTTCAAACCCTCTTGGACTTGCAGAGTTCGCACTTTCAAGAAAGGATCCTGAATATGTAGGCAGAGCAAAGGAAATCCAGAAGGCCCAGAAGGCTATAGAGAGTGGTGAGTGCGCAGGAAAGGCTGTTCCTGAGGTTGCTGAAATCATGGGAGTAGTAAAGAAAAAATTCCCTGAGGCAAGCCATGAGAATATGGGCTTCGGAAGCACAATTTTTGCTGTTAAGCCGGGTGACGGCTCAGCAAGAGAGCAGGCTGCCAGCTGCCAGAAGGTACTCGGAGGCTGGGCTAATATCGCAAACGAGTATGCCACAAAGAGATACCGTTCAAACCTTATCAACTGGGGAATGCTTCCATTCATCATCGATGAGGGAGAGCTTCCGTTCCACAACCTCGACTATATCTTCCTTCCGGGAATCAAGAAGGAAATCGAGGATGCAAAGACGGAGTTTGAGGCATATGTTGTCAAGGATGGTGAATTAAAGCCATTTACACTGAAGATGGGTGAGCTCACAGATGATGAAAGAGAGATAATATTAAAGGGATGTCTCATCAACTATAACCGTAAATAAGGAGAGTTTAATCCGATGGAAGAAACCGGAAAAGCTGGTAAAAAATCAAACATTGAGATAAATGCAGATAAGGGTGCGAAGCAGAATTCGCACCCGGGGCGTGAGGAATGGCCACATCTGATCAGAATAGGTGTCATGGTATTTGTCACGTTTGCAGTCAGTATACTGTTTTTCTTTGCACTGTACAGATTTGAGGGCTTTGCAGGTATATGGAGCAAGCTGCTTGCGGCAGCAATGCCTATTATAATGGGACTTGTGCTTGCATACCTGATGAATCCTGTCATGCTGTGGCTGGAAAGATGCTTTAAAAAGCTTCTTTCCAAAAAGATAAAAAGCGAAAGCAAGCTGCGAAAGGTTTCAAGAGCTCTTGCAATCACAGGCTCGGTTATTATTCTTGTAGCGATTATTTCGCTCCTCATTGCGGCTATTGTGCCTTCTGTCATAGCAAGTATATCAGGACTTATGAAGACACTGCCAAAAGATGTTGCGGCATTCATCAACATGATAAAGCATGGTAATTTCGGGGACAGCAAAATTGCTGAACTCGCGAGCACAGGTTTACAGAATGCAACCGACTACATTGAAAATTATGCCACAGAAAAGCTGATTCCTGAGGCACAGAAGTATGTTGCACAGATTACAACCGGTGTGATTTCGGTAGTCAGAGGCTTACTCAATTTCATTATCGGAATAATCGTGATGGTCTATGTGATGAGTATTCAGGAGACCCTTGCAGGACAGAGCAAAAAGATAATATATGCTGTCTGTAAGCCAAAGACAGGAAATATCATTATTGAGACACTCAGAAAGACAAATGAGATTTTTGGAGGCTTCATAAGCGGTAAGATAATAGATTCACTGATTATTGGAGTGATTGCATATTTCGGATGTCTGATTTTAAGGATACCATCATCAGTGCTTGTCGCAGTGATTATCGGTGTCACAAATGTGATTCCGGTGTTCGGACCGTTTATCGGTGCAATTCCATCGTTACTCATAGTGGTAATTCAGAGTCCGTGGCACGCGCTTTATCTTTTGATATTTATTGTTGTGCTGCAGCAGGTGGATGGCAATATCATAGGACCTAAGATACTTGGCTCATCTACAGGACTTTCGACCTTCTGGGTTATGTTTGCCATACTAATCGGCGGAGGAATGTTTGGTTTTCTTGGAATGTTACTTGGTGTTCCGACCTTTGCTGTGATATACTATATTGTGAGAAGAGTTGTTAATTATGCTCTCAGGAAAAAGAAGCTTCCTGAGGACACAATGGATTATACAAAGACAACAGGCGTAGATACAAAAAATAATAAGCTTAAATACGAGTAGGTGAAATAAGTGGATAAATACGAATACAATCTCAAGCTGGATCAGATAAAAGCCCTAAGCGCCGAGGAGGGCTATATGAGCGCAGCAGAGATTGCGGATAGCATAAATTGGAACAAAATTAAAAATGTAAATACACTCGTTAAAATCGGCGAAATCTACGAGAAGGCCGAAAGATACCAGGATGCAAGGGACATACTTTTAATGGCCTATGACCGTTCACCAATCGGCAGGATGATTATATACAGACTGGCTGAGGTTGCCATCAAGATGGGTGATTATGATGCTGCTACAGAGTATTATGATGAGTTTGTTGAGATAGCGCCTCATGATGATATGAAGTATGTATTAAGATATGCCATCAAAAAAGGGCAGGGAGCTTCATTTGATGAGCTTATCACTATTCTTGAAGAGTACAAGGATGAAGAATACACTGAGGAGTGGGCATATGAGCTTGCATATCTATACCACAAGGCCGGAAAAGCCGATAAGTGTATAGATGCCTGCGATGAGCTCATTCTGTGGTTCGGAGACGGACCATATGTGGAGCGTGCGCTGGAGCTTAAGATGCTTTATCAGCCACTTACCAAGGCTCAGGAGGAAAAGTACAGACGATTCAAGGCAGAGAAGGAAAAGCCGGCTAAGATAAAGGATGAGGCTGAGGTCACTGAGATAGGTGCCATGGAGATGGTAAAGGGCGGAGAGATAGTGCATGATGACGTAACTATTCCGCAGATTACTGTAAATCAGGAGAAGTTCAATACTGTAAATTTACAGCAGGAGATTGCCAAGGGTATGCAGCAGATCATGGAGGCCAAGGGCAAGAATGAAGTTGCTGATACGATGGATACCATCAAAAAGATAGTTGAGGATATTCCTTATCTCAAGCTCGAAAAGGAGCAGGAAGAGTATGTACAGCAGCCGGAAGAGACAGAGCATATCGCTACAGATGAAGAGATAGATGGTTCACTTAAGTTGAATTTCAAGGAGCTTTTGGGTGAAGACGCTGACGGACAGATGTCTATGGTCATGAGTGAAAAGACTCAGCTTGAGCATCAGATTACAGGACAGATGTCTATACAGGATGTGCTTGAAGAATGGGAAAAGACCAGACATGCGGCTGAAATTGCACTTAAAGAGGCTGAGCAGCAGAAGCTTGAGTCAGCTAAGGCAAGAGCACTTCAGGAGGCAGGAGACATCATGGAGAGACTAAATGATGTCATTCCAAAGCTGGATGCAGGTGTCACTCCGAAGGAACTTCTTGAGGAGGAGTATTTGAAGGTGCCGGTTGATATTATAGAGCAGAAAGCTGCCGTGAAGGAGCCTGAAGAAGAGCAGAAACCGGATATGCAGGAGCTTTATGCAGATGAGACTGTGGATGAAGTACAGGAGCCGCAGGAAGCACCGGAAGAGGCTATAGACGAAGCACAGGAGTCGCAGGAAGTACCTGAAGATACT
>OGUG01000720.1_pt1 | contig 15252 bp, 11 predicted proteins | sample 1573711 | NCBI WGS metagenome assembly OGUG01 (sample SAMEA2582006, study PRJEB24529) | metagenome | biome: Human gut stool | place: China | collected 2011 | reverse complement strand
CAGAAATATAATGCTTTGAGTTGATTGTAGCATAGAGGTGGTGCTTTGTCATCAAATTTTTTCTTTTTTTGCCACAGCGTAAGGGGCTTTATCCCATGTGACCGGCTGGTGCACGCTCTCTTGCGTGAGCGAATAGCGAAGCGGCTTAGATACTGTTGAATTATGCACACGATACACAGAAATGCCCTGCCACGGATGGCAGGGCAAGGAGAACCGCGCCACGGACGGCGCGTTTCGACGGTTTCGTCAAGCATAGATACCCTATAAAGCATAATTCCTACAGTATCTTGGCAGTACAGCGTAGCTCACGCGAGAGAGTGTGCACAAGCCAGGGCTCATGGGATGAAGCCCCGTCCTACTGCCAATGTCTCTGCACCAAAAAAGCAGCCTTTGAGCTTCACACTCAAAGTCTGCTTCTTTTTTATTTTATAAGCTATCCATAGCCTGATACATGGTAAGCATAGGAGCCATAACGGCTGCCACAAGCACACCAACAATAAGTGCCAGAACAAGGATAATCATAGGCTCAATAGCTGCCATAACTGTCTGGGTAGCCAACTCAACTTCCTCATCATAGTAGTCTGCCAGTCGGGTAAGCATGCCTTCCAAGTCACCGGTCTCCTCACCGATTCGTGTCATGTGTGAAACCATAGGTGGAAACAATCCACATGCTGTGATTGGCTCAGACAGCGGAACACCCTTACTTACTTCTTCCCTCGCACTTTTCAGTGCTTTTTTGTAAAGCGCATTCTTCATGGTGTCAGCAGTGATACCAAGGGCTTCAATCATCGGAAGTCCTGAGTACACAAGTGTGGAAAGTGTACGTGCGTAGTTGCTGGCTGCAGTCTTGATGTTTAGCTTTCCGAAAACCGGAATCTTTCTTGCGAGATTACCAAAGAACATCTGGCCGCTGTCAGTCTGCTTATAAAGCTTTATGGCTATAACAATTGCTGCTATGACAGCAATCACAATATACCAGTATCCGGTAACAAAATCACTCATCGCAACAACTGCCTTTGTGATGCCCGGAAGCTCTGTTCCCAGGTCATTGAACATCTCTGAGTAGCTTGGGATGACCTTTACAAGCATTACAATAACAACCGCAATAGCTACAATCACAACGATAATCGGATAAACTGCCGCTTTTTTTATCATGCCGTTAAGCTTTGCTGATTTCTCGAAGTGTGCAGACATTCTTTCAAAAGCTATATCAATCTTGCCGGATGCTTCTCCTGCCGCAACCATGCTCACCATGATGTCAGGGAAAACATTCGGGTATTTTTTGAGACCATCCGAGAGAGTCTCACCTTTTTGAATCTCGGCATGAACACCTCTGATAGCTTTCGCCATGACCTTGTTCTCAGTCTGATCGGATAGCATATCCAGCGTATCAAGAATCGTAACACCGGCATTGACCATACTGGTGAACTGGCGGCAGAATACCGATAGATCTCTCGGCTTTACCTTTCCTCCTACGCTGAATGAGATTTCCTTGGTCAGTGCTGTTGCCTTGGTGAGGCTTATGACCATGTTTCCATCCATCTTAAGCTTATTTTTTGCCTCTGCTTCTGACTCGGCTACTATATTTCCTTTTCTTTCTTTTCCGCTCTGGTCTATAATCTGATATGTCCAGTCAGCCACTTTCTTCTCCTCCTTATCCCAGTTCTGTGCAGCCCCAGATAAATTAAATCATAATTTATTTAAGACTCCACTACATTATACCGTAATAGTAATAATTCATACGACCATACCATAATAGTAAAATACATATAATTATACCATCAATAATAAAAATCACAAAACTGTACCATCAATAGTAAAGATGCACACGGCTAGCCATGCCTACCGGGTCATGTGCATATGCTACTGCAGTCTCCGGTGCTATAAGACCCTGGCTGTAATACTGTAAAATACAGTCATCCATCATCATCATGCCCTCTCTCTTTGAGGTCTGTATAATAGATGGAATCTGAAAAGCTTTTGCCTCACGAATCAGGTTTCTAATGGCATTATTGGCAAGAAGCACCTCAAATGCTGCAATTCGTCCGCCATTTACCATTGGAAGCAGATGCTGTGCAACAATTCCCTCTAAAACTCCTGAGAGCTGTACTCGTATCTGCTGCTGCTGGTGCGGTGGAAAAACATCAATCATACGGTCAATTGCGTCAGATGCACTATTGGTATGCAGTGTAGAAAATACAAGATGTCCTGTCTCCGCCGCTGTAATAGCTGTAGATATAGTTTCAAGATCTCGCATCTCTCCTACAAGTATTACATCCGGATCCTGTCGCAGTGCCGCTCTTAGAGCTGCAGCATATGAGAGTGTATCCTTTCCAACCTCTCGCTGTGCCACTATCGAGCGCCTCCTTGAGTGCAGGTACTCGATAGGATCTTCAAGCGTGATTATATTTTTGGAATCTCTTGCTGCAATGACATCTATAAGACTTGCCAGCGTAGTCGACTTACCACTTCCTGTAGCTCCTGTCACGAGGACAAGTCCTCTCATCTTTGTGGTAAGATCGACAACCGACTGTGGTATTCCAAGCTGCTGTGGTGTGGGCACGTCATATGAGAGAATACGAAGCGCTGCTGCATATGAGCCTCTCTGTCTGAACACATTGGCTCTGACTCGTGAAAAGCCCTCCACCGAAAAAGCAAAATCAAGCTCTCCATTTTTCTTTAGCACATCTTTAAGCTCCTGCGGAACAATTGGAGAAAGCAGGTTGTCCGTCTCAACATTGGTAAGAACCTGATTTCCTTGTGGTACAAGCTTTCCGTCAATTCTAAGCATAACCGGATTTCCCGGTGCGATATGTATATCCGATGAATTCTGTTGCTGCGCTGCTTTTAAAATGTCTACTATCTGCATTTTCTTTTCCCCCTTAGTTTTCAAACGTAGTCTTTAACATTTCCTGGAATGAAGTAACTCCTTCGAGTACAAGCTTCTCTGCACTCTGTCTAAGTGTATGCATGCCCTCATCACATGCAGCCTTGTTTATATCCTCTATATCAACACCTTTTGAAATAAGTGACTTTAGCTTTGGTGTTATGGTCATTATCTCATATATACCGATTCGTCCCTTGTAGCCTGTATTGGCACATTTTTCACAGCCACATGGCTCATAAATCTTTACCGGACGGAATGCCGGTATATTCATAAAGGCCTTTTCCTCCTCTGTCAGCAGATGCTCTCTCTTACATGCCGGACAAAGTCTTCTTACAAGTCGCTGTGCAATGATTCCCTTTACCGAATCCGCAAGCAGATAACTTTCAACTCCCATGTCCTCCAGTCGTGAAATAGTACTTGCCGAGCTGTTGGTATGCAGTGTGCTGACCACAAGATGTCCTGTGATTGACGCCTGTACTGCAATCTGTGCTGTCTCCTGATCTCGAATCTCACCAATCATAATGATGTCCGGATCCTGTCGCAGAATGGAACGAAGTGCTGATGCAAATGTCAGGTCAGCTTTATTATTTACCTGTACCTGGTTTATTCCATCTATATTGGCCTCAACCGGATCCTCAACTGTAATGATATTTACATCATCCCTGTTGAGCTCGGAAAGTGCCGTGTAAAGTGTGGTTGACTTACCACTTCCTGTAGGTCCTGTAACAAGGATGATGCCGTTTGTATTCATCAGTATATGATCAAAGGCCTTAAGCTCTTCGTCTGAAAATCCCAGCTCCTTTTTATCTCTTGTAAGTGCCTTTTTCTGCGCAAGTCGCATAACGCACTTCTCACCGAATACTGTCGGAAGGATTGATACTCGGATATCATACTCTGTCTTGTCTATCTCCATAGTGATACGGCCGTCCTGCGGCTTACGTTTCTCGGAAATATCCATACCACCTATAATTTTAAGTCGTGTAATAATTGCAGAAAGCAGATGTATACTATATGCTGCCTTCTCATAAAGCGCACCATCTATTCTGTATCGCACCCTGACTTTATTTTCCAGTGCCTCTATATGTATATCTGAGGCCCTGAGTCTGGCTGCCTGCTCAATGATAGAATTGACAAGCAGAACTACCGGCGAATTGTTGACATCCTTGCTGGTTGCTTCCTCAGCCTCGGCATTTTTCTGCTCACGCTCTTTTCTCTCCCTCGCATACTCCTGAGCCGCTTTCATGGCCTCTGTATCACCGTAATATTTGTCAAGCGTCAAAAGTATGTCTCTGCCTGTCGCTACCGCAGGCTCAGCCTGCAGATTGGTAACAATTGAAAAATCATCAAGCGCCACCATATCCATAGGATCGGCCATGGCCACATGCACTATATTGGCATTATTTGGGTCAAAGGCATATGGTATCATGACATGCTTTCTGAGCACTGATTCACTGACGAGGCTTTGCACCTCCTCAGGTATGTTAAGTGCGCTCACATTCACAAGCTCAAGTCCCAGCTGCTGTGACAATGCCTTTGCTATCTCAAGCTCATTGGTGAACCCAAGCTCAATGAGTGTTTCTCCTATCTTCTTATGCTTTTCTTTGGCTATAGGCAGAGCCTTTTCCAGCTGCTCCTGAGTAATTACATTTTCATTTATAAGCATATCACCGATACGCTTTTTCTCTCGTCTAAAAGCCATAGTGGCTCCCCCTCTTTCATCATTTAGTAAAATACTACCATTATGATGGCTGTATTTCAAGGGTTTTTATATAAAATATACAATAAATTTATTTCAATACTAAAAAGTAACGATTCCCAGTGCCTGCAGCAACAGTATAAGCAGGAATGCCGGTGCAATAAATTTAACCATGATTATATAAAGCCCTTTTCTGGTGAATTTGCTGCCTCCGCGTGTCACCTCATCTATTATTACCTTTGGACTTACTATCCAGCCAACGAGGATACATGTGGCAAGTGCCACGATTGGCATGAGCACATTGTTGCTGACATAGTCCATTATATCAAGTATCTGTCCGACTGTGCCGTTTGGAAGCTTAACCTCCATATAGAGCTTATTGTAGCCAAGGCAGACTATTATCTCTGCAATCAAGGCGTATACCGTGACTAAAATTGCGCTTTTTCTGCGGCTCCAGTGAAATCTGTCTATAAGACTCGATACAATAGCCTCCATAATTGATACAGACGATGTGACTGCTGCGAATGCAACTATCATAAAGAATATCAGTCCAACGATATCTCCTGCTATTCCCATTTCATTAAATACCTTTGGCAGTGATATAAACATAAGCCCCGGTCCTGCTGACATGCCGTCACGGCCCATAAATACATATACTGCCGGAATGATCATAAGACCTGCAAGGAATGCAACAAGTGTATCAAAAATCTCGATCTGGTTGATTGAGCCCATGAGCTTTGATTCTTTCTTGACATATGAGCCGTATGCAACCATGATTCCCATAGCTACACTGATTGAATAAAAAAGCTGACCGAGCGCATCAACAAATACGGTGAAAAGCTTTTGCATTGTAAGCCCCTTGAAATCCGGAATCACATAAATCTTAAGTCCCTCAAGACCACTTCTTACTGTGCCCGACGCATCCTTATAATGAAGCGTCAGTGAGAAAATTCCGATTGCAAAAATAAGCACAACAAGGATAGGCATAAGCACCTTGCTGAACCGCTCGATGCCTTTATTGACTCCACCAATGACAATTGCTGCTGTTAAAAGCAGATAGACCACTCCGAATATGATTGGTGCCCACTGACCTGTGATAAAACCTGTGAAATATCCATCAGTAACCGCATTCTTACCGCTTCCTGTAATGAAAATTGTAAAGTACTTTAAAACCCATCCACCTATAGTACAGTAGTAAGGCAGAATAATAGCCGGTACTATACACGCAAGCACACCGATAAACTTGCCCTTTGGATTGATAAAACCATAAGCGGTGAGCGGTCCCTGTCCTGACTTACGTCCTATTGCAATCTCAGTGGTAAGCAATGCAAAGCCAAAGGTCAGAACAAGTATCAGATACACCAGCAGAAAAAGTCCTCCTCCGTCCTTTGCTGCCAGATACGGAAACCTCCATATATTTCCAAGTCCTACCGCACTGCCGGCTGCCGCAAGAACGAACCCAATGTTGCCGGAAAAAGTGCTTCTTGATTTTTCTTTCATTTTATACTGTCTCCTTAATATATTATATAATCTAATTTCGATTTAATATGGACATTGTTTCCATTTACAAATCTAATATACCTATTATAATCATCTAGAGCACTTTTTGCAACGGTTGATATTTTTTATCCTAAATAAGGTTCTTAATTCCCTCTGTTAAACGCTTTGCAACTCTCACATTGTTCATAGTGTAAAGATGAATTCCCTCCACATCATTAGCTAAAAGCTCAATTATCTGACTCTCGCAGTAAGACATTCCGGCATCAAAAAGTGCCGCCTTGTTGTCTCCGTATCTGTGCACAATCTTCTGGAACTTCTCCGGGAACTTTGCCCCGCACATTGTGACCATTCTCTGAATCTGAGCCGCATTGATGCAAGGCATGATGCCCGGGATAACCGGCACATTGATACCTGCAAGCCTGCAGTCCTCAGCAAAATTGAAGAAGGTATCATTGTCAAAGAAGAGCTGCGATAAAAGAAGCTCTGCACCGGCATCAACCTTTTTCTTAAGATTCTTAATATCATCTACCTTATCAGCTGCCTCCGGATGGATGTCCGGGTAGCACGCACCTGCGATACAGAACTGATCACCCTTTCTGCATCGTGATGTCGTGAAAAAGCATCCGCAACAGAATTCCGCTTATTTGCTGAAAATCAGCAGAAAAAACGTTGCAGATGCTTTTATTTTTTGTGTGCAGTCTCTTTCTGTTACTGCCTGCATGATGCTGCTTTCAATTTTCTGCTCTTACTGGCCGTTCTGCGCCGCCGCTTCGGCAGCGGCCTCGGCTTCTTCCTGTTTCTGGTACTCCTCAAAGGCCGACCACATGGGCTCGATGTCCAGCCCCTTCACCCGGCGGTCCAGATAGTTTTTCGTGATGGCCACCACCGTACCGGACAGTGCCAGCACGCCGATGAGGTTCGGGATCATCATCAGGCCGTTGAAGGTATCGGACAGGTCCCAGGCAAGGCCCAGCTTCATGGTGGAGCCCACCACGGTCATGCCCACGAACACCACTTTATAGATGCGGCTGCCCGTGGTGCCGAACAGGTACTCCACCGCTTTCGTGCCATAGTGGCTCCAGCCCAGCGTGGTGGAGTAGGCAAACAGCAGGATGGAAATGGCGATGAACTTGGGGCCAAAGCTGCCAAAGGCAGCGGTGAAGGCCTGCCCCACCAAGGCGTTGTCCTGCACGTTGGCCAGCACCGCGCCGCTCTGCAGGTCCACCACGCCGGTGGTCAGGATGACCAGGGCGGTGAGGGTGCACACCACGATGGTATCGGCAAACACCTCAAACACACCCCACATGCCCTGATGCACCGGCTCCTTGACGTTGGAAGCCGAATTGACCATGACCGCCGAGCCAAGGCCCGCCTCATTGGAGAAGGCACCGCGCTTGAAGCCCCAGGTGATGGTCTGGCTGATGCCGTAGCCCAGCGCACCGCCGCCGGCAGCCTGCAGGTTGAAGGCGCCCTTGAAAATGGCCCCGAAGGCTGCCGGGATGTTGCCTGCGTGCATCACCACGATGATCAGCGCACCGGCAATGTAGAACAGCGCCATGAGCGGCACCAGCTTTTCGGTGACCGCCGCCACACGCTTCAGGCCGCCGATGACGATGAGCGCCGTGACCACCATGAGGGCCAGACCGGTGACGATGGTGGGCACCCCAAAGGCGGCGTTCATATTGCCGGCAATGGAGTTGAGCTGGCTCATGTTGCCGATGCCGAAGGACGCCAGGATGCAGAAGCAGGCAAACAGCACGGCCAGCACCTTGCCCAGCTGCTTGCAGCCCTTCTTTGCGCCCAGACCGTCGGTGAGGTAGTACATGGCACCGCCGCTCCACTCGCCTTTTTCATTTTTGCGGCGGTAGTACACACCCAGCACGTTTTCCGAAAAGCTGGTCATCATGCCCAGCAGGGCCATGACCCACATCCAGAAGATGGCACCCGGCCCGCCGGAGACGATGGCCGTGGCCACGCCCACGATGTTGCCGGTGCCAATGGTGCCCGCCAGCGCTGTACACATGCTCTGGAACTGGCTGATGGCCATGTCCTCCTTGCTGGTGTGGGCGGTGACGTCCTTGTTGGTAAAGATGGCTCCGATGGTGTGCCGGAGCCAGTAGCCCATTTTGCGGAACTGGAAAAATCCGGTGCGCACCGACATGATCAGGCCGGTGCCGAACAGCAGCGCCAGACCCGCCGGGCCCCAGACCACTCCGTTCACTGCATTGTTGATCTGCGTGATCCATTCCAGCATGGTAAATTTCCCCCTCTTACACAAAACAAAAAAGCAGACAGAACCCACCAAAGGCTCTGTCTGCAAAATTCAGGCGCATTCATTTTCCGCTGCCGGGCACGCCGCATTCCCGGCGGTGCCCTTGTGCGTATCCGACGATGGCTCTGTCCTTTTGCCTGAGAGATACAGCCGCCTTTCCCTGCGGCCTTACACCTTCGGCACCCGCTGCTGCGGGCTTCTCCAGAGTGCAGGGCAATGCTTCCCCGCACGTCTTTCCAGTTCTTTCTCTGTGCACAGCTGTGCACGACAGAAAGACTATACCATATTTTGCCCCCATGTGCAAGCTCTTTTTCCATCTTATGCCGCACGCAGCGCCGGAATGCAAAGCGGGACGGGTGGAAGCGACTCTGTGGGACGGGAGTTTCTCCGGCGGATGATCCGAGGGTGGGACCCTGTTGCCGCAGGCAATAGGGCGGGAGCTGGAAGCCCCGAACGTCCGCGGAGAAAGCTCCCGCCCCACAGGCCAAAAACACTACCGCCCCCGGCCGCCGGGGGATAGGGTCCGGCAGACGGGGGCGGTGGTGCTTGTATCAGGGTAGAGAGATGGCTTAGTTGGTTTCGCCCTTGGGCAGCAGCCCGGCACGCTCCAGTGCCGGGCGCAGGGCCAGGTACAGCACCACCACGCACACGGTGGAGGCCACGCTGTTCACAAAGGTGACGCCGCCTGCGATCTTGGTCAGGGCCTGTGCCACGGTGTATTCCTGGCCAAAGATGTATACATTGCGGAAGTAGCCCAGGAACGGGTCCGTAAACACATTCAGCAGCAGGCCGGAGGCCGCGGCCACGATCACCTTGACGAGGTAACCGCTGCTGTGCTTGTCCAGCTCCCGCAGCTTGAAGGCCTTATGGGCCACCGCGCCGCAGGTGATACCGATGATGAACTTGAGCACAAAGGTGGTGATGGCGTAGCCCGGGTCACCGGCCAGGATGTCGGCCAGAGCCAGACCGATGGCACCGGCCAGACCGCCGGACACACCGTCCAGCAGCAGGGCAGTCAGGGCCGTGAAGGTGTTGCCCAGATGGAACGAGGAGCCGCCGTAGAACGGCACCCGGAAAAACAGGTAGGCCACCAGGCTCAGCGCGGCCATGACGCCGGTAAGGGCCAGTTCCTTGGTGGTGAAGGTGCGCTTGTACAGCACACTGCCAAACACGATGGCAACGACAACGACTGCCAGCAGCAGCCACATTGCAGTAGTAGACATGATTGCTTTCCCTCCAAATTTCAACATCGCCGGACTTTTCCGTTTCAAAGCCCCACCGGGGCTTTGATCGCTCGCGCAGCCGCTTACCCACCATCCTACTTGACATTTGGGTGTCCGGCGGGTATGCTCCTATTATACGCGGAACTGACCTCATGAAAATACCCAGAATAAAGTTTTTTTATGGGGTCAGTTTGGCATTCTGCAAAAAGAGGAGGACACGATCATGGTCCATTTGACCACCGCACTGGAGCCGGACTCCGGGGTGCCGCTGTACGAACAGCTGTACCGCAGTCTGGCCGGAGAGATGCGCACCGGGGCCCTGCCCGCCGGCACCCGGATGCCCGGCAAGCGGCGGCTGGCGGCGGAACTGTCGGTCTCGGTAAACACTGTGGACACCGCCTACCAGATGCTGGCTGCCGAGGGCTACCTTGCCGCCCGGGAGCGCAGCGGCTTTTATGTACAGGAATATCTGGCGCTGCCGCAGGTCGGGCCGGATGCACGGGGCCCGTCGCCTGCCCCGGCCGTGCCGGAGCCCGCCGCGCCGGAACCGCCGGTGCGGTACGACCTGTCCACCCGGGGCGTGGACCCGGGGCTGTTTCCCTTCCGCACCTGGGCGCGGCTGCAGAAGGAACTGCTGTACTCGTCCCCGGAGCTGCTGACCAACGGCGACGCCCAGGGTGACCTTGCCCTGCGGCAGGCGCTGGCGGATTATCTGGCCGAATACCGCGGCGTGCAGTGCGGTGCCCATCAGGTGGTGGTGGGTGCCGGTCTGGAATATCTGCTGGGCCTGCTGGCCCCGCTGCTGCACGGCACCGCCGCCGTGGAGACCCCCGGCTACCCCCGCGCTTTGCAGGTGCTGGAAAACACCGGCATGCGCTGCTGCTGCCTGCCCGTGGACGAGGGCGGCCTTTCGCTGGATGCACTGGACCGCTCCGGGGCCGCCGTGTGTTACGTTACCCCCAGTCACCAGTTCCCCACCGGGGTCACCATGCCAGCCGGCCGCCGGGCCGAGCTGCTGCACTGGGCCGCCCGCCGCCCCGGCCAGCGCTACATCATCGAGGACGACTACGACTCCGAGTTCCGCTTTGACACCCGCCCCCTGCCCAGCCTGCAAGGCATGGCCGGAGCCGACGGCCCGGTGGTGTATCTGTCCACCTGTTCCCGCAGCCTTGCGCCTGGCATCCGCATTGCCTACATGGTGCTGCCGGAACATCTGCTGCCCGCCTGGCACGCCAAATACCGGCTGTATTCCGGCACCGTGAGCCGCTTTGAGCAGCAGACGCTGGCCCGCTTCATCACCGGGGGCTATTTCACCCGGCATCTGGCCCGGGAGCGGGTTGCCTACAAGGCCCGCCGCGACGCTCTGACCGCTGCCCTGAACGCCGCCTTTGCCCCCGGCGAACTCACCCTCACCGGCCTGCACACCGGCCTGCACCTGCTGGCACACCTGCGCAATGCCCCGCCGGATGCAGCCCTGCACGCGGCAGCAAGGGCGCAGGGGGTGCGGCTGAGCCTGCTCAGCGACTACGACCTGACCGGCAGCGGCAGCACCGCCCCCGGCACCTTTGTGCTGGGTTACGGCTCGCTGGCGGATGACGCCTGCCCATCGGTGGGCGAAACGTTGAAAAAGCTCTGCACCGCCGCAAGGGACTCCTCGTTGAGGGCGTAACGCCCGGCCTGCTCGTCGCCCGGCAGGACCTGCGTCTCGATCTGCGCTTCGTTGTTGGCCAGAAATTCCAGCGTACGGTCCAGTGTGTCAAGGTCCAGTGCGGTCAGGTCGGTCAGCAGCGAAGCGCTCACCGACCGCAGTGCCTGCGGCAGGGCCCCGGGCAGCAGGTCGAGGTTCTGGCGGAAAAAGGCATCCCACACCGCGCCCCGCGCCGCGGCCCGGTGGGCCTGCGGCACAACGGCGTCCGCGTCCATTCCGGTCAGAAAGCCGTGGGCTTCTGCCGCCGAAAGTCCCTGCACCCGGCTGTCGCGGCCATAGCGGGCCAGCTCCCCGGCGGTCATCGCCCCGGAAAAGCCCACCCGCACCGGCCCGTACCGGGCCGTGATGCGCTCCAGTACGGCCTCCGACAACGCCAGGTATCGGGTATCCTCCGGCAGAGGCAGGCACTCCATCAGTGCCTGTCGGCAGCGGGCCGGCCCCGCCGCCGCGTAGCAGTCGGCCAGCGCCGCGTCCTCGTCCGCAAAGGTCACCTGCAGCCCGGCGGGCACCGCCAGCAGATGCACACCGTTCTGGCTGGCGTTCAGGTAGGCCAGCACAAAGCCCGGCTGCTCCCCCGCCGTGCACACCAGCACGGTCAGGCGGTCGCTCTCCCGCGGGAGCTGCACCGCCACGCCCTGCTGGCTCCGGGCCGCCTGCCGCAGCTGGCGGCTGAGCTGCTGCCGACTGAGCAGCACGGTACCGCCCACCAGCGGCACCAGCACCAGAAGCGCCGCCCCCAGTGCCGCCCAGAAGGGGTTCCACCCCCGGTGCCGGTCGTGCTGTGCATGCATCCTGCTCCCCTGCCTTTCTGCAGGGAGTATGGGCCGCTGTGCCGCAATTATGCAGCATGCGGCCTTTGCTCTTGTGTCCGGCCCGGTTTTGTGTTATGGTAAAAGATAGTTCTCATCCACTGCATCGAAAGGAGATCTCCCGTGGCAAACGCCGTTGAAACCCCCTCCCAAAACAATCTGATGACCGAGGGCAGCATCGTCAAGAGCCTGCTGCTGTTCGCCCTGCCGCTGATCTTCGGCAACCTGCTGCAGCAGCTGTACAACACCGCCGACAGTATCATCGTGGGCAACTTTGTCGGTGCGAACGCGCTGGCCGCCGTGGGCTCCAGCGGTTCCCCCATCTATCTGCTCATCGGCTTCAGCCAGGGCCTGGCCGTGGGCGCGGGCGTGGTGGTGTCGCAGTTCCTGGGGGCCAAGGACCACCGGGAAGCCCAGGAGGCCGTGCACACCTCGCTGGCCATCGCCGTGATCATGGGCCTGCTGCTCACTGTGGGCGGCATCGCCTGCGGCCGGGCCCTGCTGGTGGCCATGAACACCCCCGCCGAAGTGCTGGGGGATGCCGTGACCTACATCCGCATCTATTTTGGCGGCGTGCTGTTCAGTGTAGTGTACAACATGACCGCCGGCATCCTGAACGCCGCCGGAAACTCCCGCCGCTCCCTCATCTATCTGGCATGGGCCTCGGTGACCAACATCGTGCTGGATCTGGTGTTCATCGTGATCTTCCGCATGGGCGTGGCGGGGGCCGCCATCGCCACCGATATCAGCCAGCTGGTGTCCTGCGTGCTGAGCCTGCGGTTTCTGATAAAATCCACCGACGACTGCCGGGTAATCCCCCGCGAGATCCGCCTGCACAAAAAGATGGCCGCCCGCATCATCCGGGTGGGCCTGCCCACCGGCATCCAGAACATGGTCATCTCCTTTTCCAACGTGCTGGTGCAGGCCAGCGTGAACAGCTACGGTGCCGCCGCCATGGCCGGGTTTGCCGCCTACATGAAGATCGACGGCTTCAACATCCTGCCGGTGAGCAGCATCAGCATGGCCGCCACCACCTTTGTGGGCCAGAACTACGGCGCGGGCCGGCTGGACCGGGTCAAAAAGGGCACCTGGGTCACCCTGGCGGTGGGAGTGGTGTACACCCTGATCACCGGAACCTTGCTGCTGCTCGGGCAGGACGTCATCATGCACCTGTTCACCAATGACGAGACCGTGGTATTCTTCGGCGAAGCCGCCATGCACTGGTTCTGCCCCTTCTATTTCCTGCTCAGCATCCTGCACGGGCTGGCCGGTGCGGTGCGCGGCACCGGTGCCAGCGTACCGCCCATGGTGGTACTGCTGGTGTCGCTGTGCCTGTTCCGCATCGTGTGGATCCAGTGGCTGCTGCCCCTCTTCTCCGGCATCGACGGGGTGTTCATCCTCTACCCGGTGTCCTGGGCACTGGGCGCCGGGCTCATGATCCTCTACGCCTGGAAGGGCAAGTGGATGGAATATCACGCATAAAAAAAGCTCCCCTGACCTATGGTCAGGGGAGCTTTTTGGTCACAGCTTCTCAAACAGCAAAAACCGGAATGCGATGTCGGTGGTCAGCTCCGGCAGGGCGGCCAGACGGGCCGCACCGTCGCGGGGCGTTTTCCAGTAATAGGGGGTCATGGCGAACAGCGCTTCCAGCTGGTCGTGGGGCACCGTGATGGTGCCCTGTACTTCCCGCTCGCCGATGGCCCGGAAGCCCGGGTAGGCAACTTCCTGCACCGGGTTCTTGTAAGGCGTGTCGTAGAGCACGGCCTTCATCTGGTAGAGGTGTTCCGCGCCGGGCACCACATAGATCATGCGTCCGCCGGGGCGCAGTACCCGCTGGAACTCTCCCTGCGCAAAGGGCGAGAAGCAGTTCAGCAGCAGGTCGGCCCAGCCGGTGCGCACCGGCTGGCTGAAGCTGGAGGCCACCGCGTACCGGGCGGCAGGCAGTGCTTTGGCGGCCAGACGCACGGCAGGCTTGGCAATGTCGAACCCGGCCATCTGCAGCGGCCTGCCCGCCTTGGCAAACTGCTGCGCGATGCAGCGGTCATACCAGCCCTCGCCGCAGCCCGCATCCAGCAGATGCAGTGCGGCACCCGGGGCGGCAGGCTGGCCGTATTCCAGGCACAGCTCCCCCGCCGCCTGCCCGAAGATACCGTAATATCCGGCGTTCAGGAAAGCGCGGCGAGCCGCCACCATCTCTTTGCTGTCTCCGGGGGCTTTGGTGCGCATGCTCTGCACCGGCAGCAGATGCCAGTAGCCCTCTTTTGCACGGTCAAAGCTGTGGTTCCGGGCACATTTCAGGGACACATCCCCGGCAAGCGGTGCGCCGCACAGGGGGCACTGCCAGGGGGCAAATTCGTTCAGGCTCATACCTCGTCGCTGTGGTCCTCAATGGGGGCGGTGGCACCGCCGTGGGCGTTCATGTACTCCTCAAAGTTCGTGAACTTCTGCTGCGGCGGGCGGCGGCTGATGAGCACAAGGCCCGGGTCCTCGTCCTTTGCGGCGGGCTGACGGCTACGGCGGCCGGTGTCGGCCTTGGGGGCGCGGCCTGCGCCGCCGGCGGCACTGCGGGGGCTGCCGGTGCGCTCATTGCGCTCACTGCGCGGGGCACGGCCTGCACCACCGGCAGCAGCCGGGCGGGCATTGCGGTCGTTCGGGGTGTTCCGGTCGCTGCGGCGGCCTGCATTGCGGCGGTCGCCGTTCGGGGCATTCTGGCCCTGCACGGCCTGAGCACCCTGCGCGGTCTTGATGGCCGGGGCAGCGGGAGCAGCCGGGGCCTTTCTGGCCGAGCGCAGCGGCGTTGCCTCCGGGGCGCTCACAAAGTGCGGGTCAAATTTGGGCTGGGCATTGCTGCCGCGGGCCGGGGCGTTCTGCTCCCGGCGGGGGCGGCTGTTGTTGTTATTGTTGGAACGGCGGTCATTGCTGCGCCCGCCGGAAGTACGCTTGGGATCATCCATGGTTCGTTCCTCTTTTTCCGGTTTTACGGGCTGCTTTGCCTGCGCTTTGGGCACGGCAGCAGCCTTTTTTTCAGGCTTTGCAGGGGCGGCCGCCTTCGCGGGCTTTGCCTGCTGTTCCGGCTGCTTCCCGGCCTGTTCGGGAGCAGCTTTGGGCTTTTTGCCGCGCACGGGCGGCTCCGGGCGCACCGGGGCGGGCACGCCGT
>OGUG01000718.1_pt1 | contig 15261 bp, 6 predicted proteins | sample 1573711 | NCBI WGS metagenome assembly OGUG01 (sample SAMEA2582006, study PRJEB24529) | metagenome | biome: Human gut stool | place: China | collected 2011 | reverse complement strand
TTCTGCCATCAGAACGGATGCCGCATGGTTTACAATTACCGTTTTCTCCACCAGAATCGGCTGTCCCGGATCATAGTCCGACCCACGCAGATCATAGCGGTACAACCCCTCCGGCACATCTTCATCCCGCAGTCTGCTGTTGCTGAAAAGACCGGGCTTATCAAAGATTTCAATTTCCTGCAACTGTTCATCCAGAATCGTTTCTTTCTTCAAATCCATCTTTCTTTCCTTGAAAAAATCCGGCAACTCTGCAAAGCCGATGCTGTCAACATAGCAGGCTTTGATCGACTTGCCATCGTTCAGCACCACAACATCACTGACGGAAAGCGAATGCCCTGTAAAATCCGCTGGACGCTGGATATTGAAGCGTTCGTAAATAGCTTCCAGCGTATCTTTTTCCGTAAGAGGCGCGGTATAGACCAGTTCATAGTCTGCACGGTTTACTTCCATCCCGTGCCGCTTTACAAAGTCCAGATTCATAAAGCGGTAGTCGTGTTCCTGGTCACGGGCAGTGATCTGGTAGATGCCAAACTGCTTTTCGCTGCCAGAAAGCAGCTTCTGCTCCTTGACCAACGCATCCAGCCGGGTTATCAGCTCTGCCGCCTTTTCTGCGGACTCTCCCTCTGATTCCTCCACTGCGTCTTGCAGCCATTCCCTGATCGGCTGAACATCCCCAGCCTGAATCTGTTCTTTCAGTGCTTCAACCGCCTGCTCCCGATCCTCCACGCTGTCCTTATAGTGGTAGAAATCGAAGTCAAAGGCGAACTCATCAAGGTCTGCTGCCAGCTTTTCAACGGGTGCTTTCTCGCTGTTTTCCATTGCTTTCTGCTTGTCCTTTTCCAAATCTTCCTTGGCAATTTGGAAATAGTCACTTCCACGTTCGATTTCTTCACGCCCTGTGACAAGAACTGGCCACGGGCTGATACGGATAAGATAAATCTGCTTGCCCTCATCAAACAGCCGCAGAGCCTGCTCCCGGCTTATCACCGTCAGTGCAGCGTCCGGGCGGGCATACTCATCTTCCAGATACTCTTCGTTCTTTTCCAGCAAAATTGCACTCCATGCGTCCGCCTTGATTCCGAAAATGCCATCATGCTGTTCAATCTCTTCCTGACTGGCGAAATCTCCTACCGTGCCATCCTGAAACAGCGGGTAAATCCGTTCGCCCAGCCGATGCCACTCCCGTGCGCCTTCCTTTGTCAGCGGCAGAACATCATCTTTCAAATACCCGTATTCGTGCATTTCCGAAAGCCCGATCATGCCATCCGGCAGATTTTCGATTTTCTCTTCTGCTTCCCACATCAGGCGATTGACTTCTTCCGTGTTTTCAGCCTCAACCGCAGCCGCCAGATTGCTCGCCAGTTCTTCCGTTGCCGCCCGATCATCCAGCTTGTAAGCAAAGTTCACAATGAGATTTCGCTGGCTGTTGTCAAAAATGGTTTTATCCTGTTCCTTGTCCGCAATCAGCTTTTCTGCGTATTCCATCGCCGTCATGCGCTCCACACTCCTTTCTGCCACCGCCGTTTCCAACTTTTCAAGAAAATCAGCAGCAGTCAATCGAATCGTATCCATCGAATCCTTCAATTCTTTCAGTTCCTTGCCGCTTGCCCAGCTTGCCACATACGGAAATGAGTAGTCCGAAGTATCAATGCCAAGTGCCGAGCAAACTGTAAATGCAATGCTTTCCGCTTCTGTTTCTTTGGTAAGCTGGTCTTTTTCCTCGCCGCGCTGTTTCATCTGGTCGCTGTCATGCAGCATGGCATGAGCAACCTCATGGATCATCGTCTTGATGGTCTGGCTTTCGCCCATATCAGCACGAACACAGATTTCTTTGTCCATGTGGCTGTAATAGCCTTTCGCGCTGCCCTCGATCTCTCCAAAACGAATTGGCACAGGAGATACCTGTTCGATTGCCTCTTTCAGCAGGGTATAATCCTTGACACGGGCGGTAAGTTCATTTACTTCCAGCGTAGGGAGAGGCTCTCCGTCTGTCTGGGCATAATCGAAAACCGTTGTTACCCGGAACCGGGGAATCACCCTCTCCACCACTTCGATTTCCGGCACCCCGTTCTCATTCAGCACCGTAAGCCCGGTGTCCTTGTCGATTTTCTCCCGCTCTTCCCGTTCCTTTACCGGAGCAGGTGCGATGATCTGGATGCCCTTTTCGCCCTTTTTCACATAGCGGTTAAACTTATTTTTCCAGGCATTGTACCCAGCCACCAACGTAGCATCTGGACGCTGCATTGCGATCAGCAGTGTATTATTGAAGCTATAATTATGGAACTTCGACATTGTGAGCAGGTACTTCGTATACATTTCCGAAGTAAAAATGTCCTTTACGCCCTGCTCCAACCGTTCCGTAATTTCTTTGAGCTGGTCTGCCCGCTTATCTGCCATTCATGCCCTCCTTTTCGATTTTTTTGACCCATCTAGTTTTCATCTGATACGGATACTGGTTCGCCATCTTCGGCTTTCTCTCGCCGTTCCATTCCAATCCTCCAGCACGGCCCTCACAAACATATCCGGCAGCTTTGAGCGATACGCCGCTTTCGGTGTCCAGAATATAAGTGACAACCTTTGTATAGCCCATTGCCCTTGCCGCCCGGTATGCGGCAGCATAGAGGATACTGCAAGCATTCGGTGTACCATCCGTACAAAGGCGGTTGATTTCCAGCGTATAGCCATCATCCAGCCGCCGCGCAACAGGTCTGCCGCATATTGCCACACCAACCAGTGAACCACTGTCTGAAACTCCGATGGAAAACTTGTGTCCTCTTGTCGGCTTATGATGGCGGTGATACTGCTGCACAAATGCGTTTGCAGTTTTCAGATTGATCGGTGTTAATGTCAGCAAATGCCCTCCTTTACAAAATCTGCCCCATCAGATTCCCTTTCGGAGATCTGACGGGGCATTCTCAGTTATAGTTCCATATCGTGACTTTTCTTTTTCTGCGGTTTCGGCTCTGCTATGCGTTCTGCTTGCTTTTCGTGAAGCTGTGCAAGGATCGACGGACGTTTTACGCTGTCTGCACTCCGCTCAATCTCACGTTTCGGCGCAGGAAGTTCGCTATCCGTTACTTCCTCATCCATGCCAAGAGCCGCATCATCCCCCTTTTCGTCCATATCCAGCAGGGCATTCAATTCTGCAAGCCGTGCAGATTTTTCGTTTAATTCCGCCTCCTGCGGGAACGGACGCTGCACTTCTTCCTTTGCTTCTGCCAACTGCTGCTGTAAAGTTTCCAATCTGCGCTCCACCTGCGGCAGTGTCTTTTCGATAGATGCCAGCGCATTGAGAATACGCTGGATATTGCCAGCCGGATCACTGCCAAGTTCAATCGTATAACTGCTCTGCCGCTTGATGGTCAGCTTGAATGTCTGGGCGAACGCATCAAACCGGGAACTGATTGCAAACCCTCCCAAATCTGCGATTTGCCCCTCTGTCTTAGCGATCTTCATTGCGGCACAGGCTGCAAGAATTGCCGAGCCTGCTTCCTTGCGGTCGGTATAAACCCTGTCCTCCACCGTGATGGAGAACTTCTCCTTGTCCTGTTCCAGCAACGGCTTTGCCACTGCAAGGTCGGCTTTCAGACCTGCTATGCGCTCTTTCGCTGCCGTGATTTCTGCCGGATACCGCCGTGCAATATCCGATTCCAGGCTGTAAATCTGGCTGGTGTGGTTGGCCCGCATCAGCTTCAGCTTGCTGACCTGAATATCCAAATCCATCTTTTCCTTGATGTAGGGATTTCCCGTTGCCAATGCTTTGATTTCTGCATAGGTCAGCGCGGTATCGTCCACATCATCGCAGGCACGAACAGGAGATTTCGAGGTCATGATCTGCGAGATGAACTTCTGTTTATTTTCCAGAATTTGCCACATATACGAATCGAACGTATTCTCTGTGACGTAACGGAAAATCTTCACTTTCTGGTTGCGGTTTCCCTGACGAAGAATGCGTCCTTCCTGTTGTTCCAGATCAGAGGGCTTCCACGGGCAGTCCAGATGATGCAGGGCAATCAGTCTGTCCTGAATGTTTGTACCAGCACCAAGTTTCGGGGTCGAACCAAGCAGGATACGCACCTGACCGGAGCGCACCTTTGCAAACAGTTCTGCCTTTTTGGTTTCGGTATTTGCCTCATGGATAAAAGCAATCTCCTCACGGGGGATTCCCTTTGCCACCAGTTTTTCCCGGACATCATCGTACACATTGAATGTTCCGTCTGCTTTCGGGGTCGATAAGTCGCAGAAAATCAACTGGGTGGATTTGTCGGGCGTGGATTCTTCCCATACCTGATAGGCATTCTCCACGCAGAGGTTGACCTTGCTTTCTGGCTCATCCGGGAGCAGATTATTGATAAGCCGCTGGTCCAAGGCCAACTTTCTGCCATCGTTCGTGATCTTGAGCATATTGTCAATTTTCGGATTGACATTGCCGTTTCGCACCTGCTCTGCACGGTCGGCAAAGCTGCTCACCATTTCCTGCTGCGTTTCGCTGGGTTTCAACACTTCATTGATGTACTCTGCTTCTGGCACAGGCAGATTCAGCATATCCGCCGTCTGTACGTCTGCGGACTCCTTGAACAGTGAGATCAATTCAGGGAGATTGAAAAAACGGGCGAACCGCGTCTTTGCACGGTAGCCCGTTCCTTCTGGGGACAATTCGATTGCCGTTACGGTTTCGCCAAACGAAGCCGCCCAGCTATCAAAATGTCCAAGATGAAGTTTCTGCAAGGTGTCATACTGCAAGTAACGCATGATGGTATACAGCTCTACCATGCTGTTCGATACGGGCGTACCTGTTGCAAAGGTCACACCCTTGCCGCCAGTGATTTCATCAAGATACTGGCATTTTGCAAACATATCCGAGGATTTCTGTGCATCGGTCTGAGCAATACCAGCGATATTCCGCATTTTTGTGTAGAGGAACATATTTTTATAGAAATGGCTTTCGTCCACAAACAGGCGGTCAACACCAAGCTGTTCAAATGTAACCACATCGTCCTTGCGGCTCTGGTCGTTCAGCTTCTGAAGTTTTGCCTGCAAGGTTTTCTTTGTTTTCTCCATCTGCTTGACCGTGAAACTTTTGCCATCGTCCTCTGCTTTTGCTTCTGCAATCGCAAAGGTAATGTCCTGAATCTGCCGCTCAATCATGGACTTCTGACGTTCCGGGGAAAGAGGAATCCGTTCAAACTGCGAATGCCCGATAATGATTGCATCATAATCGCCCGTGGCGATACGGGAACAGAACTTCTTTCGGTTGGATGGCTCGAAATCCTTTTTCGTTGCCACCAGCACATTGGCATTCGGATACAGCCGCAGGAAATCCGCGCCCCACTGTTCCGTCAGGTGATTCGGCACAACGTAGAGATTCTTCTGTACCAGACCCAGACGGCGGCTTTCCATGCCGGCAGCGATCATCTGGAAGGTCTTGCCCGCACCAACACAATGCGCCAACAGCGTATTATTGCCATGCAGGATATGCGCCACTGCATTTTTCTGATGCGGCATCAGGCTGATTTCCGGGGTCATGCCCACAAACTTGATATGACTGCCATCGTATTCACGGGGACGAATCGCATTGAACCGCTCATTGTAGACCTTGCAAAGTTCCTCTCTGCGGTCTAAATCCTTGAAAATCCACTGCTTGAACGCATCCCGAATCGCTTCCTGTGCCTGCTGCGCCAGCATGGTTTCTTTTTTGTTCAGCACTCTCCTTTCTTTTCCATCCTCATAGACGGTATCGTAAATTTTGGTATCCCGGAGATTCAGTGCATCTTCCAGCAGCCGATAGCCGTTGACACGCATTGTGCCATAGGTGTTCGTCACGCGGGGATTACTCCGGTCAAGCGACTTGCCGCTGATGTTCCATGCGCCGCTGATTTCCGAATAGGTTGCCTTGATGGAGCTTCCGATGTAGTAACTCGGCGTTTTGAATACCTGCTCCATGAAGTCCGTGATGTACTCTGCCTTGATCCAGTTTGCACCCAGCCGTACTTCAATCTCCGAAGCATTCAAATCTTTCGGCTGTACCCGCTTGAGATACTCGACATTGACCTGATACTCCGGATGGTTTGCAGCAAAGGTTTCTGCCGTTGCCAGCTTTTCCCGGACATTGCCGGACAGATATTCGTCTGCCGTCACCCATGCCTGCGTGACAGGATTGCGGAAGATAACGCCTGCCAGTTCTTCGGTCACTTCCTGCTCTGTTTTTCCACAAAGTTCTGCCATAAACGGCACATCGACTTTTGCTTTTTCTCCGATGGAGAGTGCCAGGGCTTCACTGGGAGTATCCACAGAGGTGACAGGTTCCGGCTTGCGAATAGTACGCTTGGTGAAAATATCTGCCAGCCGCTTGAGGTTTTTATCCTCGTCCAGAATCTCAAGGGATGCCAGCAGGCAATAGCTGCTGTCCTGCCGGAATGCCCGTTTGTTGGCGGTGCTGTTGATAAGACCGTACTGCGCTGTGAACCGCTTATACTGGTCTTTCAGCTTTCCTTGCAGCAGTTCCACTTCGGCATCTGTACCATCGTGCAACTGGCAGTCCAGCAATTTCTGTGTAGTTTCCCGCAGGGCAATCATTCCCAGCACACGCTCTGCCGTGACCGCAGGCAGGTCAACCTTGTTCATGTAGGAGTTTTCACGGTAATAAACCTGTCCGTCCACATTGGTGTAACTGAAATTCTTCACGTTCAGGTCTGCCGGGAGCGGTTCTGTGTTCTGGTCAAGTTCATCGTCCGTGATTTCTGGCTCTGTGATTTCCGCATGGATGTTCTCAACGGCTGCTTTCAACTGCTGTGCAAGGTCTGCGCCCTCGATGGGTTTGACCGTAGTTTCCTGCTTACCGTACTGTGTACTTTCAGTCGTGATCTCGCCCAGCACCATTTCAGGATGCTGCGCAAAATACTGGTTGATGGGGTATCCCTCCGGCGTTGTGCCAAGGTCTACCCACTCTGCCCGCTCCACTGCCGCCCGGTCACGCTTCTGCAAAAACAGAATGTCGGCTACTACGCTTGTATTCGCATTGCGCTGGAACGCATTGTTTGGCAAGCGAATTGCACCGACCAGATCGGCACGGTTGGCAAGATACTCTCGGATAGAGGAATCCTTTTTATCCATCGTACCGCTGGAAGTGACTACCGCCACCACGCCGCCCGGACGAACAAGGTCAAGACTTTTTGCAATAAAGTAATCATGGATGAGGAAGTTGTGGCGGTCATACCGCTTATCCGGCACTTTGTAATTGCCGAACGGCACATTACCCACCACACAATCAAAGAAACTGTCCGGGAACTGCATTGTTTCAAAGCCCTGCACTGCAATTTTGTTCTTCTGATAAAGCTGCTGTGCAATGCGTCCTGATACGTTGTCCAGCTCCACACCATACATCTTGATGTTCTCCATGCTTTCAGGCACAAGACCCATGAAGTTACCGACACCGCAGGACGGTTCCAGTACATTGCCTTTGCTCAGACCCATGTTGGAAAGGGCTTCATACATTGCCTTGATTACCGTAGGCGAAGTGTAGAAAGCATTCAGCGTGGATGCCCGCGCTTCGCTGTACTCATCTGCCGGGAGCAGAGATTTCAGTTTCGCATACTCCTTTGCCCAGTCCGCATTCTTCTCGTCGAACGCCTGCGGAATGCCGCCCCAGCCGACATACCGGGAGAGAACTTCCTGTTCTTCTGCGGTTGCCTGCCGCTGTTCTGCATCCAGCGTTTGCAGCAGCCGGATGGCTTCGATGTTTGCTTTGAATTTTGTCTTGGCTCCTCCTGCGCCGAGATCATCGTCCGTAATACGGAAGTTCATAGGCTCCTGTTTGGGCTGTACAGGCTGTTCCGTTTCGGCTCCACTGTCCAGCGGAAGGTTGTGCTGCCGCCGTGCATGGTTGACCTCTTCCGGGGTCATAGGCTTGCTGGTAAGAGGCTTCACAGCATCATCTGCCGCTGAACGATGGATGGCATCTGTCCGGGTCTGCACATCCGCAATCAGCTGCATCTGTTCCGGCGGAAACTCAGGATTGAGCAAATCTTCCAACTCGCCGCCCGATTCTGCCACCGAATAGATCACATCCATCTGCTCCGGGGAAAAATCCTCGTAAGCCACACCAGCATTGTGTAGAGCAGTAAAGACTGTGGTTTCTATCGCTTCTTTCATCGGCACATCGGCCTGTTCGTACAGATGCCGAATGTACTCCAGCGGTTCCGTTCGGAAGATCGGATACCGGGCTTCTTTCGCAAGGGTCATGTCCTGCAAGCTGACCGTCCCCTGCTCAAAGTTGACCGAATCCACACGGAACTCTCTATCGTCCAGTTCAATGATGGTATTGACTGGCAGATATTCCTCTCTGCGGAAATACTTTGTCTGCGCATGGGTTCCATCTTCCTGCTGGCCGGACAGATAGACGCTCTCCCCCTGCTTCCAGAGCTTCATTGCCTGAGAAGCCCACTGTTCACGTGGAAAACCAGACACCACAACCTTGCCGAGTGCGGTTTCCTTTTCCAACAGCTTGCTGCCAAGAAGTTCTGAAACGCGCTTTGCATCCTCGCCGTAGAACTCAAAGTTGCCGTACTGCTCATAGCCGACCAGAGCATCCGGGTAACGCTCTTTCAGCGCGTTATATTCGTTTACGGCATCCAGCGGCAGGGGCTGCAAGGTCGGCTCAACGGCCTTTTCTTCCGCTGCATACAGAACCATAATGCCGCGCACCCACTGCGGTGCGTCCTTGCTATCCTGATACAGTGCAACGGCATCCCGTCTGTCCGTAATAACGTCCTGATAGATGCGCTGGAAAATATCTTCTATCAACCAGTCTTTGAAGTTTTCCCAGTTCTGGCTTGCTTCCAGATACAGCGGAGCAGTTTTCGCATTCTGCTCTAACAGCTCGTCAATCTTGTTCCGAAGTTCCTTTTCCGCTTCGTCTGCATCCACATCGCGGTCGCGGAGATACGGATAGATTTCACTCTGCTGCACCGCATCCAGCATGGAATACAGACATTCTTTGTAAACACAGCGACTATCTTTCAATGCAGATTCCTGCCCTGCCAGAAGATAATCATTCAGCGGATTCTTTGCCAGTTCTGCATCATACTGGTTCGGTCGAAGCACCCGCGCCGCCCATGCAGGACGCTCCATATCTTTCAGATAGATTAGAGAATCCGTAACACGTTCGATTTTATAAAGGCGGTCATCTTCCAGATAGAGATAATCCCCGATATTTCTGCTGTACTTTGCCGCCTGCTTCTGGGGTTCTTCAACCACTGCGGTGGTTGAATGCTCTTTCGATTCCTGTTCCTGCGCCCAAATATCGAAAAGCGATATTTGTCCTGTCTCAGAAACAGAAATCTCAACAGCCTTTTTCTTTTCCGGGAAGATCGTGTACGTTCCCTCAACATACTGGTGCAGTTCAGCAAGCGTCTTTGATTTTTCCGCATATTCCGGGGAATCCAGCGGCACGGAAAGAAGTGCTACATCCATCTTTTCCAGAAGCTCTACCGCCTGTTCCGGGTCAGCCAGCATGGTGGGCAGTTTCTTTCTGGCATCCTCATTCAGCAATTCCCGCTTAAATGGACGCTCTACTTCATCGGGCAGACGATGGTAGAAACCGATTACCCGATTTGCCATCTGCTCACGCTCGTAACTCGGCATCCGGCTGTAATCCGCAGGCTTCAGATACAAACTCTGGTCAATGAGCTTTGCAACTCGTTCAGCCGCCTGGTTCCAGTTCAGCTTTACCAGCGCATCCGGCTTTCCATAGATGCCCCGTGCCAGTTCAAGACCTCTGCCGTCATAGCTGGCATGGGAATTATCTGCACGGGAAAGTGCATGACTGCTGCCGCCCACACCGTATCGGTCTTTCAGAAATGCCGCGCGTTCTGCTTTCTCTGTATGGGTAAGGAAGAAACTGTACGTTGCTAGCCTGCCATCCAAATACGGCCCGCCGCCTGCAAGGAAAGCATTGATCTCATCTTCCGTGATAAAGACTTCCTGCTCATTCCACTGAAAGCCCTCTCTTGCCTGATACGGCTGGAACGGGAGGGCAAACTTCCGAAACTGTTCGGATACTTTGTCCGGGCGATAGAACGGCATCCGCATCACGCTTTTATCTTCGGCGTAGGCTTCTGCCAGTCCCAAAAGACGTTCGTTCAGGTCAGCCAGAAATTCCGGCTGGTCAATCAACTTTGCAAGTCGTTCTGTAAGTTCCGGGTATCCGCCGGAGAAGATGGACGTATCGGCAAAGACCATCTCTGCCACGCCCTCTGCCATATCGCGTTCCATATAGCTTAGGGCTTCTGCGTGTTCATGCAGAGCATTGCCACGGGCTGCATCCAGGATAGACTTTGGTGCGTACTGTCCCTGCTTCAGAAGCTGATGGATTCTGCAGCTGACATCTTCCCAGGACAGAAATGCTTTGTTTTTGGGGTCGTTCCGAACCGTATCTCCAACGGCGATCTGCATACCCAACTCATCGAACCAGACTGCATATTTTGTGCCGCCGATCTCAAAGCCCTTGCCGCCCTCGCCATACTCTTTTTTGACGAAAGCAGTATACTCTTCCGGGGTCTGTTCGGTCATAAAGTTATAGATAAGGCGGAGCTGGCTTTTGCCTCGATTGCTTCCCGTCCGCAGGATTTCATCCACAACTTCTGCCGGAATCGTGATCTCATCGGCATACTGGGCCTGCATCGGGGCTTCGATTGCCCGAATCTGCTGTTCCACGGTCGGCAGACTGGGCAGAGAAAAAGCAGAGGCAATTTCTTCCTCTGCTTCGCTCAAATCCTGTTCGGTTGTGTCAGCGGTTAGTTGTACACCAATTCCTTCAGCACGATCTCTTCCGCCATCGCGGTCAGATTGTTCTGATGTGCCACCCATGCCATCTGTTCGGTTTCCTTGTTCGGAGCCGGATACTTCTCGTTCAGGCTCTCGATCAGTTCTTCCATCCGGTTCTCCGCCTGCTCGTCGATCTGCGCCAGATGCTGATTCAGCCTGCCGCTCATCAGCATACTCTGATACCAGTTCTTCTTGTTTTCCCTCAGATAAGTCCTGCGCAGCATCCCGTACTTCCCAATGCTCATCGGCTCGTCCTGTACGGTCAGGTTCGGAAACAGGTAGTCCCCCTTGCGGTGATAAGTCAGTTCCATACGGTTTTCCTCCTTCAGTGATGTTCGTTTCAGTTTCACGCTTTAATGCGTTAAAATCCGTACTGGTATTATACAAGCTGTCGGCAGTTTTTGCAAGATGTTCTGTGACTTCTTTTCGGTAAATTTTCTGCATTTCCCGTCCGATGTCACGGAGAACCGCTTCACATTGTTCCGAAACAGCATTGCCCAGGAACGTCAAAACCGGAAGCTGGTTGAAATCCACAATACGGATAAAATCCTCATCTTCCAAAACTTCCAGCGGTTCCTGTTCGCAGCGTCGGGAAAGGGTATAGAAAATACTGTTGGTCATTAACTCCCGGAAACGGACACGGAGGTTATCTTCATCCAGTCCTTCCAGAAAAGTGTCTGCCACCTCATATTCCAGACCATCCATCGCTTCTTCCAGATTTTCAGCGGTCAACTGCTGTGCCAGTTCCATCAGCGCAGCATTCATGCTGTCCGTCTGCGTCAGAGCATAAGTATCTGCCAGATGGTCGAGGATCATCTGCTGGTGTTCCGAATCATCAATGCGCCAGAGGATCGGCGTTCTGCCGCCCTGCACCAGATGCGTGTCCGCAATGTCGAACACATAGCGCAGCTTTGCCCGTGGGCTGGCATCGTCCAAAAGTGCAATGCCTTTTGCGCCACGGTTTACCCAGCGGTTCATTTTCTTGTTCCAGACTTCCAGCTCTGCACAGGCGGTCGCATCAGGACGCTGGGCATGGATCAGCAGAGTATCTTTGAACGAATAGCGGTACAGCCGTGCCGCCACATCCAGATAGTTCATCCAGTCTTTCGGAGAATTGCTTACCCACCGTGCGTTCTGCTGGGCAAGTTCCCGAATATCATTAAATTTTGCCAACCGTTCCCTCCTTACTTCTTAACTGGTGTTTTCGGAAATTCAAGACTGTACTGCGCCCTGCCATTTTCTACCCGCATCACAAGGTCTGCGTCAAAGGTCTTGTTCTTTTTGGCAGAGTAGAAGTCTTTTTCATGGGTGCGTCCTTTCTTCAAAAGGTCAGTTGCCATCTTCTTCGTGAGCGTCTTTTTCATGCTGGAAAGGTATTTACTTTCTTTCCAGAGGGCGAATTTGCACTCCCGGTTAGAGCAGTAAAAGTTCTGCCTGCCCTCGCAGACGGGTTTGCCGCATACCGGGCAGTTCCCGATAGATACCTTATTATAAGTAGTCGATTCTTGCACCGTAGGAATCTGCCGGAGGTCTGCCAGCATCCGTTCCAGCAATCCACCGATGCCCTGCATGAAGTCAGCGGGCTTTGTTTCGCCCTGTTCCATCCGCAGCAGTTCATTTTCCCACTCAGCGGTCATGCTTGCCGATTTCAGGTAATCCGGGATATTTGCGATTGCCGTAACCACCGCTGCACTGGGAAGAATCTGCTTGCCTTTGCGTTCCACATAGCCGGAAGATACCAGCTTTTCCAGAATCGCTGCACGGGTCGCAGGCGTTCCCAGTCCTTTCTTTTCCGTGTCTTTTTCAAACTCCTTGTTGCCTGCGGTTTCCATTGCAGAAAGCAGGGTATCTTCGGTAAATGCTTTCGGCGGGGAGGTAAACCCCTGTTTTTTCTCCGCGCTCACCACAGGAATCACCGCGCCCTGTTCCAGTTTCTTTGGGAATGCCACACCCTTGCTTTTTTCCTGCTCTGCAAACGGAACAGGCATTGCGGTATGTCCCGCCTGCAAAACATTTTTGTATTTTGCGGTGAATTTCCTGTCCTGACAGCATACTGTTACCAGAACATCCTCATAGATGTATGGCGGCTGCACCGCCTGCTGCATCTTCCAGACGATGAGAGCAAAGACCTTTTCTTTATCCCCGGACAGGCTGTTTGACTCTCGCTTGCAGCTTTCCAGTGTCGGCAGAATCGCATGGTGGTCAGTGATTTTCTTGTTATTGACTACCTGTTCCACCTTGCCAACCTCGCCGCTGTAATGTTTGAGCAAAGCTGTCATAGTCTGCTGCATATCTTCCGTGATGTACTGGCTGTCCGTTCGCGGGTATGTCACCAGCTTTTCTTCATACAACTCCTGTACGATCTTCAAAGTCTGGCTGGCGGTAAAGCCATAATAGCGGTTGGCTTCTCGCTGCAAGGTCGTTAAGTCGTACAGCTTCGGAGCGGACTGTTCTTTCCGCTTGCGCTCGATGCTGCCGATCACGGCACACTGTCCATCACAAGCTGCCTGCATGGTATCCGCATCCTGCTCCTGTGCCATCCGTTCCGATTCTGCCACGATGCCATTTCCCGTGATTTCCACCTTGTAGTACGGCTCTTTTACAAAGTTCTGGATTTTGTTCTGCCGTTCCGTCAGCATTGCCAGTGTTGGAGTCTGCACCCGTCAAAGGGTCTGCCGCCTGCCGTATTTCTTGGTAAAGGCGCGTGTGCCATTCATGCCAATCAGCCAGTCCGCCTTTGCCCTGCACTCCGAAGCGGCAAACAGGTTGTCATATTCTGCGCCATCCTTTAAGGAATCAAAGCCTTGCTGGATAGCGGCATCTTCCATACTGCTGATCCACAGCCGTTTGACCGGGAGTTTGCTGCCTGCCAGACCATACACACGGCGAAAGATTGCTTCTCCCTCGCGCCCTGCGTCGCAGGCATTTACCACATAATCAAAATCTTTGCTTCGGAGGAGCTTTCGCAGGATATTGAAATGCGCTTTCTTATCTTCCGAAACCAGCAGCTTCCATTCTTCCGGGAGAATCGGAAGATCATCGAACCGCCAGCTTTTATAGTGTTCATCGTAATACTCCGGGGCTGCATACTCTGACAGATGCCCCAGACACCAGCTCACCACGCAATCCCCACCCTCCAGATACCCGTCCTCATGTTTGTATGCACCGATCACTTTCGAGATGGAATGTGCTACACTCGGCTTTTCTGCTATCACAAGATATTTCATGTATCCTCCTGCTTGTTTGAAAAAAGCAGGGACAGTCCGAATCAGACCATCCCTGCACCACTAGATTATACGGGTTTTCTATTATTCTTCGGTTTCTGCGTCCTGCTCATCCTCGTTCTTTGTCGGCAGAGCTTCATATTCCAGATTTTCTTTCGATACTTCCGGCTCACTCTGCTTCGGCTTATAGATGTAGAAATAGAAGAATGCGCCTGCACCGCCCACACCCAGAACAAATACGATTGCCAGAATCTTGGTCAGCTTTCCATCGTCCTGTTCCGGCTCTTCGATCTCGACATCCGGTTCCGGCTCAGGTTTGGTTTCCGGCAACACGACTGCCGGCTCCTCTTCTTCCTTGCCGTTGCGTTCCTCATCGGTCAGAAACTCCTGCAAATCGTACTCGTCGATCATTGAGAGCATATACACATTCTCGCTGTTCCTTGCCCGGTCGATCACCAGAAAAAAGGTGTTGCCGCCCTTGGTCTTGACCGTGAAGAACTCTTTACTGGAATCGTCCGTGATGTTATCTTCCACCTCGCCGTTGCCCGCAATGGTGAACGGAATCTTCTCTTCCTCGGTGGGTTCCTCTTCCTCAATGACCTGCACAGGCTCTTCCTTGACTTCCGGCTCTACATAGGCAAATGCCGGAGTGGAAAAGCCGACTGCCATCAGCAGGGTCAGCACTACACTGGGAATCACAACACCCAGCTTTTTAAGCATCTTTCGCAATCACATCCTCCATTTCTGCTTCTTCCGAAGTCTTGTTCTCGTGGTTTACGGTTGTCTGGAACGTCACATTCCCCGCCTGGATATTTTCCAGCAGTGCCAGCAGGTCACGCCCACCCAGCTTTGTGCTGCGGATAGCCCGAACGATCTCATTGTCCTCTTCTTTTTTCTGTGCCGCCCGGACATTTCTCAGATACTCTTCCAGTTCCGCGATCTTGCTTTCGGTTTTCTCTGCATCATTCAAAAACTTCTTCAGCTTTTTGCTCATCTAGCTTCTCTCCTTTCCTTTACTTGATTCTGCCAAAACCAAGGAAGTGGTTCTGCCAGTAGGTCGAGTTGATGCTGGTATAAGAAATCGGATCACCGCAGTGGATCATCATTCCGTTGCCGACATAGATGCCAACGTGCGACGCGCCGACAGTATTATAGGTTTTTTCAAAGAAGATCAAATCACCCGGCTGTGCATTTGCATGAGAAACTTAGCTGC
>OGUG01000706.1_pt1 | contig 15415 bp, 10 predicted proteins | sample 1573711 | NCBI WGS metagenome assembly OGUG01 (sample SAMEA2582006, study PRJEB24529) | metagenome | biome: Human gut stool | place: China | collected 2011 | reverse complement strand
TCATGGCGGCGGCAGCGGCGATCTTCAGAAAGCCTTTGCGGGAGATCTTGTTCATAGTGGTTTCCTTCTCTTTCTCTTCTTGTGTCTTTTCGTGATTTTTGGCCCTGCTCTGTGGAAAAATCTGCACAGAACCAACAAAAACAGTTTAGCATACCTGTGAAAAGTATGTCAATCAATTTGGGGGCACGGAACGCCTTAAACTTTGTTAAACATTTGGCGCAGGTATGGCCCGGTCAATGGAGAAAAATGCAGGCTCTGCGGGGATTTATGCCAAAAACAATGCACGGAAACGTTGCGCAGGTGTTGCGGGTATGTTACAATTGAGTTGCACACAGAAGCCGGCCAGCCACGACCGGCAGAACGGCAGCAAACGCTGTCACGGAAAGGGAGATTTTGGTATGAAGGTGGCAATGATCGGGCACAAGGACTTCCCGTCCCGTTCGGGCGGCGTGGAGGTCATGGTCGGCGGGCTGGCAGTCAGCCTGGTCCGGCGCGGTTATGAGGTCACGGTGTACAACCGCGGCCTGCAGAAGGGGCACAATGTTTACACGACCGAGGGCGTGCAGGCCCGCCGCATCTTTACCTTTCAGAAGGCGGCGCTGAACGCTATGGTCTACTCGTTCCTGGCCACTTTTGATGCGCTGATCCGGAACTATGATGTGATCCATTATCACGCCATCGGCCCGTCGGTGCCGCTGGTGATCGCCAAGCTGTTCGGCAAGCACACGGTGTGCACCGTGCACGGGCTGAACTGGAAGGTGGACAAGTGGGGCGGCTTTGCCAGCGCCTACCTGAAGCTGGGTGAGCGGGTGGCCGCAAAGTATGCGGATGATCTGGTAGTGCTGTCGGAGAGCGAGTGGAACTATTTTCAGGAGAAGTACGATCGTACCGCCATCCTCATCCCCAATGCGGTGCAGATGCGCCAGCCGCTGCCCTGCAACCTGATTCGCGAAAAATACGGGCTGGAAGCCGGGAGCTACATTCTGTATGTGGGCCGTATCTCGCCGGAAAAGGGCCCGCTGGACCTGGTGGAGGGCTATCTGAAAGCCCACACGGACAAAAAACTGGTGCTGGCCGGCCCCTTTGCGGAGACCGAGTACTGCACCACGGTGCAGGAGAAGATCGCGGGCAACCCCAACATCATCACGACGGGCTATGTGGTGGGCGACGCGCTGCTGGAGCTGTACAGCAACTGCGCCCTGTTCGTGCTGCCCAGCCACACCGAGGGCCTTTCGCTGTCGCTGCTGGAGGCGCTGTCGCTGGGGGCAAAGTGCCTGGTGAGCGACATCCCGGAAAACACCACGGTGACCGCAGACTACGGCACCGAATTCCGCACCGAGGACACCGACAGTCTGGCCCGTGCGCTGGAGCGGGACACCGCCCGGCCCCTCACGCCGGAACAGCGCGAGGCACAGGTGGACTATGTGCACACCAACTTTGATTATGATGTCATGCTGGACCGGTACGAGGAAGTGTATCACCATGTGATCGGTGACCCGCTCAAGGAGATACCTTCGCAGGCCAAGGCACACCGCAAGGCCGCGGCCGCCCAGGGAGGCGCAGCATGATAAAGGAAGAACAGAACCCGACCGGTCCGGTCCTGACCGCGGCCGAAAGTCGCCGCCGGGTGCTGCACAACATGTGCTCGTCGCTGTTGTACAACCTGTCGGTGATCCTGTTCGGCCTGCTGCTGCCGCGGCTGTACCTCACCAGCTTCGGTTCGGAGCTCAACGGTCTGGACAGCACCATCAAGCAGATCTTTTCTTGTCTGACTCTGCTGGAAGCGGGCGTGGGCCTGGCCTCGCAGCAGGCCTATTACCTTCCGGTGGCCGTGGGCGACCGGAAAGCCATCAACGGCATTTTTTCGGCCACGCATCACTATTACCGCCGCACCGGTATCGTGTATCTGCTGGTCACGGTGGTGTTTGCGCTGCTGTACCCCCTGTGCATCAACACAGTGCTGTCCTACGGCACCGTGAGCCTGATCGTGGTGTTCTACGGCATCCCGGGCATCGTGAGCTATCTGGTGCAGGGCAAATACCGCTCCTTTATGGAAGTGGAAGGCAAAAACTATGTGATCACCTACATCACCACGGCCACCATGGCGGCGGGCAACCTGCTGCGCATGCTGGCGCTGCTGTTTACCCGCAGCATCCTGTTGGTGCAGGTGACCTACTGCGTGCCTTCGGTGTGCCAGGTGCTGGTGCTTACGGCCTATATGCGCAAAAACTATCCGTGGCTCAACGCGCACGATACCCCCAATCTGGAGGCGCTGGCCCAGCGCGGCTCGGTGCTGGTGCATCAGCTCACGGGCATCGTGTTCAACAACACCGACACGATCCTGATCTCCAGCCTGTGCGGTCTGGCGTCGGCCAGTGTGTACACCATTTATATGCTGTTTTTCTCCAACATCGAAAAGCTGTTCTACTCGATCGTCAACAGCATCAGCTTTCGGCTGGGGCAGCTGTTCTATGTGGAGCCGGAAAAGTTCAAGCGGCTGTACCGGCTGTACGATGCCCTTTACCTTTCCGCGGCCTTTGCACTGTTCACGACCGTGGCTGTGTTCCTGATGCCCATCATCGCGCTGTATACGTCCGGTGTGACCGATGCCGAGTACCTTGACACCCGCCTGCTGGTGCTGTTCACGGCGGTGGAGCTGCTGTTCAGCGCCAAGCAGCCGTCGGGGATGCTGCTGAACATCAGCGGCCGCTTTGAAGAGACCCGGCAGCAGGCCCTGATCGAGATGGGCATCAACCTGCTGGTGTCGGTGATGTCGGTGCTGCGGTTCGGCATCGCGGGCTGCCTGTTCGGCACACTGGCGGCGCACCTGTACCGCTATACGGCGTTGATCCTTTTTACCCGGACCAAAGTGCTGGGAGAGTCGCCGGTGGGCGATTTTGTGCGGCTGGGCGTCAACGGGCTGCTCTGCGTTGTGCTGCTGTACCTGCTGGGATTTGACCGCTGCTATGGCGGCGGCTACCTGATGGTGTGCCTGAAGGGTGCGTTGTTCGGGCTGTGGGTGCTGCCGCTGTTCCTTGCGGTGAACGCGGTGCTGGACTGGCGCAATGTGGACACCCTGCGCGGGCTGCTGCACACGCTTACGATCAAAAAAGGAGCGACGGAGGAAAAACACGATGCGGAATGAAGAAGCGATGTGCGAGGGCCTGCTCTCGGTCGTGATCCCGGTGTACAACATCCGGGACTATGTGGAGCGCTGTGTCCGCTCGGTGCTGGCGCAGCCGGATGTGCCGCTGGAAGTGCTCATCGTGGATGACGGCAGTACCGATGACAGCGGCGCGGTGTGTGACGCACTGGCGGCGGAGGACAGCCGGGTCACAGTGATCCACAAGCCCAACGGCGGCCTGTCGGACGCCCGCAATTGCGGGCTGTGCCATGCACAGGGCGAGTATATCCTGTTCATGGACGGTGACGACTGGCTGACAGAGAACGTTTGCCACGGCCTGCTGCAGATGGCGCTGCAGACCCGGGCCGATGTGGTCATCGGCAAGGTGCATTTTCTGCGCGAGGAACCGGTGATGACCCGCTGGGAAGAAGCGGTGGAAAAAAACTTCACCTTTCACACAGTTTACACCGGTAAGGAGTATCTTTTGAAATGCCTGCAGACCGGCGGCCTGCGGGTGGAAGTGGGGCGGCACCTGTACCGCACCGGCTTTTTGCGGGCGAACGGCCTGCAGTTCTGCAAGGGCATCCTGCACGAGGACGAAGAGTTCACGCCGCGGATGCTGCTGCAGGCGCAGCGGGTGGTGCTGACCGGGCAGGAGATCTACGATTACGATAACTGCCGCGCCGGTTCCATCACGCACGCGGAAGGGTTGAGCACCCGCCGTGTTCAGGACCGGCTGCGTATCTACGACAGTCTGGCGGAGATCTACCGTACGGTGACCCCGCGGGCGCTGCGCCGCCGCCTGCAGGATGACCTGTGCTGGAAGTATCTGGACTGCGCGGCGCGGTTCGATTGCAGGACCCTGCCGGGCTACCGCCCGCAGCGGCTGCGGATGCTGCAGTTTGCCTGCACGCCCCGCCGCCGGGCCAAGGCAGCGCTGTTTGCCCTCTCGCCGGAGCTGTTCCGGCGGGTGATGAATCATTGACCCATTGACCAGGAAAGGCAGAAGAGCATGGCGCAACATGCAAGAATAAAACGAACGCCCCCGCCGGACGGCGCACGCCGCCGATGGTGGCAGAACCGGCTGCTGCAGCTGCTGGCGGCTTTTGTGCTGCTGTGCGGCGTGGCAGCTGCCGGACTGAAACTGTACACGGATTATACGAATAGTCATTTTCAGGTGACCTTTTACCGGGTGACCTCCAGCCATGTGTCGGAAAAGCTGCGGGTCCTGTTTTTGTCGGACCTGCACCTGCGGGAATACGGCGAGCACAACGAGGAGCTGATCCAGACCGTGCAGGAGCTGGACCCGGACCTGATCCTGCTGGGCGGTGACCTTGTCACCTTCCCGAACCCGGAGTATGAGAATATGCTTTCGCTGTGCCGCAGCCTTGCCGATGTGGCCCCGCTGTACGGGGTGCTGGGCAACCACGAAAGCGAGATGATCTACGGCGGGGTGGATGACCAGCTGGCCGAAAAATTTTCGGAGGCCGGGGTGCAGCTGCTGCGCAATGAGACCCGCACCATCCAGATCGGGGAAAACAATGTGGAGCTCATCGGGCTGGAAGGTGCCCTGAAGGACTTTTACAAATACGGTGCCAGCGACTGTGTGGAGAGCCTGAGCCGCCAGTACGACACCTTCCGCATCTGCATCAACCATGTGCCCATGGCCTTTGTGGACTACATGCAGGATGCGCCCTTTGACCTGGCGCTGGCCGGGCACACCCACGGCGGCCTGATCCGCCTGCCGGTGCTGGGGCGGCTGTACACCGCAGAGGAGGGGCTGTTCCCGGAGTATGCGGGCGGCATGTACCAGCTGGACAGCGGGGCACCCCTCATCGTGGGCTGCGGCCTGGGCGACTCCAACCAGATCCCCCGCGTATACAATCCGCCGGAGCTGGTTCTGGTGGATGTGAACTGGTACTGAGATGAACGAACTTGAAAGGAGGCCCAGAGACGTGGTGACAAAGATCAAGCAGATCTTCAAACAGGCTGTGCTGCGCTTCTGGAGCCTGCGGGTGCCGTTGATCGTGGTGTGCATCCTGCTCGCGGCACTGCTGTGCACCGCACAATATCAGGACAGCAGCCGGGTGGCCTCGGCCCAGATGACCCTGAACTACTCCGAGGCATCGCAGGGGCTCAACCCCAACCGCACCCGGTTTACGACTACCGACCTGACCTCCGACGAGGTGCTGCAGAGCACCCTGTACAACGCCGGACTGGAAGGTCAGATGACGGTGGAACAGCTGCGCAGGGCCATTACGGTGGAACCCACCGATGTGACCAACGTGAGCAGCTCGGAAAACTACATCACCACCAGCTGCAGCATCAGCCTGCAGTTGGAAGAACCCTGCCAGCACCTGACCGCAGCCACGCTGCTCCGGATCTTCTGCGGCAGCTACAAGGATTATTTCATGGAGCACTACGGTGAGAACCAGAGCGTGTTCTCCTGCACCATGCCGGATTACTTTGACACCGAGCCGTATCTGCGCCTCAAGAGCCTGACGCTGCGGGCCAACCAGCTGGACCGCTACCTCACGGCCCGTGTCAGCGAGAACAAGAGCTATCAGGACGCCACCACCGGCAACACCTTCCTGAGCCTGTCCAAGCAGATCCAGAACGTGATCAACTACGAGATCCCGCGCATCCAGGCCTATATCCTGCGGGGCGGCCTGTCGGCGGATGTTTCTTCCCTGACGGCCATGCTGCAATACAAGCTGCAGATCGAGCAGCTGGACTATCAGGAGCAGATGGCCTACTACAACTCCGACAATCTGGGCATTGGCCTGTACGATGAGAGCATGAGCGCCATCGTCATGATCCCCACGCTGGACGAGAACAGCGAGTTCTATATGTCCCGCACCAAAACGTCGCTGGACACCATGGCCAGCGACGCCGACGGTGCCCTGGCGGAGGCGACCTCCCATCAGGATGTGATCACCACCACCCAGTATGTGGTGCAGCAAATGCAGACCATGAGCGACCCGGCGGGTCTGACCACGGTGAACGCCATGCTGCAGGAACTGGAAACCACCATGGATCAGATCCAGCAGGCACTGCGGGTGACGGATGCCTCCTATATCATCTATAAGACCCAGAACTACCTGGTGTTCAACGATGCGGCCGGCTCGTTTGTGCAGCAGATCGGCCTCAAGCGGGTGATCGTGGAAATGGCAGTCTTTGTGGTGCTGTGCTTCGGCCTGTGCATGGTGCGCACCGCCCGGCAGATCCGGAAGGAGGAACAGCGTTGAAAAAGTTTGATATCCTGCGCTACCTCCGGCGGTTCTTTGCACTGGTGCTGGCCGTGACCATGGCGGGCACAGTGGTGGTGTACTGGTACTGCAAGAACAACCAGACCTACACCGCCAGTGTGAACATCAAGTACCTGCACGACGGCATCAAGGACGGCTTTGCCCCGGACGGCACCGCCATGAACGTGGACGAGATTTATTCTTCCAAGGTCATCTCGCAGGCCATGGAGAGCCTTGGGCTGCAAAGCGGCATCAACCTTGTGCGCTCCCACTGCACGGTGGAAGAGCTGATCCCGGACGACCAGAAGGCCCTGCAGGAAGCTCTCATCGACAAGGGGGAAGAGTCTACCTACTTCCCGGACGAATACAAGGTGACGCTGGTGGTGGACGGCAGCCTGGGTGCGAGCTACGCCCGCCGGGTGCTGGATGCCATCGTCAGCAGCTATTCCACCATCTACACGGAGGAATATGTGGAGCTGCCCCTGACCATGAACCCCTCCAGCGGCCTGCTGAACAGCGGCTACGACTATTACGAGTGCGTGGACGTGCTGTCGTCCGACACCACCGAAGTGCTGAACTATCTGGAGGATAAAAAGACAAACTATCCCAACTTCCGCTCTTCGGTCACGGGTTATTCCTATGAGGACCTGTACGACATCTATAAGATGCTGTACGACTACGAGATCCCGTCGCTGTACGCGAATGTGATGACCGGGCCTCAGGTGCGCAACGCCGACAAGCTGTGCCGCAACCTGACCCAGAGCATCGAGAGCAGCGTGCAGAACGAGCAGGTGTATCAGGAGCGGGAAGCCTACCTCAGCGGCCTGATCCAGAACTACTCGGAGAAGAACCGCGACCTGATCAACTACCATTACCACAACGACGCCAACGACAGCGGCACCGACTACATCCTGAAGAACGTAGAGGCCTACGATGACAACCAGAGCAAGCAGATCACCTACGATTCGCTGATTTTGGAGTATGTGGAGATCGACAAGACCCTGCGCAGCAGCGCCATCCGCCGGGCCTACACCCAGCAGCTGCTGGACACCTTCCAGGCAGCCGGCGGGGTGGGCGGCGATGAGGCCTCCCATGCCGCGATCGAGTCGGAGATCAACAAGTACGAGCAGACGCTGGTGGACTACTACCAGATCGTGAACCAGACCAGCATGGAGCACAACCGCTCCCTGAGCGCGGACTATCTGCAGACCACCAGCTCCACCAGAGTGTGGCCCAGCATCAACACCAAGCTGTATCTGGCCATCGGCTTTGTATTCTTCTTCCTCGTGGGCTGCGCACTGGCCGTTGTGGTGGGCCGTTCCCGCGACTTTGTGGAATACTTTATGTATGTGGACAAAAAGACCGGTCTGCCCAACCGCGACCGTGTGGATGCCATGATGGCACGGCTGGAAAAGCAGGGCCTGCTGCCCAGCCACTTTACCTGCATGTGCTTCCAGTTTACCAGCCTGAACCACCTCTCGCGGGAGTATGGTTACTCGGTGGGCAACCATGTCCTGCGGGACTTTGCCGGGCTGGTGGCGGCCCTTGGCACCGAGGAGAGTTTCATCGGTTCCAACGGTGCGGGCCAGATCGTGGGCCTCTTCCGGGAATGCAACGCCGTCAAGGCGGAGGCCATTCTGGAAGTGCTGGACGAGCAGATCCAGGAGTACAACAGCCTGAACCCGGATTACGCCATCGAGTACAGGGCAGCCAGTGCCACCTCGGATGACGAAAAGGAATTCAACATCCGGGATCTGCTGCGCTGCGCATTCAAGAAGCTGCGGGATGCCAATAAGCCGCAGCCGGAGACCGCACACGAGACGGTGTAAAAAAGGTAAGGAGGCGGCGGTCATGCTGCAGAATCAACGGGCCTGCCAGCTCGTCCGTTCCAAAACCGGCAGTGAGCCGCTGGCACTTGCCGTGGCGTGGGGTGCCCGCACGGCGGGCCGCTGTGCCGCCGGGGTGCTGGGAGCCGTGAAGCATCAGCGCTTTTCCGACCAGCAGCTGGAGACCTTTGCCGCCCGCGCGCCGGGCATCTGCCCGAAGCCGGTGTGCGATGCCGGGGAGCCCTGCCCGCTGCCGCCGCAGGACGATGCGGTGGATGTGTCGGTGATCGTGCCGGTGCACAACGGGGAGCGCTTTTTGCGCGCCTGTCTGGACAGCATCCTGCACCAGAACACCACTCGCCGCCTGCAGGTGCTGGCGGTGGAGGACGGCTCCACCGACGGCAGCGGGGCCATTCTGGCCGAGTACGCCCGGCAGGGAGGGGTCACCGTGCTGCACCCGGAGCAGGGCGGCAGCGCGGCCCGCGCCCGCAACACCGGTCTGGCCCGGGCGGTGGGCCGCTGGGTCCTGTTTGTGGATTGCGATGACTGCCTGCTGCCGGACGCAGTGGAGACGCTGCTGGCGGCGCAGGCGCGTACCGGGGCGGATATCGTGCAGGGCGGCTGGCAGTATTGCGACGAAGCCGACACCTGCGGTGCGGTGCAGCAGTACGCAGAAGCGTGCTACACCGGCCCCCGGCGGCTGGATGTGGTGGAGCTGCCCGGCACTCCCTGGGGCAAGCTGTACCGCCGGACCCTGTTTGAACGGGTACGGTTCCCCTCCGGGTACACCTGTTTTGAGGATGCCGTGATCCATTTCTGGGTCTTTCCGCGGGCGAAGTGCATTGCTTCGACAAGACCTGTGGTATATTTGTGGCGCAAAAATACAATGGGGCTCACCGCGACCTCCCAGAATACGGCCAAAGCATTGCAGGCCTACTGGGTGGCTGAAGAAATGCTGGACGGTGCGGTGCGTCTGGGCCTGCCGCAGGATGCGCTGTTTGCCTGCAACCTGATCCTGCAGCTGGCCAATTACTGCTATGTGTGTGTGGCCGGTCTGCCGGAGGCGGACCGGCAGACGGCCTTTGCCTGCTGCTGCCTGCTGTACCGCCGGTGGGCAACGAAGCTGCCGGACCCCCGGACGCTGCCCTATGCCGTGCGGCTGGCGCAGCGGGCGCTGGAACAGGCGGACTATGGGCTATGGCAGCTGCAGGGCAGACTGTTCCAGCTGATCAACTGACCGGTTTACACCGGCACGGAAAGCGAGGTGGACCGCGTGCAGGATGTTTCCAAGATCCTGACCCGGAAATATTACGGCAAAAAAGACCCGTTCCGCAGCCGGGAGTTCCGCCAGCCCCGCTGGATGGAACTGCTGGCGGTGCTGCTGTTCACCGTGTCCGGGCTGGGCGAAGGCAAAAGCATCAATGTGGTGCTGGGCGGTCTGCCCAAGGCGGTGACGCTGGCCTTTGTGGGGCTGGCCGGGCTGGAATTTTTCATCCGGGGTGATTTTGACCGGTTGAAAAAACTGGCCGGGCCGTCCGGGCTGTACATCCTGTATCTGGCGGTGCTTGCCGCCTGGTCCATGTTCATCTGGGTGCGCAACTTTACGGCCTTTGCCTCCATCACCCGCGGCGTGGAAAAGATCCTGTATCAGAGCATCGCCACGGTGGTGGCCATCTGCTGCGTGTACCTGTACGGGCGGTTCAGCATCGACCTGTTCACCATCGGCATCTGCTGCGCAAACCTCTTCATCCTGTTCAGCGAGGTGCCCGCCTATGGTGTGGGCGAGAGCGTGAGCTCCCTGCTCACCAGCATCCTGTCGCTGGGCAACAACACCTATGGCTATGCCGAGCGGCTGGAGATCCACGAGGTGACCTTTCTGGAGGGCATCTTTGTGCTGTACTACCTGTTCTTTTCGCCAAAAGAAACCAAGCAGCAGCGCACCCGCAACTGGGTGCTGGCGGGCTGCTCCTTCTTTTTTGTACTGGCGGGCATGAAGCGCATCCTGCTGCCGGCGCTGGTGGTCTCGGCCTTTTACATCTGGGTGCTGCGCCGCAGCCATGCCAAGGAAAAGCTGATCATGCTCACCGGCGCGGCCTGGGTGACCCTGTTCTGGGTGTACCTGTATCTGGTGCACACCGGGGCCATCTCCCGCATCCTGAACGCGGTGGGCGTCAACATGATGGGCCGCGATTACATCTGGAGCCTGGCCAAACCCTATTATCAGTTCTCGCCCACCTTCATCGGGCTGGGGTTCGAGGCGGTGGACGCCATGGTCACCCGCTTTTATGAGATCGGCCTCATTGATGTGGCCTACCCACTGCACAACGACATCCTCAAGGTGTTCGTGGAGCTGGGGTTTCCGGGGCTGTGCTTCTGGTGTGCGTTCCTGTACCTGATCCTGCCCTGGTTCTGGACCAAACGCTACGGGCCCGAGGCCGGCATCCTGTATTTTGCCATCCTCAACCCGCTGTCCATGACCTACCTCACCGACAACACGGCCTTTTATTTCTGGTGTACCATGGGTCTGCGCATGATCCCGCTGGCGGTCTGCTGCTTTGCAAAGCCGACGAAGGACCCTGCCGCCCAAAAACAGACATGGCAGCCGCCCTCGGCGCAGGAGGTGCAGCGGCGCATCCGGGCACAGTACCGGGAGAAAGGACGTTCTTCATGATCCACATCCTGCAGTCGGTCAGCAACATGGACCGGGGCGGCATCGAGTCGATGCTGATGAACTATTACCGGCATCTGGACCGCACGCGGTTCCAGTTCGATTTTCTGGTCAACAAGAAAAAGCCCGGCTTTTTTGATGACGAGATCCGCGCACTGGGCGGGCGCATCTTCCAGAGCCCGGGCGTAGCCCCGCAGAACTACCCGGCCTATCTGCGCTCTATGCAGCAGCTGCTGGCCCAGCACCCGGAGATCAAGGTGCTGCACGCCCACAACGAGGCCATGCAGCTTTTTGCGCTGGAAGGCGCTAAAAAGGCGGGCCTGCCGGTGCGCATCGCCCACGCCCACAACACCCGTCTGCCCAAGGACGCCAAGCTGCCGATCAAATGGTTCTGCAAACAGTTCATTCCCGGCGCGGCCACCGATTACTGGGCCTGCGGGCGGGCGGCCGGCATCTACTACTTTGGACAGAGCGCGTGGGATGCCCGGGGCGTGACCCTGCGCAACGCCATCGACCTGGGCCGCTTTGGCTACCGGCCACAGGTGCGGGCAAAGCTGCGGGCAGAATATGGCCTGAACGATAAGCTGGTGGTGGGCTGTGTGGCCCGCCTGATGGCGCAGAAGAACCACACCCGCCTGCTGGACATCTTTGCGGCCCTGAAAAAGGTGCGGCCGGACAGCTGCCTGCTGCTGGTGGGCGAGGGCGAGCTGCGGGCCGAGCTGGAAGCCAAGGCCGCCCGGCTGGGCATTGCGCAGGATGTGAAGTTCCTGGGCGTGCAGAGCGACACCTCCGTCTGGTATCAGGCCATGGATGTGTTCGTGATGCCCTCGCTGTTTGAGGGCCTGCCCGTGGTGGGCATGGAAGCGCAGGCGTCCGGTCTGCCCTGCGTGTTCTCCACCGGCGTCACCGAGGAAGTCCTGCTGCGGCCGGACAGCTGCCGCATTTCGCTGGAACAGCCGGACGAAGCATGGGCCGCAGTGCTGAAGGATGCGGACCGCAATCTGCCCGACCGTGTGCAGGCGGCGGCACAGGTGCGGGATGCCGGGTACGACATCCGGCAGGAGACCCTGCGCCTGCAGCAGCTGTACACCGGCCTGATCGCCGAAAGGGGTGCCGCACATGCCTGAGATCAGTATTATCGTGCCGGTTTATAACGTAGAGCAATATCTCCCGGCGGCACTGGACTCTCTGCGGGCCCAGACCTGCCCGGACTGGGAGGCCATTCTGGTGGACGACGGTTCCCCGGACGGCTGCGGGGCGCTGTGTGATGCGGCCGCCCGGCAGGATGCCCGCTTCCGGGTGATCCATCAGAAGAACGCCGGGGTCGGCGCGGCCCGCAATGCCGGGTTGGCTGCAGCCCGCGGCACCTATGTGCAATTCTTGGACAGTGATGACGCACTGGAGCCCCAGATGGTGGAGGTGCTGTGCCGCACGGCCCGGCAGACGGACGCCGACCTGATTTTGTTCGGCAGTTACGATGACCGCTATGCGCCCGATGGCACCCGGGTGAGCAGCACGGAGGTCGCACCGGTGCTGGAAGGGGTGTACCGCGGCGACCCCTGCCCACAGCTGTTCCCGCAGCTGTCGGCCATGTCGCTGGTCACGCGGCAGCTGTTCCGCCGCCGCTGCATCGAAGAGGGCAGCTGCCGCTTTACCGATCATAAGATCGCGGAGGACGCGCTGTTTTTCGTGTCCTTTTACCGGCAGCACCTGCACTGTGTGGTGGGCATCCCGGACCGGCTCTACCGCTATCGTCTGCGGGATGACGGCTCGGCCTCCCAGAGCTACCACCCGGAACGCCTGACGGATAACTTTTACCTCTCGGATGCGGTGGAGGCTGTGGCAAAGAGCTGGGGATTAGAAAACGACCCCGCCTGCCGCCGGGCCGTAAACCACAGCCGGGTGCTGGACCTGCAGCTGGGCATCAAGAATGTCTGCCTGGGGCCGCTGAGCTTCCGGCAGCGCACCGCATGGCTGCGGCAGGCGTTGCGCATCCCGGCGGTGCGAGCCGCTGTGCGGGACATGCCCCTGCAGGACGCCCGCAGCCGCAACGACCGCATCAAACTGGCCTTGCTGAAGGTGCGGCTGTGCGCGGTGGTCATTGCCCTGTCCAGCTGGAACAACCGCCGCTGAAAAGACGAAACAACAAAAGCGCCCCTGTGCACCGGATGGGTTCCGTGCACAGGGGCGCTGTATTTTATAAGGGAAAAGCGGGGGCTCAATCGTCGTCGCTGTCCAGCTTGAGCACGGCGGTAAAGGCCTCGCTGGGCAGGGAAACGCTGCCCAGCTGACGCATCTTCTTTTTGCCTTCCTTCTGCTTTTCCAGCAGCTTCTTCTTGCGAGTGATATCGCCGCCGTAGCACTTGGCCAGCACGTCCTTGCGCATGGCCTTGACCGTCTCACGGGCGATGATCTTGCCGCCGATGGCGGCCTGCACCGGGATCTCGAACAGGTTGCGGGGGATGTTGTCCCGCAGCTTTTCGCAGATGCGGCGGCCCTTGGCGTAAGCGTTATCCCGGAACACGATCATGGACAGTGCATCCACGGGGTCGCCGTTGAGCAGGAAGTCCAGCTTGACCAGGTCGCTCTCGCGGTACTCCTTGAACTCGTAGTCGTAGCTGGCGTAACCGCGGCTGCGGCTCTTGATGGCGTCAAAGAAGTCGTACACGATCTCGCCCAGCGGCATGGCATAATGCAGGTCTACGCGCACATCGTCCAGATACTTCATGTCGATGAGGGTACCGCGCTTGTTCTGGCACAGATCCATCAGGCCGCCCACATAGTCGTTGGGGGTGTACAGGTGCACGTCCACAAAAGGCTCTTCCTGCTTGACGATGTTGGAGGGGTCCGGGTAGCTGGAGGGGTTGTCGATCATCTCCACGGTGCCGTCGGTCAGGGTCAGGCGGTAGCGCACGCTGGGCGTGGTGGTGATGATGTCCAGATCGAACTCACGCTCCAGACGCTCGGTGATGATCTCCATGTGCAGCAGGCCCAGGAAGCCGCAGCGGAAGCCGAAGCCCAGAGCCGCACTGGTCTCCAGATCAAAGGTCAGGGAGGCGTCGTTCAGCTGCAGCTTTTCCAGTGCGTCCTTCAGATCGGGGTAGCGGGCGCCGTCGGCGGGGTAGATGCCGCAGAACACCATGGGCTTGACCTGCCGGTAGCCGGGCAGAGCCTCGGCGGTGGGGCGGGAAGCCAGCGTGACGGTGTCGCCCACGCGGGTGTCCTGCACGGTCTTGATGCTGGCGGTCAGGTAGCCGACTTCGCCGGCCTGCAGCTGGGCGCAGGGGGTCAGGTTGGTGGCACCCATGTGGCCCACTTCCACCAGTGTGAATTCAGCCCCGGTGGCCATCATGCGGATGGTGTCGCCGGGCTTGACGGTACCCTCAAACACGCGGATGTAGACGATGACGCCCTTGTAGCTGTCATAAATGCTGTCAAAGATCAGGGCCTTGAGGGGGGCGTCCGGGTCGCCGGTGGGGGCGGGGATATCGGTGACCACCCGTTCCAGCACCTGATCCACGTTCAGGCCGGTCTTGGCGGAGACGCGGGGCGCGTCCATGCAGGGCAGGCCGATCACGTCCTCCACCTCCTGCGCCACCTCGTCCGGGTGGGCGCTGGGCAGGTCGATCTTGTTCAGGATGGGCACCAGCTCCAGATCGTGCTCCAGTGCCATATAGGTGTTTGCCAGCGTCTGCGCCTCCACGCCCTGCGTGGCGTCCACCACCAGAATGGCGCCCTCGCAGGCGGCCAGACTGCGGCTGACCTCGTAGGCAAAGTCCACATGACCCGGGGTGTCGATCAGGTTGAACTCGTAGGTCTTGCCGTCCTTTGCAGTATAGTTCATGGTCACGGCACGCGCCTTGATGGTAATGCCGCGCTCGCGCTCGATATCCATGTTGTCCAGGATCTGGTCCTCCATGGTGCGCTCGTCCACGCTCTTGGTCAGCTCCAGAATGCGGTCGGACAGGGTGGATTTGCCGTGGTCGATATGTGCAATGATGCAGAAGTTGCGGATGTTGTCTCTTGCCATGTAGTTCCTCCGGGCAGCTTTATGCTTCTAAGATCCAGTCCTCCACGGCCACGATCTGTCCGTGGTCGCGGTAGACGCGGGGCACGCGGCGGGAAACGCCGCACAGCACTTCGTAGGGGATGGTGTCGGTCTTGCGGGCAATGGTCTCTGCGGTGTCGCTTACGGTTCCGCCCCACAGGATGGCTTCATCGTCCTCGCGCACTTCCGGTACATCGGTCACGTCCACCATCATCTGATCCATGCACACCCGCCCCAGTACCGGGCAGGCCTTGCCGTGGATCTCCACCACGCCCTTGCCGCAGCTCAAAAGCCGGGGATAGCCGTCGGCATAGCCGGTGCAAAGGGTGGCTACCTTGGTGGGCTTTTCGGCGGTAAAGCGGCGGCCGTAGCTGGCGCACTGGCCGGGCTGCATCTCCTTGATCATGCTCACCACGGTCTTGAGGGTCATCACCGGGCGGAAACAGCCAAAGCGCACCTCGTCGCTGGGGTCGTAGCCGTACAGGATGATGCCGGGGCGCG
>OGUG01000692.1_pt1 | contig 15584 bp, 10 predicted proteins | sample 1573711 | NCBI WGS metagenome assembly OGUG01 (sample SAMEA2582006, study PRJEB24529) | metagenome | biome: Human gut stool | place: China | collected 2011 | reverse complement strand
AACATGTGGAGCTGACTGTTACTAATAGGTCGAGGGCTTAATCTGGTTAATAACGAAGAAAAACAAATCGGATTTGTATGAAGTTTTGAAGGTACATACTTATTAAATATGAATTATTTAAGACATCCAATGAGATGTCCTTTTTTTATGAAAAAATGATAAAAAAATAATGAAATAATAATTAAAAACTGCTATAATGTGTTCAGTTGCATATCAAAAAGATTAATTCATTAAGGAGGTTGTTATGGAACAAAAGAAACAGGAGCCAATTCGTGATGCGAGACAGCTTGGAACGGCCAAGATGCTTATTCTTGGTTTGCAGCATATGTTTGCTATGTTCGGCGCAACAATTCTTGTGCCTATTCTTGTATCAGGATATTTTCAGAAGGCTTGTGGGGGGCCGCTTACCAGAGGTCTTTCTGTATCGGTTACATTATTTTGTGCAGGCTTTGGCACGCTTATATTTCATCTGTGTACAAAGTTTAAGGTACCGGCTTTTCTGGGTTCGTCCTTTGCTTTTTTAGGAGGCTTTTATACTGTTGCAAATCTTGACAGTGGCATGTATGCAGATATGGCTGTCAATGATAAAGCAGCATATGCGTGTGGTGGTATATTTGTTGCAGGTATGCTTTACTTCGTACTTGCCCTTATTATTAAGCTGGTTGGAATCAAACGTGTAATGCGATTTCTGCCGCCTGTAGTGACAGGACCTATTATCATATGCATTGGTCTTTCGCTTGCTGGTTCAGCTATCAATAATGCCTCAACAAACTGGGTACTTGCAATTATTGCACTTGGGGTTATAATCATTTTCAATATTTGGGGAAAGGGCTTATTTAAGATTATTCCTATTTTGATGGGAGTAATTATTTCATATGTAGTAGCTCTCATTATGAATGCTGCAGGAATTACTAATCCGGATGGTTCGGCAATTCTTGATTTTACATCAATTGCATCATCTGCGTGGGTCGGAATACCTAAATTTCAGTTCATGAAGTTTGATATTACGTCCATTCTTGTTATGGCGCCTATCGCTATTGCGACTATGATGGAGCACATTGGCGACATGTCTGCTATTTCTGCTACAGTAGAGCAGAACTTTATTGCTGATCCGGGTCTTCATAGGACACTTATAGGTGATGGAATTGCAACTGCATTCGCAGGAGCAATCGGAGGACCGGCTAATACAACATATGGTGAGAATACAGGAGTGCTTGAGCTGTCTAAGGTATATGATCCGAGAGTTATCCGTATTGCGGCTGTTTTTGCTATTGCACTTTCGTTTATTCCAAAGTTTTCGGCTGTAATATCTACTATGCCATCAGCGATTATTGGTGGAGTTTCATTTATGCTTTATGGAATGATTTCAGCAATAGGAGTTAGAAATGTTGTTGAAAATAAGGTAGATCTGACTAAATCAAGAAATCTGATCATTGCAGGTGTTATTTTTGTATGTGGTCTTGGCTTTGGAGATGGACTGACATTTACTGTAGCAGGAACATCAATTACACTGACTGCTTTGGCAATTGCAGCAATCGCAGGAATTTTCTTAAATGCTATTCTGCCGGGAAATGATTATGAGTTTGGAAAGAATCCTGATGGAGATGCAAGCAGGGGTGTGTATATGATGAACACTGACAATGATGAGGAAGAGGAATCATAGAAGTTAATTTGTATTTAGACTGATTTGTTAGTTGTAACAGTAAATAATTTAACAAACGTTAAAAAGATATTAATAATATTTTACTTGATAAAGTTATATATATTCTCTACAATAAACTGGTATGGTGTATTTTCATAATTCACTTTACCAGTTTTTTTAAGGGGATTAGATTTAATGGACAGAAAAAAGATATTTTGGGCGATAGCTTCTGTTTTTATAGCTATCTTAAGCATATGGACTGTTGTCTCACAGAGCAAGCATTTTTCGTTTGAGATTCTTATGAGTTTTATCAGAAATGCAAATAAAGGCTGGCTTTTTATGAGTTTTGTTTGTACGTTTGGGTTTATTTGGTTTGAAGGCTTTGCTCTGGTACGCATGGCAAGACACTTTGGGTATAAAACCAGCGCGATTGATGGTACTGTGTATGGTGGAGCTGATGTGTATTTTTCGGCTATTACACCATCGGCATCGGGAGGACAGCCAGCCAGTGCGTATTTCATGATAAGGGATGGAATTCCGGGCTACGCTGCTACAGTGGCACTGCTGATAAATCTTGTTATGTATACACTTTCACTTTTAACAATTGGTTTACTATGTATGATTTTTAAGTATCCATTGCTGAAAAATTTCTCAGGTATTTCCCAGATATTTATATGTTTAGGGATTGTAGTGCTGATTTTTCTGGCTCTTGTATTTTATATGCTGCTAAGGAAGGGAAGCATACTATACTCAATTTGTGATAGTCTTATCCGGCTTTTAGAGAAAATACATATAATACGGCATGGTGACAGGCTTCGAATAAAGCTTAAAAATACTATGAAAGAATATCAGGAATGTTCAAACAGTATCACAGGGCAGACCGGGCTTCTCATCGAGATTTTCTTTTGGAATATAATGCAGAGAGTTTCACAGCTTTTGGTATCGTTTATGATTTTTATGGCAGTCGGCGAAGGCGTAAATAAGGCAGTTGATGTGAGTGTGATACAGTGCTTCGTGGCGATGGGCTCCAATTGTGTGCCTATACCCGGAGCTATGGGCGTGGCTGATTATATTATGATTGATGGGTTTAAACAGCTTGTTGGTAGAAATGCAGCGAATATGGAGCTTTTGTGTAGGGGAATGACGTTTTATGGAAGTGTCATAATAAGTGCTGTTATTATTCTTATTGGATATATAATCAGAAAAAAAAGAGCAAAATAGTCTAGTACTTTTGCACAATAATATATTGTTATATTGGCTAAAATGTGTTATTATTCTATAGTAATATATTAGATATTTTTTATGAAGGTACTGGACAATGGGTAGCAATGATAGTACTGCTAAGGAGCAGAGCTTTCTATTTAATGTAAACAAAATATTTCTTGTCATCCATCTGCTGATGCTAGTTATGTTTTCATCATTAGGTGTAGACTTGATGGCAGGAGTCAATCTGATCAGCATATGCTTTTATTTCCTTGCATTCAGTCTGACAAAATCTGAAAAACTGAGCATATATGTTTATAGTGTGGCTGTTGAGATATTGCTTCATATGATACTTGCGGTGGTTTGTCTCGGAATTCAATGTAATTTCCAGCTTTTTTTGATCGATGCAATGTTTTTTCTTTTTGCCATGGATTATGTGGTCCTCAGGAAGAAAAAAAAGAATCATGTTGCCATTCTGCTTTGCTGTGTATATGCTATTGCTCTGATTATTCTTTATATGTTTGATGGCTTTTACACACCTTTATATAAGTTGGATTCTGTTGTTATTAAGAGTATTTCTATTGCTATGATTTCGGGTGTAGTTTTCTTGATAATAATATGTATGATGTGCCTTTTGCATTTTATGTCTTCCGAGGAGGGGGCAATGGAAAAGCAGGCACAGTTTGATGCGCTGACGGAGCTTCCAAATCGTTTCTATATGATGGCAAAGCTTAAGAATCTTTTTGAGGCTGAGAAGCAGGGGGAATATTTCCTTGCGATGATTGATATTGATGATTTTAAGAAAATTAACGATTCATTCGGACATAATGTAGGAGATGATGCACTTAAGATACTCGCTCGTACTATCGTAAGCAAGGCTCGAGGTGTTGAGCTTAGCTATTGCAGATGGGGAGGAGAGGAGTTTTTACTTCTTGGCAAATGTGTCGACGGAGAGGTGCCTAAGAATTTTCTTGATGAGCTTCGTGTGGAGATTAATTCAAAATCCTTCTGGACATCTAAGGGCAGCGGAAGGATGACAGTGACTATAGGTGCAGGGAAATATAAAGTGGGGCAGGATTACAAGGAATGGATTAATTTTGTTGACAAACAACTTTATGTCGGAAAATGCACAGGTAAGAATAAGGTTGTATGCTGAGATATTTATATTGAAATTAAAAATTTTAGTTGCATGAAGTCAATAATTGTGATAGAATATTGTCTGTTCGTAAGACGCCGGCATGTCGGAATGGCAGACGATGCAGACTCAAAATCTGTTGGGCGCAAGCCCGTGTGGGTTCAAGTCCCACTGCCGGCACTATTTGCAAAACCCCGTAAATCCAAGATTTTCAGTAAAATCAAGGGTTTGCGGGGTTTTTCTTTACTTACAATCTTTCAAAAAATTAAAGAAATTAGTGTACTTTTAAGAAAAATTTGCCCCAAAATTGTACCCAAAAAGGTACCCAAAAATCTGCCATATAGGCTGTAATACCAGATAGTAAACAGGAGCATTATGATGATAAAAAAGATTTATAAAAAATATGAAATTATATTCAATGTTGTATTATTCTCGATTTTTCCGATTGCGGCTTTTTATCTTATGGAGTTCTACGAACATAATCCTTTTGAAGAAGTCAGATTTATGGCGGGATTTTTTAATATTATTTTGTTTGAGCTGATTGCCTGGATTCTTTATTTTGTTACGGGCAGGGCGAAATGGGCACTTCGTGCAGTTTTTATCGTGGCAATGGTTTTTGGACTGATTAATCATTATGTTATGCTTTTCCGCTCGACTCCTTTTGTTCCATGGGATATTTTTTCAATTGGTACGGCGACAAGTGTTGCATCCAATTATGATTTCGCACCGACTGCAGGAGTAGTTGTTGTTACAGTTATATTTATAGCTCTTATTATGCTGATGCATTTTGTTGATTTCAGAATTAAGTGGAAATTCAGGTTCAGACTAATTCCGACTGTGCTTGGAATACTTGCGCTGTGTCTGTTTGTGAATGCCCTGCAGGATGAGGATTTCCAGACGGACAATTATCTGTATCCGTTTCTCTTTACACCGGCATATATGACAAAGGTGAATGGAATGGCAGTGACCTTTGCGATGGATCTTAAGTTTGTGGCGGTTGATAAGCCTGATGGGTATAGCAGACAGAAGGCTAAGGAGCTGCTTGACAGCTATGCCGGTACAGATGATAATACTGCAATTACAGATAAAAGTGATTATCCGAATATTATAGTTGTGATGGATGAGGCATTTTCAGACCTGTCAGTGCTCGGTGATTTTGATACAAATACAGACTATATGCCATTTGTGCACGGCCTTGAAAAGGGCAATGAAAACACTATAACAGGATATCTGAATACGTCTGTATGCGGTGGAAATACCGCCGATACCGAGTTTGAGTTTCTGACAGGCAATACGATGGCTTTTCTTCCGGTAGGAAGTATTCCTTATCAGCAGTATATAAAGAGCACGACACCTTCCCTTGCAAGCTATTTAAAAAGCATAGGCTACGCAACGTATGCACAGCATCCGTACTATGGCAGTGGATGGAACCGGGATACGGTCTATCCTCTTTTGGGATTTGACAATCTTTCGTTTATGCAGGATTATTCTAATCAGAGGTTTGTGCGCAAATATATAAGTGATGAGACGTCATTTGATAAGATTATTGAGACCTATGAGAACAAACCGGATGGTCAGCCGGCATTTATATTCAATGTCACTATGCAAAACCATGGTGGATACACGGATACCTACTACGGCTTTGACAATACGGTGACAGCGGATAAGCTCAATAATTCTGCACTTGACCAGTATCTTTCTTTGATTAAGCTGACAGATGAGGATTTAAAGAGCCTCATTGAATATTTCTCAAATGTGGACGAGAAAACTATAGTGGTATTTTTCGGTGATCATCAGCCAAATGATACTGTGGCAAGCTCTGTTCTTGCAGCAAACGGCATGGACTATAATAATTTATCAAATGAAGAGCTTAAGCTGCGCTATCAGGTGCCGTATGTTATCTGGGCAAATTATGATATTGATGAGGCCACTGGAAAAGACACGAGCGTTAATTATCTGGCTGCAAACGTACTTAAAGCGGCAGGTGTGCCGACAAATGACTATCAGAGCTTTCTGCTAAAGCTGCAGGAGGAGTATCCAATTATATCAGCGGTACGCACGGATAAAACTGTAGGTAAGACATTAGATAAAGCATCAAATAAATCAGACAAGGCAACCGGCAGCAAAAAGAAACAGGCCGATTCGGATATGCTAAACGATTATAAGCTTTTGCAATATTACAGACTGTTTGACTGGGAGGATAAGTGATGAATTTTGTTAAAAAGCATCCACTTTTGACAGCGTTTTTAATTCCGTTTTTCATATGTATAATCATCTGTATAGGAAATGGTGTATATCCATTTGGCGATTACTGCCTTTTGCATATGGATTTGTATCACCAGTATCTGCCTTTCTTTAATGAGCTGTGGGAGAAGCTGAGAAATGGTGCGAGCCTCATGTATACATGGAATATCGGGCTTGGCAGTGATTTTGTATCGGTATTTGCCTATTATCTGGCGAGTCCGTTAAACTGGCTTGTGGTGCTTTTTCCAAAGAGCCATATTATTGAGTTTATCGAGCTGCTAATCATTTTTAAGATTTCGCTTAGCGGAGCAACATTTTTCTATTTTCTGAAGGAGCATTTTGTACTTCTTGGAAAGGATAACAGGTATCACAATAATACATTTGTGCCGGCATTTGTTTTCTCTACGGCATATGCGCTTTCCGGCTTTGTAGCTGCGTATAGCTGGGATGTCATGTGGATGGATGTTGTGGCGGTTGCACCGCTTGCGATAGTAGGACTTGAGAAGCTTGTGCGGGACAAAAAGCCGGTGCTTTACTATGTATCACTGGCACTTTGTATATTGTCAAACTATTATCTGAGCATCATGCTTTGTATCTTTTTAGTATTCTGGTTTGCATGGCTTTTCTTTACGCAAAATGGCGGTAAAATGGCTGCAATTGTGAGATTTGCCGTTTACTCGCTTTTGGCTGGAGGCACTGCGATGGTGTTAATCATCCCGGAGCTTATCATTTTAAGCTACAGCGGTTCGTCGGGCATTGAGTTTCCAAAGCAGATAGAGTGGTATTTTAATCTCCTATCAGAGGTCGGCAGGATGTGCACGACAGCAAGTGTCTATGAGGGTGCAGAGAACTGGCCGAATCTGTATGCCGGAGCCTTTAGTGTGATGCTTTTGATACTGTTTGTGCTCAACAAAAGGATTAATTGGAAGAAAAAAATAGCTCCTGTATTGTTTGTGTTGTTTTTCATGGCAAGCTTTGCCAATAAACAGCTTGACTTTATATGGCACGGTCTGCATTTTCCGGATTCGCTGCCGGGCAGGCAGTCGTATCTGTATGCATTTCTTGTATTGACCATAGGCTATGCTACAGTCAGAAAGTGGCGTGGCATAAGACTGTGGCATGTTGGAGTGGCGGTTGTATTTACAGCGGCACTTATGGCTGTAAGCACGATGTTTGCCGATGAGGCTGTGACAGAGTATTATGCAGTTATCATAAGCATATTGTTTGTTGCGCTGTACGGCATTATGACAGTACTTTTAAAGCTTGCAGCAAGGAAAAACAGGGAGCTTTTGATGGTCATAACATGCGGTATTGCGATTGTGGAGCTGGCTGTCAATATGGCTGTGACAGGACTTGGATGTACCGGCAGAAGCAGCTACAATGCCAATGTGGACGATATGCAAAAGGCACTTAAGCTGGCAAAAGAGGATGCAGCTGACAACGATGTACCATTTTACAGGGTTGAGGATACAGGCCGACTAACTAAAAATGATGACACACGATACGGCTATGCTTCCGGAACACAGTTTTCTTCTCTGATGAATATAAATGTGAGCCATTTTTATCAGGCTCTTTATATGGAGGGAGGCAAGAATTTCTACTGTTATAACGGTGCCACACCTGTCACGTCAGCAATGCTTTCGGTCAGATATATGGTTACAAAATCCATACAGCCACAGAATGAGCTGACTACACTTGTGGGAAAATGCGGAAATCACTATCTGTATCGGAATAACTACACACTTCCGCTTGGGTTTATGATGGATGAGGGAGTGATTGATGCGTGGAAGCCATCATCGTCATCGAAAATCTATTCGATTAACTCTCTTGGCAGGCTTCTAGGTGCAGCAGATGATATGCTGACCCTGACAGAGTGCACTCAGGACGAAAATCCGGGAACTACGACTCTCACCTTTGACCATGACGGATATTATTATGCGGCATACGATTCGTGCAGCACTGACAGTCTGACCTTCAGCCACGGAGAGCATGGGACCACATACTCGAAGACCACTCACAGGTATCTGTTTGACCTGGGATACGTGAAGGCAGGGGAGACAGTATCCGTCACAAACACTGATGCCGATGCTGTACGATTTAATGTATACGAGCTTTCCATTGCTGCAGTTGAGAGTGCGTACAATACACTCAATGAGCAGACACTCTCGGTGGATGATTTTTCAGATACACACATAAGCGGACACATTGATGTGAAGCAGGTAGGACAGCTTGTGCTTTCTATCCCGAGTGAAAAGGGATGGACTATGAAGGTGGATGGGAAGGATTCAGAGTATGAGGATTTTTCAGATACCTTTGTGAGCATTCATCTGGATGAGGGAGAGCATGAGATAGAGCTTTATTATGAGACACCGGGGCTTAAGGCAGGTGCAGCTATAAGCGCAGGCTGTGTGGGCGTCTTTCTACTGCTTTTATTATTGCGTCAAATAGTTAAGAGACGCAGCCGTTTAAAGTTTAAAGCGAACAGTGACAGATAATGCTTACAATGACCCGTAAAGCATACAGTTCATTTATGCGAAACACAGAATGTTCAAATTGTAATAGTATAATTCAATAATAAAAATAAAACAGGAGATTAACAAAATGAACAAACAAAACAAAAAAATCGCACAGGAAAAAAGAAGAATAGAGAGAGAAAAAGCAGAAAAGAAAGCAAAGGTTGTGAATCTGCTGAAATTCTGGGTGCCGGTAGTGGCAGTCGTTGTGGTAGTCATAGTGCTAATCTGGGCAGTTGCGACATCGGGCGGTTCATCGTCAAAGGGCACTGCCGGTACGCAAGCTGCATCACAGACCACAGAATCTCAGGCATCAGAGACACAAAGCAGTGATTCACAGACCAAGGCAGCAACACTGAATACAGAGACTGACACGGTTGCAGAAAACGGAGATAAGGTAAATATTGATTACACCGGATATATGGACGGAGAAAAATTCAAGGGTGGAAGCACTGATGGACAGGGCACAGACCTGGTGCTTGGCTCAGGCAGCTATATAGATGGCTTTGAGGACGGAGTGGTAGGTCACAAGGTGGGAGAAACCTTTGATTTAAACCTGAAATTCCCGGATGATTATAAGGTAAATACGGAGCTTGCCGGAAAGGATGTTACTTTTGAAGTGACACTCAACGGCGTGTACAAATAAAGAGGATAATACACATATATGAAAAAATCGTTTGAAGATGTACTGGTACAGTTTTATATTGACCAGTACAGGGAGAATGCGAAGAGAAGTACAGGTAAACCTGTAAAGCTGGCACACTATATTCACAGGCTCAATAGCAAGGCAAAATCAATTAAATATGCGCGATTTTCAAAAAATGAGACTGTGGCACTCGACAAGCTGCATCAGGAAATAAAAAGGCTTGCATTGATTACCTACTATTCAAACAATAAGAATGCAAAGCATATTTTAAATAGAGAAATCATTCCGCAGCTCGTCAGGGTGGATATGGAGCAGTTTGATGAGAAGGAAGCAGAGTATCTCACAGAGGATTTTCTAAAGCTTTTGCGCAAGGAGTATATAGGTGCGATATGTACAAGGAGCATGAAAGCGCTTTACAATGAGTACCGCAGCAAGGAGCTTAGAAGAGAGATTGTCACGCTGGTTCCGGCACGGCCGGAGCTTGAGTTTCCAAAAGCACAGAGCATGAAAAGGCACTTCATACTCCATATAGGCCCGACTAACAGCGGTAAGACGTATCAGGCGCTTGAGAGGCTTAAGCTGGCACAAAACGGAGTTTATCTGGGGCCTCTTAGACTTCTGGCACTTGAGGTATATGAGAAGATGAATGATGCAGGCATACCATGCACCATGCTTACAGGCCAGGAGTGTCTTGAGGTATCAGACAGCAGAATTACAGCATCGACAGTGGAGATGCTTGACTGTGATAAGGAATATGATATCGCAGTGATTGATGAGGCACAGATGGTAGCAGATGATGACAGGGGACATTCGTGGACCAGGGCAATTCTTGGTACACTTGCAGGAGAGATTCATATATGCATGAGCCCGGTAGCAAAGGATGTTGTCGTCCATCTGATTAATCTGTGCCATGACGAGTATGAGATAAGGGAGTATGAGAGAAAGACAGCTCTAAAGCTGGAGGATAAGCCGTTTTCATTTCCACAGGATGTGAAGGATGGCGATGCCTTTATCGTATTTTCAAAGAAGTCGGTACTCAATATAGCAGGGCGTCTTGAGGAAAACGGCATAAAGCCAAGTGTCATATACGGAAGTCTGCCACCGGAAATAAGGCGCAGGCAGATGACGCTTTTTAATGAGAAAAAGACACAGGTTGTCGTGTCAACAGATGCGATAGGAATGGGACTCAATCTGCCGGTCAGAAGAATTGTATTTCTGGAGGTGGAAAAGTTTGATGGAGTATCAAGACGTCCGCTTGTCATCTCTGAGATAAAACAGATAGCAGGCCGTGCAGGCAGATTCGGTCTGTATGATACAGGCTATGTGACAGCCTTAGGTCAAAAGAATCTGAATTATCTGAAGAATACGCTAAATATACCGGAGCAGGATATTGATATAGTAAGTCTTGGCTTCCCGCAGGTGCTCCTTACAATGGATGCGCCGCTTGATGCGATAATTAAGCTCTGGCATGAGGCAGAGCCATCAGCACCGTTTAGGAAAATCAATGTCGATGAGATATTGTTTTTGTATGGATATGCGTATAAGGAGCGATACTTTATCGCAGATTTTGATGACAAATATCTGCTTTATAAGATGATTACATGTCCTATAGATATAAAGGACAGGGAGCTTGTCAGACAATGGCTGCGTTACTGCATGTCATATACGTCTGATATCTCTCTCGATAAGCCGGATAAGCATTCAAAGTATCAGGGACTCATGAAATACGAATCCTATTACAAAAAGCTTGATTTGTACTATCAGTTTTCAGTCCGCATGGGCAAAATTGTGGATGAGGACTGGCTTGAAAACGAGCGTGACAAAACACAGGCCAAGATTATGCAGCTTCTTGCAAAGAGTAAGGATGAGTATATAATCAGATGCCGCTATTGCGGCAGAATACTTCCGATTGGAAATTCGCGCAATATATGCAGAGACTGCTACAGCATGATACGCAGGTAGCAGCCGGTTTATATTTTTGGCGGTTTATATTTTACGGTCAAGTCGTTGAATTTAGCTGTCCAATGTGGCATAATAGAAATAAGACCAAAATATGAATGGAGGAATTTTTTATGGCAAATAATGAGTTACAGATTGCCGGCTCACAAGGCGAGCTTAGAATCCGTCCTTACGAGCACCACGCAAAGTATTATGAAACAGATCAGATGGGTATAATCCACCATTCAAACTATGTCAAGTGGATGGAAGAAGCAAGACTTGATTTGATGGATCAGATAGGACTCAACTACAGGCAGATGGAGGATATGGAAATCATAAGTCCGGTGCTGTCGATATCGGTAGAGTATCACAGTATGGTACATTTTGATGATACGGTCGTTATCTACACAAAGCTGCTTAAGTATAACGGAATCAAGATGGAGCTTGAGTATGTCATGAAAGATAAAGAGACAGGCGAGCTTCGCACTACTGCAAAAAGCAGCCATTGCTTTTTGAACAAATCCGGCAAACCAATCTCATTAAAGAGAATGTATCCGGAATTAGATACGAAATTTTTTGAATTTAAAGAGGCATAATAAGATGATACAGGATAGATTAAAAGCATTGAGAAGCGAGATGGCAAAGAGGGGCATCTCGCTGTATGTGGTACCTACTGCTGATTTTCATGAGTCAGAGTATGTAGGAGAGCATTTTAAGGCACGCAAATATATTACAGGCTTCACGGGATCAGCAGGTACCGCAGTCATCACTATGGATGAGGCCGGACTATGGACAGACGGCAGGTATTTTGTGCAGGCGGCTGCGCAGCTTAAGGATACCACTGTAAAGCTCTTTAAGATTGGCGAGGAGGGCGTACCGACAGTTGATGAGTATATAAAGGATACTCTTTCGGATGGCGGTGTAATAGGCTTTGACGGCAGAGTGGTAAATGCCGCATGGGGCAAAAGGCTTTCTGAAATCGCAAAAGAAAAGCACGGCAGCATGTATGTAAATGAGGATCTGATTGACCTTATATGGACTGACAGACCACCTATGTCAAAGGAAGCTGTCATGATTTTTGACAATAAATATACCGGTGAGGATATAAGCTCAAAGCTTAAAAGAGTCAGAGAGCAGATGGCAAAAAAGGGCGCAACACTTCATCTGATGTCATCACTTTACGATATAGCATGGCTTTTAAATGTCAGGGGAGGCGACATAAGCTATGTGCCTGTAGTTCTTTCATACCTGGCATTGTCACAGGACAGCTGCATATGGTTTTTGCAGGAAGAGGTTGTGACAGAGGCTCTTAAGGCATACCTCGATAAGAATGGTATACAGACAAGACCTTACGATGATTTTTATGAATATGTTAAGCATATTGATGAAAAAGAAACAGTGCTTCTAAATACATCGGTTGTAAATTACTGCGTCTGCAACAGCCTGCCGGATGGTGTTAAGGTGATTGATGCGGAGGATCCTACAGTTGTCATGAAGGCCGTAAAGAATAAAGTACAGCTTGAAAATCTGCGCAAGGCGCATTTGAAGGATGCAGTTGCGATGTGCAGGTTCATGTACTGGCTTAAGACAAATATAGGTAAGATACCTATGACAGAGATTTCGGCTTCAGATTATCTTGCATCGCTTAGAGCAGAGCAGGAGGGCTTTCTTGATTTGAGCTTTGCCACAATATGTGGATATGCTGATCATGGTGCTATTGTGCATTACTCTGCAACAGAGGAGTCTGACAGGCCGCTTAAGCCGGAAAGTTTTTTACTGGTTGATTCAGGCGGACATTATCTGGAGGGAACCACAGATATCACGAGAACCTTTGCGTTAGGACCGGTGACTGACGAGATGAAGGATATGTTTACGAGAGTGTGCCGCTCAAATATGAACCTGGCAAATGCAAGGTTTAAGGAGGGCTGCTCGGGACTAAACTTTGATATTCTGGCAAGAGAGCCTTTATGGGAGATCGGCATGGACTACAATCACGGTACCGGACACGGTGTGGGCTATGTGCTCAATGTGCATGAGGGACCAAACAGCTTCCACTGGAAGCAGTATCCGGGCAGGACTGCAGAGCGTGTGATAGAAGAGGGCATGGTCACTACAGATGAGCCGGGCATCTATTTAGAGGGCAAATTCGGTATTCGTACAGAGAATGAGCTTATCTGCCGAAAGGGTGAGAAAAATGAGTATGGCCAGTTCATGTATTTTGAGAATCTGACCTATGTGCCTATAGATCTCGATGCGATTGATCCAAATCAGATGACAGACAGGGAAAAAGGATACCTGAATGCTTATCATGCGAGAGTTTATGAGCTTGTTTCACCATTTTTGAATGATGAGGAGGCCCAGTGGCTCAAGAAATATACAAGAGCTATTTAACGTTACTGCCTGCACTGCAGTGTGACCGGCAGCGATTACAACAATATTATAATTGACAGTAAGGAAAGTATCAAAATGAGTGAAAAGCTTGTACTTATAGACGGACACAGTATTTTAAACAGGGCATATCACGGGCTGCCTGATCTGACCAATTCAGAGGGGCTTCACACAAATGCAGTCTATGGTTTTTTGAATATCATGTTCAAGATCCTTGACGAGGAAAAGCCAGACTATCTGACGGTGGCATTTGATGTGCATGCGCCGACGTTTCGCCACAGGATGTTTGATGCGTACAAGGGCACGAGAAAGCCTATGGACGAGGAGCTCAGGCAGCAGGTGCCTATGATAAAGGAAATGCTTACTGCTATGGGCATTAAAATCGTGGAAAAGGAAGGCTATGAGGCCGACGATATACTTGGAACCTTATCTGTCAGGGCAGAAAATGCAGGTATGGATGTCGCCATCATTTCCGGAGACAGAGACCTTTTGCAGCTTGCTACTGACCATGTCATGGTAAGGATTCCAAAGACAAAGAAAACAGGGACCGAGATAGAAAACTACAATACAGCAGATGTTATCGAAAAGTACGGCGTCACTCCAAAGGAGTTTATAGATGTAAAGGCTCTGCAGGGAGATACGTCTGATAATATTCCCGGGGTACCCGGTATCGGCGAAAAGACAGCAGGCGCACTTATAGCAAAATATCACTGTATAGAGGCAGTACATGAGGACGCTGAGAATGTAAAGCCGCCAAGGGCTTCAAAGAATATAGTGGAGTATTGGGAGCAGGCGCTTATGAGCAAGGAGCTTGCTACAATCATACTTGATGCGCCGGTTGACTATGAATTTGCTGATGCAAAGCTTAGTGGAGGAGTAGAGTCACTCTACACTGAGGAAGCCTTTTTACTGTGCAAAAGATATGAATTCAAAAACATGCTGTCACGGTTTAATGTGGAGGCTCCTAAAAACAATGCAGAGGAGCATTTTGTGATAGTAAGGGACTTAAAGACTGCAGAGAGTGTGTTTGAGAAGGCAAAGGACAAGGAGGTCGCTTTTGCGGTAGTACCGGGAGAGTCTTTGGGAAACAGCGAAAGTGATGGACAGCTAAGCCTGTTTTCGGAGCCGGTTTCTAACGATTATCTTGCTGTTTCGATTTGTTTTTCAGAGGAGGACATATATTTTATCTGTACAGGTGATGAGATTTCAAGCAGCTTCCTCGATGAAAAACTAAATAACCTGGAAGTAAAGTCATGGATATCACCGGATTTAAAGACCAATCTGCACAGATTTAAGAGCAAAGAGATAAAGGCAGAGGACAGAGACATATATTTTGACATGATGGTGGCTGCATACCTTATCAATCCGCTTGTCGGGGAGTATCCCTATGATGCGGTTGCAAAGGACTATCTGGGGCTTATGCTCTCATCTAAAAAGGATTATCTGGGGAAGCTTGATTTTACTCAGATGATGAAGGAGGATGAGAAAAAGGCAGTGGACTGTGCCTGCTACGAGGTGTATACTGCCTGGAAATCAAAGCCGGTTCTTTTGCAGAAGCTAAAGGAAATGGATATGCTCACGCTTTATAAAGATATCGAGCTCCCGCTCGTTTTCGTGCTGTATGATATGGAAAATGAGGGTATAAGGGCTGATGGAATAAAGCTAAAAGAGTATGGAGACAAGCTTGCTGTTTCAATAGCTGAGCTTGAAAAGAAAATATACGAGGCAGCAGGTGAAGAGTTTAATATAAATTCGCCAAAGCAGCTTGGAGTCATTCTCTTTGAAAAGCTTGGACTTCCAAATGAAAAGAAGACAAAGACCGGTTATTCTACTGCGGCAGATGTGCTTGAAAAGCTGGCACCGGAGTATCCGATT
>OGUG01000656.1_pt1 | contig 16221 bp, 15 predicted proteins | sample 1573711 | NCBI WGS metagenome assembly OGUG01 (sample SAMEA2582006, study PRJEB24529) | metagenome | biome: Human gut stool | place: China | collected 2011 | reverse complement strand
CTTTCCCTACACGACGCTCTTCCGATCTACCATAACCGGCTTCCCACCGCCTCTGGCGCCCAGCTTATTTCTAAGTGCTGTAGCAACTGTATTGCAGTCTGCATTCTTGCTTCCGATAATAAAGCTATAGCCCGCCTCATCATTTCCTGTAAAAAATGCACTAAAGCCACTATATTTTTCCACAAGGCCATTGACGCAATTTCTTGCTGTATTCGTGTCAATGCCGTCCTCAAACAGTACTGCATTGTCCGTATCTGTAGGAAGCTCTGCTACCTTATAATCCAAAAGAGCTGACTTTGCTGTACCAAGCTCTGACTTAAGTGACTGGTTTACTGCCTTAAGCTTTGTGACGTTATCCACAATAGCTTCCTGATTTGTGGTAAATATCCCCATGAGCTCTGAGATGATGTCGCACTTTTGTCTGAAAGCCTCCAGCGCCCTGAAACCACAAAGGATGCTGATTCTGACACCGCCCTTATAGTTCTGATAATTCATAACCTTAAGCATGCCTATCTCGCCGGTGCGCTTCACATGCGGCGCACAGCATGCACACACATCATATCCTGGCACTGTCACTATTCTGACCTGTCCTTCAATCTCGATTTTACTTCTATATTCCAGCTGCGCAAGCTCATCCCTTGACGGATATGTAACCTCTATCGGAATATTTTTTGAAATGGCCACATTTACCTCATGCTCCACCTCTGCTATATCCTCCGGTGAAATCACTCCACTGAAATCCATTGTCACTATAGAATCACTCAGATGAAAGCCCACATTTTCAAATCCAAACCTGCTGTGCACAATTCCCGAAAAAATGTGCTCTCCACTGTGTTGCTGCATATTGTAAAAACGATGCTGCCAGTCTATTTTGCCATGTACATGGACGCCTGCTGCAAGCTCCACTTTCTCCGGCTCAAATTCATTGCCAACGGAAATATCCACCGTATGAGTAATGACTCCATTCTTAATCTGCACATCAACGACCCTGAAGCCTCCAAGTATTCCCATGTCCGGGCTTTGTCCGCCCTCCTCCGGGAAAAATAAAGTCTGATTTAATATTATATCAAACCGCTTATCATCTGCCTTGTTCGGCTCGCAGGATATAATATCTGCCTCAAATTCCGTGGCATATGCATCCCTGTCGTAAAGTTTAATTGTTTCTGTCATACTCATACTGCTTGTTCCTCTCGCTCTATATTCTTACGCATCATAGCTATGTCTTATTATAGCGCATTAATAATTCATATGAAACCCCTAAATCTGGTTTCCCACAATCCCGTAGTATGCTCTCGAAGTAATCCTGAAAACCATATAGTATATAGCCACAAACACCAAAAGCGTAGCAACCATACAGATCACAATAATCTTAACATCCGTCAGATTAAACATGGCAAGCAGCCTGCGCAGCAGAGGAAATGCTGCTGCAAGATGACACGTTGCAAGCATAATCGGCAGGAAAAACACCATGCGCACCTGTGAAGTAATGGATTTCTTCACCTCGTCATTGCTCATGCCTACCTTCTCCATAATCTCATAGCGTGCTTTGTCATCATAGCCCTCTGAAATCTGCTTGTAGAAAATAATCATCACAGTAACCATAAGAAACATCGTTCCAAGGAATATTCCGATAAAGAACAGGCCACCATACAATACATAAATCTGTTCTCTGTTTGCATCACGGCTTTCCTCATAGAAGCCTGACACATCTGATTTTACACTATTTTCCTCAAAATGCTTATCCAGAGCCTTTGCCACAGCAAGCTTATCCTCACTGCTGCCATACAGATTATAATCAATTTCATTGTTGAGCATAGTCGACACACTATCCTCTTCCAGAGAACTGTTCAGGTTAAATATCTCTGCAAGTGTTGCCTTGCTGTCTACCACTACATAGTACACACCACTATACATAGAGGACATATAGCTGTCTTTATTCACAGCAGTTTTTTCTGTTGCAGCTACCTTAAATTCTCTACCCAAGATGTTAATTATATCATTATTAAACTTTTCAGTTCCATAAACAGCGACCGAACCGGCATCGAGCTTTGGTATTTTATTCTTTAATCTGCCCTGCAGACCTGGCTCTATCTTTTCGATTTCATCTCTCGTTACAAAATACAACATGGAAATATCATTGTTGTAATTTAAAACCGGCTTAAACTCCTCCCCCTCTCTGAACACAGTCCAGCTAAAATATGTGTAGCTATTGCTTTCCTTAATATCACAGCCACTGCCATCGATTATCTTATCCGACTCTGCCTCTGCTTCTTTCAAAGCATCATCCAGCTTAAGCCCTGCCGGTATTTCCTTATACCAGCTATATACGCTTATATCCGCAGGATATCTCTGCTTAAGCTCTCCCTCCATGCCCACATACATGCTCACGGTTGTAGAAACAACAACCAGCACCATTGTGGAAAGCACACATATACTCGCTAGTCCGCCTGCATTCTGCTTCATTCTGTAAATCATGCCTGAAACTGCCGCAAAATGCTTTTTATTATAGTAAAACTTCTTGTTTTTCCTGAGTGCCTTAAGTATTACAATGCTTCCTGAAATAAATAAAAGATACGTTCCGACGATGACAAGCAGCACTGCGACAAAGAACAGTGAAAGCACCTGGAGAGGGTTCTTTGTGGTAATCGCAATATAATATCCCCCGGCAAGACAGCCTAGTCCGATTATAGCGATAAGCCATTTGCTCTTTGGCTCTTTCTCACCGACATTGCCCCCGCGAAGCAGCTCTATCGGATTGGCAAGCTTCACCTGCATCAGGTTATAGATGAGAGTGAGAAAATATAACACTCCAAAAATTAATATTGTATTTACGACAGCGCTAGCAGATACAGTGAAATTAATTTGTGCTTTAATATTTATAATTCTGTACAGAAACATAATCATCAGCTTAGAAAATAAAATCCCTGCTATAATTCCGGATGCTATTGCTGCGAGTGCTACGGTAAGTGTCTCAATTGACAAAACTCTCGCGATATGACGTTTTTCCATGCCAAGAATATTGTATATTCCGACCTCTTTCTTGCGCCTTTTGATGATAAAGCTGTTTGTATAAAACAGAAATATATATGAAAAAACCGCTATTGTTCCGCATCCAAGCCCCATTATCGACGCCAGTGCATCCGCGCCAGGCACCTTGCTAAGTCCCTTTGAGTTGTTTAAAAACATCATCACATAAAACATGGCTATCATGACCATTCCCGATATAATGTAAGGCATATAGAGAGTCTTATTATTTTTTATATTTGTAAATGCCAGCCTGCTATATATTTTATTCATGCTTCTCACCACCTGTCGTAATCAGCATAAGTGCATCCTGAATCTTCACATAGAGCTCGTCATTTGTAAGATTGCCACGGTAAATCTGATGAAACACCTGACCGTCCTTTATGAAAAGCACCCTGTTGGCATGACTTGCAGCCTTTGTGCTGTGTGTCACCATGAGAATGGTCTGCCCGTCCTCGTTTATCCTGTTGAACAGCCTAAGCAGGCTGTCTGTTGCCTTTGAATCAAGTGCTCCTGTCGGCTCATCAGCCAAAATTAATTCAGGATTTGTTATTATCGCGCGTGCCACTGCTGCCCTTTGTTTCTGTCCGCCTGACACCTCATATGGATATTTATTAAGCAGCTTTTCAATTCCAAGCAGTGAAGCTATAGGTGCAAGCCTTTTTTCCATATCCCTATAGTCTACACCTGACAGCACAAGCGGTAAAAAGATATTGTCCTTCAGTGAAAAATTGTCAAGCAGATTAAAATCCTGAAATACGAAGCCCAGATGCTCACGTCTGAAGGCAGATATCTCCTTTTCCTTCAATGAGACAAGGTTCTTTCCATTTAAGAGTACCTCTCCCGCTGTCGGCTTATCAAGTGCCGCGAGAATATTTAAAAGTGTCGTCTTTCCTGAGCCGGACTCTCCCATGATTGCCACGTACTCACCTTCCTCTACAGAGAAATTGATATTTTTCAATGCCTGAACCTGATTGCCGCCAAACCTGGTGGTATATATTTTTTTGAGGTTACTTACTTCTAAGATTGCCATTTTCGATGCTCCTTTGCGATTATTTCTACAATGTTATTTAAGCTTATATTTTTGTTACCTTTATTTTTAATATGACGTCATAATCGGCTTCACAACTCATATTGTTTTTGCTTCATGTAATTATAATAACAAAATGCCGGAATATATGCTATCGAATCAGCTTACATTTCGACCTCGTATCTTACATTTTTGTAAGAAATTAATTTGTAGTTGACAAATAACCTCACATGTATTATTGTATTATTCAAGTAATACAGTAGTGCAAAGGCAGGTGAAATGATGGAATGGAATTTTAACAACGAAATGCCCATATACCTACAGATCATAGACCGGTTCAAGATGGATATTGCAAACGGCAGCCTGAAGCCAGGTAACAAAGTGCCATCCGTGAGAGAGCTGGCATTGTCAGCCGGTGTAAATCCAAACACCATGCAAAAGGCTCTATCTGAGCTTGAGCGTGACGGGTATCTGGAGTCGAGACGTACCTCCGGCAGATTTGTCTCAGACATGGGGAATCAGGCTGACTCACTAAAAAATGATCTGGCACATAAGCTATGCAGTGAGTTTTGTGAAGGAATGGCAAAGGTCGGCTTTACACCGGAACAGTCCCTTACGGTATATGAAAATTATCTTAAAAGTTTAAAAAAGGAGTGATGTAAATGGCAGAACGTATTGAAATCAAAAATCTAAGCAAAAACTATAAGAGCCATAAAGTTATCGAAAATATGAATGTGACTTTTCCCGGCGGAAAGATTATCGGCATCCTCGGCCCTAACGGCAGCGGTAAAAGCACACTGATAAAGATGCTTGCCGGAGTATTGCAGCCAAACAAGGGGCAGATACTGATAGACGGTGAGCCTGTCGGAGTAAAGAGCAAGGCTATGGTATCATATCTTCCTGAGCGGACATATCTTAATCCGTCAAAAAAGGTGAGTGATATCATTGCATTTTTCAAGGATTTCTATGCTGATTTCTCACCTGAGCGTGCAAATGCCATGCTTGAGAAATTCGGAGTTGATCCACAGGCAAAGATCAAAAGTCTCTCTAAAGGTATGCGTGAAAAAGTACAGATCGTGCTTGTAATGAGCAGGAATGCAAAGCTTTATCTGCTCGATGAACCTATGGGCGGTGTCGATCCTGCCGCAAGAGACTATATTTTACGCACAATAATCGAAAACTATAATGAAGATTCAACAATTCTTATCACAACTCATCTAATAAGTGATATAGAAAAAGTGCTCGATGATGTGGTATTTATCAGAGATGGCGGTATTTTCCTAAACGATTCCGTAGACAATATCCGCACTAATTACAAGAAAAGTGTTGATGAGCTTTTCAGGGAGGTGTTCGCATGCTGTTAAAATTAATTAAATATGATTTCAAGGAGCAATTCAGGGAGCATATCGGACTTTATGCACTGGTGTTTGTGTCAGCCCTGACAGAAATAATTTTGGATAGCTTTGAATTTGATCTTGTATCAGTATTTTTCTGGGCACTGCATAGCCTGTCAGTAATCGCCATGCTGATCTGCAGCTTAGTGATCATAGTTATTTACTTCAGACGCAATCTGTTAAAAGACGAAGGCTACCTCATGAATACGCTGCCTGTAGCGCCATGGATGCTGTATGTATCAAAATTCCTGACGGCTTTTGTACTTTTTATACTCGATCTGATAGTTGCTGTTTTAACATTTTCTATAATGAACCATGGCTTTGAATGGATTAAAGATATTATAGGAAGTATGTCTGATGAGTTTGCCAATGCCGGATTTACAATGAGTCCTGTTGTAATGTTTGGCAGTATTGCAGTAATATCCCTGCTCTACACGATCTCTATGCTGTTTTTCAGCCTTACTACCGGCTACAGGGCAAATGGAAGCAAAGATGCTAACTCTGTGCTTACTTTCATCATACTTTATGTGATCGGTCAGGTCGCAAATATTATAGTGATGATTTTTACACTTTTTATTCCGCTGTCATCAAAGGGATCTATCACTTATATTTTAACGGTATTAAACCCACAGGAGATTACATGTCTTATAAACAGAGCGGTCATCGGTGCACTTGCCGTATCGCTGCTTCTCACTGTGGTGTATGTCGCAGGCTCGATATACAATATGACAAAGAAACTTAATCTGGAATAACAAAAAGAGGGGCAAATTACCTTTTGCCCCTCATATCATTATATCCTAATCCCTCGTATCCGCATAATCCAGATCAAACCCTATCCACACCTTAGTTCCTTTTCCAATCTCTGACTCCATGCGGATTGTATGCCCTAGCTTATCTGCCATCTGCCTGCACAGATAAAGCCCAATTCCCGTAGCCTTCTTATCGGCATGACCATTGTAGCCTGTGTAGCCCTTTTCAAAAACACGTGGCAGATCCTCGGCTTTGATTCCTATTCCGGTATCCTTTATTGTAATAAAAAACCGATTAGCCTCCTTAGCTGTTTCTATTTTAACAAAACCCTGTGGTGTATATTTTATAGCATTTGAAAGTAGCTGTTCCAGTATAAATGCAAGCCATTTTCCGTCAGTATATACCTCCTGCACGGTTCCTGAATAATTCATCCCAATATGCCTTCGTATCATAATTTTTGCATATTTTTTGATGGTATCACGTATGACACCATCCACACTGACTTTTTCAAGCACAAAATCATTTTCGGTGCTGCTTACACGCTGGTACTGTAAAGCCATACTGACATATTCCTCTATGCGGAATAATTCGTCCTCAAACGAGTCCATGTTATCTGACAGCAGGCACTGACTCTGTTCATCATCACATATAAGCTGCCCAAGCTCCTCCCGCTCTGCCTCAAGCAGTAGTTTCATAGCCGATATCGGAGTCTTTATCTGGTGCACCCACATAGAGTAATAATCTCTCATCTGTGATTGTCTGATTGCAGCACTGCTTTCTGACTCACTTCTTGCAATACTTTGATTTTCCAGCAGCCGATGATAAAGTATCTCCACATCATCTGCTGCTTCCGGAAGCTGTGCCTGTTCCTCAACAGGACGCTCTAGAGCATTGCTTAGAGCTTTTACCTTGCTGCTATATCTGAAAAATCCAACCAAAACTGTTATCAGAAGAAGTATTGCATCAAGCACTGCCGCATACACCAGATCCTGTTTGCGCGCACCAATCAGGTACATGTAAAGCAAATGGATACATGACATTGTGACTATCATCAGAATCCATATATAGTTTTGTTTTATAAAATTTGTCAGATGCGGTTTGTTTTGTATTTTTGCCATGACCTCTCACCCAAGCCTGTACCCAAGCCCCTTTTTTGTGACAATAAAGCTCTCAAGCCCTATAGAATCCAGCTTTTTACGCAGCCTGTTGACATTCACAGAAAGCGTATTCTCGTCCACATACGCATCACTCTCCCACAGCTTTTCCATTAGAAGGCTGCGTGATACAATCCTTTCTTTGTTGTCAAAAAGTGTCTGCAATATTTTGAGCTCATTCTTTGTAAGCTCGAGCCTTTTGTCGTCATAGGTTATGGTGGCATCAGATATATTGAGCATGGCGCCATTATGCTCCAAAACACTGTTGTTTGCGCCAAAATCATAGCAACGCCTGATGATAGCCTGTATCTTTACGGTCAGCACATCAAGGTCAAACGGCTTTGCTATAAAGTCATCTGCTCCCATACTGACTGCCATCACTATATTCATATTATCAGCAGCGGATGACAGGAAAACCACAGGAACCTTTGATACCCTTCTGATTTCCGTACACCAGTGATACCCATTGTAAAACGGCAGACCGATATCCATAAGCACAAGCTGCGGATCAAATGATGCAAATTCTGACATTACAGCATCAAATTTCTGCACTACATGCACATCATAATCCCATTTTTCCAAATGTCTTCTGACAAGCTTTGCTATGGTCTCGTCATCCTCAACCAAAAATATTCTATACATTATTTTCCGCTTTCTTCCATGATAATCTCAGCCGCATCGATGATGAGCTGTGATGCCTTCATACGAAGTAAATCCGGCTTGAGCTGTGCCTTTGGAAGCACCTGCTTTACAACGTCAACAGGCTGACCATACTTCTGTGAAATAAGCTCATACTGCTCATCCATCTCCTCGTCAGATACAGTGATATTTTCCACTCTGATGATTTCATCGAGAACAGCCTCAAGCTTTACCTGCTTCTGTGCAACCGGCTTGAGCTCATCCTTTAAGCTATCCATAGTCTTGCCTGTCATCTGAAGATACTGCTCCATAGCCACACCCTGCTGTGCAAATGATGCTGCCATCTGCTGAAGCTGCATATTTACCGCTGTATCTACTGCCTGTGGCGAAACAAGACATGAGCTGCTTTCAAGAATCTGGTCATAGAGCTTTTCTCTTGCCGCATCAGCCTTTCTTGCCTCTACCTGGTACTCAAGATACTCGTTGATATATTTCTTTAAATCCTCCACTGACTGTACCTCAGGAAAATTGAGAGATGCTGCAAACTCATCGTTCAGCTCTGCTTCCTTCTCATTGTAAATCTCGTGCAGCTTAACCTTGAAAACAACCGCTTTGCCTGCAAGCTCCGGCGCATGATACTGCTCAGGGAATGAGAGATTGATGTCTCGGTCCTCACCGATTTCCATGCCTACAAGCTGCTCCTCAAAGCCCGGAATAAAAGAGCCTGAACCGATTCCCAGAGGATATTTCTCAGCCTTTCCGCCCTCAAACGCAACTCCGTCCTTAAAGCCCTCGTAGTCGATTACTGCCGTGTCACCCATCGCTAACGGGCCTGTTTTCTGCTCTCTGACAGGATTTCCTGAAAGAAGTGTCGCTATCTGTGAATTAACATCCTCCTCTGTATATGCAATATAAGGGATGTTTGCCTTTAATCCTTTGTAATTTCCTAATACGATGTCCATGATTATACCTTTCTTTTATGTGTATTTATATCTGCTTAACGAAGCTGTTATATGCAAATAGTATACACTAGTTACCAAATAAAGCCAATAAAAACTCAACTCTTTCCATGCTTTTATATATTCTAAATAATTAAGCACCACGTCATATATTACAATTCAATCAGGAAAAGAAATGCCAGTCCATAATAGGTCACAACTGCCACCAGATCATTCACCGTCGTGATAAGCGGGCCTGACGCAACCGCCGGGTCAATCTTTATCTTGTGGAAAAACATCGGAATCACTGTGCCCACAAGGCTTGAAATTGCCATTGCCACAAGCAGTGAAACTCCTACACAGCCTGATACCGCAAATGCTCCAAACCATGTGTAGCCCTTGAACAGATGCACATATATTCCCAGAAATACAAGTGCCATTATTCCAAGCAAGCCACCATTTACAAGGCCTATTCTTACCTCTTTTACTACAAGCAAAAGCTTCTGCTTACCGCTTAAATTCTCATCCATGAGTACTCTGATTGTGACAGCTAGTGACTGTGTTCCTACGTTCCCTGCCATATCAAGCACCAGCGACTGGAAGCAGATGACTATCGGCAAAGCCGCTACCACATTCTCAAATATTCCAACTACGGAAGACACTATCATTCCAAGGAAAAGCAGGATGATAAGCCATGGCATTCTCTTTTTCATGCTCTCAAGCGTGGTCTCCTTCAAATCCTCCTCTGCGGTCAGTCCGGCGAGCTTTGCATAGTCCTCACCCATCTCATTGTCTACCATCTCTACAATATCATCAGATGTGATGACTCCGAGTATATGCTTATCCTTTGAGAGCACCGGAATTGAATCCTCAGCGTAGTCCTTGATTGTGTCGATACAATCATCGATTTTCTCATGGTCAAGCACATATGGATATGAATGGGCTATAATGCTTTCCAGATTCATGCCCTCCCTGGCTGTGATTAAATCCTTTAAATCGATAGCTCCCGCAAAGCATTCATCTGAATCAACCACATATATAGTCATGATATTGTCGTTTTCGCCCGCCTGCCTCACTAGCTGGCTCATCGCCTGCTTCACTGTCAGACAGCCCGGAATACAGATGTAGTTGGTTGTCATATAGCTGCCGATTTCATCATCGTCATATGACAGAAGCATCCTGACATCCTTTTCCGCTTCCTCATCCAGATGCTCTACAATCTCCTTCTTGTCCTCATCCTCCAGATTTTCAAGCAAATCGACAGCATCATCCGAATCCATCAGCGATACTACCCTGGCAGCCTGCTCCACAGACAGCTCATCAAAATAGGCCTGCGGCTCATCAAGATATGCAAAAATCTCCGCTGTCCGCTGTGTTCCAAGGAGCCTGTAAAGACGTTTGCGCTCCTTCTCGTTCATTCCTGCAAGCATATCAGCAATATCATTCTCATGATAATCTGACAAAACCTCCAGAATTTCCTTATCCGTTTTATGGCTTCTCAATAAAGCAAGAAGCTCTTCGTATTTCTTTGTATTCATCTCCATTTCTCTCCTTTCTCATTTCCGATAGCATTTTCCACATAAAATAAACATATGTGGTTCTCCAAAATCCCGGGATTCTGAAGCATAAAAATCATTCCATGATAGAAAGGACGAAACCCGTGCACTCAATAAATTTGCGCACGAAAAAAGCACCTCACGGTGCCCTGATATATAAACAAGTATGCATTTGTGCACAGCAAAACACAGCACGGCGTAAGCCGATATTCCTTAATATGCCTACACTGTACCTCTAAAAACTGTCCGGTGATCAATCCTTCCACAGACACATTCCACTATGCCTGCCAATACAATACTCACTTGTATATCAGCACCGATGTTGTTCTTACTTCGCCCAAGACCATCACTACTGTCCATGAAATTCACCTCCATACTTAAATTCTTAATTTCTACAATTAAAATAAAATCATAAATTCGGTATACATCACCGACCTACAGATATCTGTCATGTCCGTAAATCCTACCAAACTCTTAACCGTAGAAATTGTATCATCAATATACACAATTTTCAACCCATTAATTATATGATTAAAGGGTCAAAAGGTATCATTGGTGCACACACACGACAATTTTGCCACAACGTAAGTGGCGTAGGTCCCGGGTCGCGGTGTGGAGTGGCGGCGTGTGCTCTAGCGTGCGCGCATAGCGAAGCTGCTTAGATACTGTAGAAATTATGCCCATGAAACGCAGAAATGCCCCGCCAAGGACGGCGGGGCAAGGATTATATGCGCCATGGACGGCGCATATAAACTATATTTTTCTACTGGTTCTCTGTCGGATCATCTGTCTCCGACTCACTGTCGTGCTCCACTGCAGGATCCACATATGTATACGCATTCTCAGACTTTCTGAAAATGGTATCACTAGATCCAACCTGGCACACAGTTATCTCATCACCATCACTGATGTCTTCCTTATTGATAGCAAGCACACCTGCTGATAGATAAGTCGTAGTCACCTTGGAGTCGTTGATGTAAACCTTGCTCCAATTGGTAAAGTTGTGACCGTAAATATATACTGTATCACCTGTCGATGAATCAGACACATTTGTGATGTCCACCTTGTCAATTCCCATGACAAGATCTGAAGCCGGATATAAATCTGAGCCGTTGTAGCAGTAGCGCTTTCCGTAAAGGATATCGTACTGTAACAGGTCAAGACCATCCTGATATGATGCCTCATCTGTACTGTTCATCTGAGTCTGATGATAGTTCATGATAGTTCCCTCATGGATACCAACAGTGTCTGTAGTATGGGCAAGAAGCTGGTAAGCGTAAAGGTCAGCATCCTCCTTTGGCAGCCCCATGTTGTTCCATGTGATGTACTTTGTCTTGTAGATATCACCTGACTTCATATCAGAATCCTGAAGTCCCATTGTAGGAAGGTGATCTCCAAACATAACAACAATGGTGTCCTCATCTCTCTTAGAGAGCTCATCTGTGAGCTCCTTAATGAAGCGGTCAGCCTCGTTGAGCTGATTTACATAATATGTCCAGGCATTTTTCATGCCCTCGTCCTCAACACCTGACACAGTGTATGTAGGATTTTCTATAACAGGCTCCTTTGGATAATCACCATGAGTGCCAACTGTGATGATATAAGTAAAATCAGACTGATCCGGTGTCGCATCAAAGGTCTTCATAGTCTCGCTGACGAGAATATCATCTGTAGGCCAGCTTCCGTTTGGAGTGTACTCTGTGATATTCATGAGCTCCTTGCTTGTAAAGGTATCAAAGCCCATCTTTGAAAATGCATTGGTACGGCTGTAGAAATTACCACCGTTGTTGTGCACTACATGTGTTGCATAGCCAATTTTTGATAAATCTGAGGCAAGGCTCTCGCAATCTGTCTGCTTTAAAATAGTCTTGTATGGATACTCTCCTGTACCGAAATACTGCATACTGAGTCCTGTAAGCATCTCAAACTCTGTGTTTGCGGTTCCTGCTCCGACTACAGGTACAGTCAGATATCCGCTTGAATAGTTTTTCTCAAGCTCATGGAATGTAGGAATAGGATCCTCATTCACATGAAGGAAATTAATCTCGTCCGGGTCACAGAATGACTCTAAAAGCACACAGATGATGTTTGGACCGGTTTTTCCGTCCACTGTGGTGGTCTGCTTCTGTGAATTAACCTTCTGCTCCACCTCTTCCACATTCTGCTTATTGTAATCCGCCGGCTTTTTCATTCCACGATCCACTACGGTAGATGAGAATGAGTATACAAAGCCATAATCATCATAGCCCTGGGCGATATTTGAATAGTAGCTGGCAACCACATTGGTATTCTGTGCCACATTGGTTGTGACAGGGATTGCAACGAAAAGCAATGCTAAAAATGCCACTGAAACACCTGCATAACGGATTTTGCCTGTATATTTAGGTCCCTTGATAAAAAGTGCCACAAGAAACAGTGCAAATGTACCAAGTCCAAATACAACTATTGTAGCCTGCTGTGCTGTGAAATAGCTGGTATTGTTCATGGCTAAAAGCTCCGGAATACACTTTAAATCAGTATAACCAAACGGTGTGACACGGTTTGAAAGCACACAGCCGTTGATGATTCCGAGGATAGTCCAAAAGCCTGTGATTATTACCCTTGCAAAAGCCCTGCGCCTGAACAGATACACAAGTGAAAATGATACAAACACTAAAAATGAGTTGTACATGAACGCAAGTGTATGTGCATCTACGAACTTACATGCAGAGATAAAGCTCCTTCGCGAGATAATCTCTACTATAAATACGATAGCCATAGCTATGATTGCATGAAATAAAAGCGAATATTTATTTAAAAAATCAATTCTGCGATAATATTTTTCTGAATGAATCTTGTCTTTCTTTACAAAGAGCTTTTGTTTAACGACATTCAATACATCAAATATTTTCTTCATCTTTTCCTCCTATTTGCCTTCCTTTTACCTTCTCTTTACTACATGATAATATAGTCAAAAATATGCACAAAAACAAGAGCATTTTTTTATAAAAATTGACGTCAAAATTATTGTTTTTGGGTAAATATTGATAATAAAATTAACTCTTTTTTCCTTTTTTGGTTGTTTTCGTAAATTTTGAGTATAAAAACTATTGTTTAATCCGTGGGTAATATGATTATGAAGCCAATGAAACGAAATGTAAATAGGGAAATCGCATATTTAAAGAAAGTTTAATATTTGGCAGTGCAGGCATATATACCGCCCCGGCGGATATATGCCTGCTTCATAAAGAAATGTTGTAACTATATAGATACTGAACAGTTACAAAATATTTAAATGCGCTCAAGTACTTCGGTTGCTTTTGCGAGGTGGTCGTTTTCTATGCTGTAGAAATCACCCTTATCGGCGATAGCTGCATATGATGTATCGAGTGGCAGCTTGCCAAGTACCGGTACTGAAAGCTCTTTGGCGATCTCGTCTATATGGCTCTCTCCAAAAAGCTTTATCTCCTTGCCGCAGTCAGGGCATTTGAGATAGCTGAAGTTTTCTACCACACCAAGCACTGTGATATGCATTGCCTCTGCCATGTTGTAGGCCTTTTTGACAATCATATTGACAAGCTCCTGCGGTGATGTGACGATTACGATTCCATCTACCGGGAGGGACTGGAATACGGTGAGAGGTACATCTCCTGTTCCCGGTGGCATATCAACGAATAGATAGTCTATATCGCCCCATGCTGTCTCGTTCCAGAACTGTTTTACTACTCCGGCAATGACCGGGCCTCTCCAGATAACCGGATCCTCCTCGTTGTCCATGAGGAGGTTTACTGAGATGAGCTTGATGCCCTCTTTTGTCTCATACGGATGCATCAGGCCGTTTTCATCTCCGAGTATCTGGTCATGTGCTCCAAACATCTTTGGTATTGACGGTCCTGTGATATCGGCATCGAGGATACCAACCTTATAGCCCTTCTTTGCCATGTTTACCGCCAGTGAGGATGTGACGAATGACTTTCCTACTCCACCCTTTCCGCTGACAACTCCTATTACATGCTTGATGTTTGAAAATTTATTCTGCTCTACGAGGAAGCTCTGTGGTCCTCCATTATGTGATGGACATCCCTCGCAGCTTGACTTTGTGCAGCTCCCCGCGCTGCTACAGCTACTGTTTTCCGGCATTTTGTCTCCTTTCCCTATGAGAGCGCAATTGTTATATTTCACAAAATATATTTGTGATTGCGATTACTTCTCATATCATGTGTTTATTTATGTGTTTATCGTTCATATTTCATACGACATCTATATAATGTAGTATAACACGTATGCAGCATTTTTTATGCTTTTTTTCAAAAACACCCCTATTCCCACCTGTTTAATCGTATTTATTTCGTGACTGTTTCCCGGAAATTCAGCCACATCTTCATGTTTTGTCACTACATATCCGTAATCGTGCTACGTTTTCCCTTTTTATTATATGGATATTCACGCAGCTTTACAACATAATCGAGATTCACTACCTGCACTCCATTTTTATTTTCCAACACAATTCCATTACCTGTAACTTCCTTTATTACTCCATCAGCTCTTCCATCCAATAAATTGATATAAACATCTTTTCCTATAAAACGCTCTGCTAATTCTCTCATGATTTTTCCTGCACTCCTCTGACTATTGTTTATTTTGCCTTTTTTCATAATTCTTTTTGCTGCATATCGTTTCCGTCTTTTCCACGGAAGATATAATATTATAAGCATCAAAAATAAATAATAAATCAACCATGTGTTATCCATAGCTTGCCTCCCTACCGCATCAGGCCGCCTTAAAGTACTTTATTGCACTTTATCGCAGCACTGCAATATGCACACTGGCTGACAAGCCATATCAGGCAGACGACAAATGATGGTAAAAATCCTATATCAAACGTTAAAGCACCTATTGCCAGAATAACAGATAGTGCGCTACATACTGAATTTGTCACCTTGAATGCCTCAAAGGCACATCTGCCTATCATGATTTTTTCTGCTTCATCGCAGCTGTCTACCCATTTCTTTTGAAATTTCAGATCATATACCGAAGCAGTTTTCTCCGGATACATTATCTTGGTAATATCAACCGCCTTTTGCTGGATGATTATTCCCTCAGCCAGTATTACCAGAAAGGCCACAATTCCCAGCACATACATGTTAAAATTTTTATCAAGCATTGCAAATCCACCTGAATATGTTGCGCTGATAAGGAAAAATGCACATATCAATACAATGCTGCTTATCATGAGTATCACATTAAGCTTCTTCTCTGCGATATCGCATATGGATTCATCCTCTCCATCCCATGCCAAAAGCAGCCTTTTTGCCTTTTGATAAACAGGTATGACCACCATCGGTGTGATAACGGCTATAGCAGCCAATATCCAGCTGGAAACATATTTGCCGAAAAATGCTCCTGCGCTTTTCATGCTGCCTGCCAACCGTTCAACACCATATTTTGCGGAATAAAATCCGACAATACCACCCACAATTGCTCCCACAAGTGTAATAAGCAAAAATCCCGGCATAGCCTTACGGTTTGCTTTTTTAATATCATTTCTCTCCATCTTCATCTTCCTCCTGCAAATAAAATACATCTTCAACTGTAACACCGCACACCTTTGCTATCGTCAGCGCCAGGGTAACTGAGGGTGAATAGTCGCCTCTCTCTATAAGGCTGATTGTCTGTCGTGATACTCCACACAGCTTTCCCATCTCCTGCTGATTAACTCCAAGCGCAGCCCTGCGTTCCTTTAAACGATTCCTCAGT
>OGUG01000654.1_pt1 | contig 16261 bp, 11 predicted proteins | sample 1573711 | NCBI WGS metagenome assembly OGUG01 (sample SAMEA2582006, study PRJEB24529) | metagenome | biome: Human gut stool | place: China | collected 2011 | reverse complement strand
AGGTGGAGCACGCCGAGGAAGAGGGCATCATCTTCAAGACCCTGTGCAACCCCGTGGAGATCCACCCGGACGAGAACGGCTTCGTCAAGTCCATCACCTGCGTGGAGATGGAGCTGGGCGAGCCCGATGCTTCCGGCCGCCGCCGCCCCATCGAGAAGAAGGGCAGCGAGTTTGAGCTGGACGTGGACACCGTGATCATGAGCCTGGGCACCAGCCCCAACCCGCTGATCCGCTCCACCACCCCGGGTCTGGAGACCAACAAGCACGGCTGCATCGTCACCGACGGCGACGACGGCAAGACCAGCCGTGACGGCGTGTACGCCGGCGGCGATGCCGTGACCGGTGCCGCCACCGTCATCAAGGCCATGGGTGCCGGCAAGGCTGCCGCCAAGGCCATCCACGAGTACATCCAGAACAAGTAATTACTGCCGCAAGGCAGTCCCCTCCCCTGTTTCCTTTGGGAAACAGGGGATTTTTCCTTTTTTAGGAAGACCAGACAGATTATCTATATTTCATTTACAATTCGTCCCACTTTATGGTATACTATTTCCATCTTACGAAAGCACCAGGGGCTGCCGCAGCCCTTGCTCTGTTTGCAGGAGGTGTGCCCCATGCACTCGTTATTGATCCTGGTCCTGATCCTGGACGCTCTCATCGCCATTTCCTCGATACTGAACCTGGTAAATATGGTCCGCGTCAACCTGCTGGTGGAAGAAAAGCAGGCCCAGGCCCTTACGGTGCAGCTGGTGCGAGTGTGCAAGACAAGCGCTGGCAAGGGTGGGCTGCTGTCCTCCTGGTTTGGGGTGTACGCCTGCCCCGGGGAGATCGGCACTGGTGAGTTTACCTCCACCAACCCCTACAGCAGCCCAGAGGCCGTGCCCAAAGCCACCACGGTGGTGCCCATGAAGGCCTCCGGGGTGCTGGAGCACTGCGATATCGGAGCTCACCTGGGCCGTCGTCTGGTGCCGCTGTGGCTTACGGCAGGAGGCTTTTCTCTGCTGCTGGCAGCGTTTATCCGCCTGTAAGGCATTTTCTCTGGACTTTTCGGCGTAGTGCCGACGGCCTGCCTGCTGACCCACAGGCGGACCGCCAGCACAGCGCCGGGAAAATATAAGTATAAAGGAAGGCAATTATGGAACTACTGAAACTACTTGGCATTGTCATCGTCATCGCTGGCTTTGCACTGAAGCTGGACTCCATTCTGGTCATTCTGGTGGCAGCCGTTGTGACTGCACTGGTTGGCGGTCTGGGCCCGGTCACTCTGCTGGAAACGCTGGGCAGCACCTTTGTGGCAAACCGCAGCATGGCCATCTTCATCATCGTGATGCTGGTCACCGGCACGCTGGAGCGCAACGGCCTGCGTGAAGCAGCCGCTGCCCTGATCGGCAAGTTCAAGGGTGCCACCTCCGGCCTGGTCATCGGCATCTACGGCGTGATGCGCTCGGTCTTTGCAGCCTTCAACGTGGGCTTTGGCGGCGTGGCCGGTTTCGTGCGCCCCGTCATCATGCCCATGGCCGAAGGTGCCATTGTGGCACAGGGCCATGAGCCCAATGAGGAGCATGTCGAGGAGCTGAAGGGTATGGCTGCCGGCATGGAGAACATCACCTGGTTCTTCGGTCAGGTCCTGTTCGTGGGCGGTTCCGGCGGCCTGCTGGTGCAGAGCACTTTGGCCGGCCTGGGCATCGAGGTGGAGCTGGCCCAGCTGGCTGCCATCGAGATCCCCGTGTGCATCATTGCCACTGTGGTCGCCATCGTATTCTATGTGATCAAGGATCGCAAGATGATCCAGAAGTACTATAAGTAAGGGAGGACAGAAGAATGAGCTTTTTTATGAGTGCTGATTACAGCCTGTCCACCAAGGTGATGGAGATCATCTACTTTATCATCGGCCTGCTGTGCATCTACTGCGGTGTGAAGAACCTGAAGGATAAGGAGAACCCGGAACCCGTGGGCACCTTTATCTTCTGGGCCGTGCTGGGCGTCGTGCTTGCCCTGGGCCGCTGGCTGCCCTCTCTGGTGAGCGGCATCCTGGTGGTGGTGATGTGCATCCCCGCCATCCTCAAGAAGGTCAAGAAGGGCGCTGTCTCTGCTGCCACCAAGGCCGAGACCGAGGCTACCTATGAGAAGATCGGCATGAAGATCTTTGTCCCCACCCTGAGCATCGGCATGCTGGCCGTCATCTGCGCCATCACCGGCATGGGCATCGGCCTGTCCGCCCTGAACGGCGTGGCTCTGGGCGTTCTCGTGGCCATCATCCTGCTGATGATCATGAACCGCGACAACAAGCCCTCCACCTTCCTGAACGATTCCGAGCGCATGCTGTCCACCGTGGGCCCCCTGTCCATGCTGCCCATGCTGCTGGCCTGCCTGGGCTCCGTCTTCACCGCTGCCGGTGTCGGCGATGTGATCTCTGACCTGGTCAGCCACATCATCCCCGAGGGCAATGTGAACGCCGGTATCGTGGTGTACGCCATCGGCATGATGCTGTTCACCATGATCATGGGCAACGCTTACGCCGCCATCACCGTGATGACCGTGGGCATCGGCTACCCGTTCGTGCTGGCCCACGGCGCAAACCCGGTGGTCATCGGCATGCTGGCTTTGACCTGCGGCTTCTGCGGCACCCTGTGCACCCCCATGGCTGCAAACTTCAACACCGTGCCCGTGGCACTGCTGGATATGAAGAAGCCCATGGGCGTCATCAAGAATCAGGTTCCTGTCGCCATCATCATGATGGTGGTCCAGATCGTGATGATGATCCTCCTGAAGTGATTTTTTGTTGTTAGATCGAGTGATTCAATGGAACAAGCAATTCAGCACGGAGCCGATATCATTATTCGCGACTGGGTCCGGCTCCGTGCAGGCGAACGCTTATTGATCGTATCCAGCCAGAAGTATGCTGTCGAGGTGGCGGCCATGCAGCAAGCCGCACAGGCGGTGGGCAGCGTAGCGGATGTGTTGATGCTGGACGACCTGCACGAGCAGGTGGGCCAGTATTTCGATGACCGCGAGGACGCCTTTGACCCCTACAACGCCGTGATCGGTGCTGCCGAGTATTCCCTCATCACCACACGGGCCGTCAAGCGGGTCATTGCCCGCCGCAACCGGTTTTTGTCGCTGCCGCTGAGCACCAGCAACGGGCAGTCCCTGCTGAGCTACGACTTCCTGAACATGAGCCTGCCCAAAAGCAGGATCATGGCCAGCATCATCATGGCCTGCTACCAGAACGCCAGACACATCCATGTGACCACAGAGCTTGGCACGAACCTGGATTTCAACATCGAGGGGCGTGTGCCCGGCTTCTTCAACGGCTGCTGCCACGACGGCAAGGGCCTTTCCTCTGCCAGCGTGGAAGTGTATGTGGCACCGGTGGAGAGCGACACCAACGGCACCCTGATCCTGGACGGCTCCATGGGCTATATCGGCATCGTGGACAGCCCCGTGCGGGTGGAGCTGCGCGGCGGCCGCATCGTGGAGATCGAGGACAATGCCAGCGGCAGGCGGCTCAAGCAGTTTCTGGCCCGCTTCCACGACCCGGAGAACATGGTGGTGGCGGCGGAGTTCGGCATCGGGCTCAACACCCACTCCCGCTGTGCAGGCAACTGCTACATCGAGGACGAATCCACCTATGGCACCTTCCATATCGGGTTCGGGCGCAACATCGCGCTGGGCGGTGTGCAGGATGCTTCCGGCCATTACGATCTGGTCACCCACGCTCCCTGCATCTATGTGGACAACCGCATGATCATGGATCACGGACAGCTCACCGTTCTGGAGCCGTCTATTTATATCTGAGAATCGAGGCTTTTTACTATGAAAATTCTGCTCACTGGTTTCGACCCCTTTGGCGGCGAGGCCGTCAACCCCGCTTTTGAGGCGGTGAAGCTGTTGCCCGACACCATCGCCGGTGCCGAGATCGTCAAGCAGGAAGTGCCCACCGAGTTCATCCGTGCCGGTGAGGTGCTGGAAGCTGCCATTCAGGCAAACCAGCCCGATGTGGTCATCTGCATCGGTCAGGCCGGCGGCCGCTCCGCCATCACCCCGGAAAAGGTGGCCATCAACCTGATGGACGGCCGCATCGCCGACAACGCCGGTTATCAGCCCATCGACGTGACCATCCAGGAGGACGGCGAGACCGCCTACTTCACTTCCCTGCCCGTGAAGGCCATGGTGCAGAGCATCAAGGATGCAGGCATCCCCTCCGCCCTGTCCTACACCGCAGGCTCCTATGTGTGCAACTACCTGATGTACACCCTGCTGTACCTCATTGACAAGAAGTACCCCAACATCCGGGGCGGCTTCATCCATGTGCCTTACGCCATGGAGCAGGTGGTCAACAAGCCCCTGGGCACCCCCAGCATGGACCTGCACCAGATCGCCCGCGGCCTGGAGAAGGCCGTGGAGGCCGTTGTGAAGAACGACGCCGACCTGGCTGTGGACATGGGCACCACCCACTGAGCATCCCCGCAGAGCCCTTCAAGGCACCCGCTGTGCATCCGCATGGCGGGTGCTTTTTTTGTGGACGCTGGCGCGACAGTTCCCTGTACGCTTGCGGGAAACCGGAACAGAACGATTTAAAATGGCTCCGCGTGCGCTGCGCCATAATTAGAGGAAATATTATTTTTTATTGCAACTCCGGAAAATCTGCGGATTTTCCGGAGTTGCCTTTTCACCAGAGGGGTCATGGCGGGGAGTGGCATCTGATACCGGAATGACATCGCACCGGGAGGGACGTTACGGGATTCCTTTCCGCAAAACGCGAGTTCTCCTTCTGCGCTTTGGCCGCAGGCCAACACCAGCCGATGCCACTTCCCGTAACGACCCTTCCCGTGAAAAAGCAAATCCGGCGGGGCCGCAGCCCTGCCGGATTTGCAAAATCTAAAATAATTCTTCTGCTATTTATGCCCAGAGCAAAGCGGAGGGCATTCTAAATCGTTTGCCTTCCAGAGAACAGGCCACTTTCCTTAACGCCCATCCGTGAAAAAACAATCCCGGAAAATCCGCAGATTTTCCGGGATTGCATATCTTAAAAAATAATTTTCCGCTGATATTGCCAGAGCAAAGCGGAGGCAATTCCAAATCGTCCTGCTTACTCCGTGATCCGCCCTGCCGCGCTGGTCTCCAAGACCGGGTAACCGGTGCGGGTGCAGCGCACAGCACAGCGGGCGCGGCCTCCGGTGGTGCAGGTGAACAGGGTCAGGTCCCAATCGTCCTCGTCGCTGGCCGTGATCATCTTGTCGATATCGGTGGGCTGGATGGTCTCCACGTTGGACACCTCATAGCTCCAGCGCTGGCCGTCCATGTCGGTAAAGTACACCTCGCTGCCCAGGGCCAGCCACTTGATGGGGCTGAAATGCTTGGCGTAGTTGTGGGCGCAGACCACCATGTTGTCGGCGTAGGTGGAGCCGGAGTAGCGGCCCGGGGCCACCTTGAGGCCCGCATAGCTCCACTCGCTCATCACGGGCAGTTCCAGCCCGATGGACGGGATGGACAGGTAGCCGATGTAGCCCCAGCCGTCGATGTCGGTGACGGTCATCTCCTGCTCCGGGTCCAGCTCCGGCTGGACCACCGGCTCTTCGTCCTTCGTCTTGTCCTCCATGGTCTCGGTCAGGGTCTCTTCCAGCTTGCCCAGGGCGTCCTGCGAAGCCTGGTCGGCGCGGTTGGCGTCCCACTGGTTATAGCCCAGCAGCGCCAGCGCGCCCAGAATGAGCAGGATGCCCACGATCATGCAGGCGCGGCCGATCTTCTGCTTTGTGTTCATGCCAGCGTCTCCTTTCGGTCCAGCACCCAGCCGACGGCAAACAGCAGCACGCCGCTGCAGGCCATGAACGGGATGGGCCAGTTCAGCTGGCCGCTCTGGGGCAGTGCATTGCCGTCCGGGCGGCCCGGAGCCACCGGGTTGTCCGGGGTGCCGGGGGCCACGGGGTTGTCCGGGTTGCCGGGGTTCACCGGGTTATCCGGCATACCGGGCGACACCGGGCGGTTGGGGTCGTTGGGATCGACCGGCATGTCCGGGTTGTCCGGCTCATCCGGGGTGCCGGGCTGGGTGGGCTTCTCCGGCTCGGACGGTTTGCCCGGTTCCGAAGGCGTGCTGGGAGTTTCCGGTTCGGGCGGGGTCACCTCCTGCGTGGGCGCGCCCACCTTGGGGGTGGCGTCCACGGTGTAGAGCCAGCCGCTTTCGTCCGCCATGGGCAGCGACATCAGGAAGGAATTGATGGCCTCGTAGCCCTTGGAGTTCTCGGTCTGCACCACGAGGTACAGGCCCAGCGGCAGCGCGTCAAAGGAGACGGTGCCCTGCTCGCTGATCTTATGGGTGGTGCCGGCGGCGCGGGCGGGCAGCTTGGCTTCCAGCCTGGAAGCCAGCGTGCTGTCCGTCAGGTCGCCCAGCGCGATGCCGCAGCCCGTAAAGTCGGCGGTGTACACAAAATGCAGGTCGCCGTTGGTGCGGGCCACGTCCGCCACCTTGTACATGGTGAGTGCGCCGCCCCGCAGGGGGACGTCGTTCTGGTGGTCGTACAGGGTCACGTCCATGCTGCCGGTGCGGCTCAGGTCGATGTTGGCGCTGGCCGCGGGGGCTGCCAGCGCGGGCAGTGCACAGCACACGGCCATGCACAGCGCCAGCAGAAGAGCGGCAACCCGGTTGTTTTTGTTTTGTTTCATGGCTGCTCACTCCTCCTCGTTCTGTTTCCGTTTGCGGACCAGCAGCAGGGCTGCTGCAGCGGCCAGTGCGCCGCCCAGCACCCCGAAGGGTGCCGTGCCCATGCCGCCGGTGGACGGCAGCTCGTAGCCGGTGTAAACGTAGTTCTGCACCGTGATGTTACCGGTCTGGACTCCATTGTTGTCAATGTAAACGTTCCAGTTTCCGGTGGTCTCTTCCTCCACCAGGTAGTGGTACGCATTGCCGTTCTTGTCCGCCAGGGGCAGCTTGTCCCCCGACTCGGACCAGGTCCAATTGTTATCTGCTGTCAGGTCGGCTTCGGCAAACAACGTTTTGTCCTTGTCATTGTCGGTGTACTGCCAGACCTTGATGCGGATGCTGTCCACCGCCGGTTCCACCGGCTGGCGGGTATCGGCATCCAGCCAGAGCTTGCTGACGGTCAGGTTGCTGTAGCGGTTGGTATACTGGGCCGTGGTGGTCTGGGCAGCACTGCCCACCTGGACATCTTCAAACTGGATGATTTTTTCTCCATCCATCGCCGTCCCCTTGCCCGTAGCGGTATCAAAGGCCGTCCGGGGGGTCTCGCTGCTCTTGTGGAACAGCACATAGTGGGGGGTATCGTCCTTCTGGTAGTTCTGGGGTGCTTTGGTCTCCACGATCTTATACAGCACGTCCGGCTTCAGAGTCTGGGGCCCGCCGTTTTCCAGCACCGTCAGGCTCACCTGGCCCTTTTCGTCGGTGGTGATGACGCCATTTACGCCGCCGCTCCAGGGCTGCCAGTCCTTGATTTGCAGATCATACTGCCAGATGGTAAACTCTGCTCCCTGCAATGCCACGCCGGAGTAATCGTCCACCTTGTGGAGCAGGAACTGTCCGGTGGAGGCAGTGGCGGCAGATGCATAGGTAAACTTGATGGAATCCGATTCGGTGGAGTCCCCATTGCCCAGCTTGACGGTATTGTCCACGTTGTAATCCTCAGCAGCACTGCCCTGCTTTACATCACATTGGTACACCAGGATCAGGGCGGTCTGGTTGGGGATCACCATGTGGAGCCAACCCTCGTCATCTGCCGGCAGCACCTGGTACAGGTTGCGAGGCACTTCATCCCCTCGGGTCACGGCGTTGGTGGCGTCGTCATACTGGAAGTAATACAGCTTTACAGACTCCGGATCTCCCCGGACAATGGCACCGTTCTGGGCCTTTACGTCGTCCCACAGCTCAATGGTCGGGGCCTTGTTGGCTTCCACCGACAGGTCCTTCCGGGCCGGGTTCACCACCACCTGGTACTCGATGCGGTCGGTTTTGCCATCCACCAGCTGTCCGGTCTTTTTCAGGGGGTCCACAGTCTTTTCCACCGTGGTGTGGAGGGTCTCGGTCAGCTCGCCCCACTGGGCCGTGTTGGTGTAGATCACCTCGCCCACCGAGGGGTTCTTCCAGCTGGGATCGTCGTCCACGCTCACCTTGTACAGAATGCGGAACTTGTGTTGTTCACGCTTGTTCAGGTTGTAGCCGCTGATGGTAATGGTCAGCTTCCGGGTGGCTTCCTCGTAGATTACAGTGGCATTGGCCCCCTCCAACTTGTCAGCCTTATCCGGGGCCCCTTTGTCCATGCCGATCGTTACCCAGTCGGTCTTGAACTCGGTGTTTTCCGGCAGGGTATCGGTGATGACGATGTCGGCATCATCCTCGGCAGCAGTCTGCACCACCAGCTGATAGTGGAGGTTGTTGCCGCTGAGGTCACTGTATTGGTAGGTCTGGTCTCCGCTTTGGTAACCAGATTCGTCCTGATCGCTGTTCGCCGACACCCGTTTTTCAAAGCTCTTGTAACTGTGGTAGGTGTCCTCTGCCTCAGCCCTCTGAGAGCTGCCTTGGATGCTGACGCTGTTTTTGTAAGTCCATTTCTCTCCGGTGGGCACATTGCTCTGATTCTCGTGGGTAGGGAGGTCCTTTACCTCCACACGCCGCACCGGGTTGCCATCTTCCTTGTTTATCTGGATGGTAAAGCTCCGCACCCGGGTGGAGGGGTCGTTGGCAGTCACCGTGCCGCCGGTGCCGTTGACACCGCTGTAGTAGGTGACGGTAATGACCCCGGCGGCCTTAGCATCAGCATAGTTCATGGTGCCGCCGTCGTGGAGGGTCAGGGTCAGGCCGTTTTCCAAAGCCTTCTCCAGCTCTGCGGCGTAGGCGTAGTGGGTGTCCAGCTGGGTCTGGCCGCTTTCGTTCACAGCGTCCTGGAGGGTCTCCACCAGGGTAAAGCTGCTTTCGCCAGCCGCATTGGCGGCAGAGATATTCCATTTGGCCAGGCCCTTGCTGCTGCTGGACAGCTCCTTGCTCAGGGTCCAATTCCCCTGCCCGATGTTCACGGTAGCCGAGGCCTCAAAGGTATGGTCGCTCTTGGTTTCCACCTTTGCAGTATTGGTCACCGTGCCGCCGCCCAGGGGGGTGGTGGTCTCAAAGGTGATGGTCAGCTCCGTCCCCGTGAAATCCGCCGGGATGGTATAGCCCTTTTGCAGAAAGTCCTCTGCCGGTATCGTATCGTTGCCTACCTTTACATCCCCTACGATTTTCACACTATCTGGCAAGTCATCTGTGATCTTGCAGCCCTGCAGCATATAGGACCCCAGGAAAGAATGGGGTACCTTTACAGTGATCGTCCACTGGATGTGGCCTGTCTTGGGGTCGTACTGGCCGTTCTTCTCAATACGCGGGGTTTTACATGTGTAGTATGCTTCAGCCTTCTTTTCCTCCCTGTCCCCTGCCTTCGCTGTTGCCGTATTGAAGATCATACCGACACCGTTGGGCATCTTGTCAAAGTCCGCATAGTTCCGCTGAACGTCATAGTACCAGATGTACTTTTCTTCGATCTCCAACGCCGGCAGCGGATCAAGGACCACCTGGGGGTTGCCGTTGCTGTCGGTTCCCAGTTTATACTCAGGGAAGGGGATCTCCGTTTCTTTGCCCGAGGCATCCACTTTGCAGAGTTTAAAGGTGTTTACCAGGTATTGGCCGCCCTTCAGGTAATCACCAGCACTGATTCCACTCTGATTCGTGTTCAGGGTATCCGTAAGGGTCACCGGGTCTTTGGTGCCGTTGGTGGTCTCCACCGTCACCATATAATGGTTTATGAAGGTGCCACTTTCCGGATGATTTTCAAAGGCACTCCAATAGCCGGTGTACCCTTTACTGATTTTTATATCTGCCGTTTTCTTCTTGATGGTCAGAGTAAAGCCATCTTTAAAGGTAATGTTTTTGTCATTTGCAAAATCATCTGCCCATACTTTCTGGGAGAACTGGAAGGTTCCGGTAAACTCCCGGTTGCCGTTGGCATCCAAACCGGTGAACTTATCACTTTTATAAAAGGTCAGCTTTGCCAGGCCGTCGGTGTCGATGGTATAGGTGCCAATGACCTTGTTGTTGTCGGTCACGTCCAGGATCTTGCCGGAGGTGGGCTGCTTGGGCTTCATGGCATCCGGCAGCTGGTAGCACAGGGTCCGCCGGTCCGGCGTCAAGGTGCCCGCAGGCAGCTTGTAGGTCATGGTGACCTGCACGTTGGTACCGCTTTCCACTTCATTCCCCATCAGGGTCTCCCAGGAGCCATTGACCTTCTGCTCGAACGCTATCTTAGTGATCCAGGTGGGGTCCAGCATCACCTCCGTATCGGCAGTTTCTGCCAGCAGGGCCGGGGCATCGGGGTCCTGCTGCCGGGCCTCGCCGACCCATTCCACCGTGGCCCCAAAGCCATCCTCATCTTCCAGCAGCGCATAGCTGCCGTCCAGCTCCTCCTGGGAGCCTGCCGGGTCCTCCGGAGCCACAGCGGTGGTCTCGGCGGCATAGGCGCCGGTCACCGAGATGACACTGGTCACGTCGGACATGGCAGCGGGCACCTCGGCCACCTTGCCGTCCACGTTGCCGGAGATCACGGTCAGGGTCCCGGCGTCGGGGTCCACGGCGGACACGACGCCCACCGTCTCGGTGGTCACGGTGCGGGTGTCCACCTGCGGCTCGGAAGCCGTGAGCTGGGCGGCGGTGTCGGGGTCCTCGTCCAGGTCCAGCAGGGCGATGCCATAGGAGCTCTCGTCCACGGCCACCTGCTCGGTGGTGAGGGTGTTGTAGATGACGATATCGCCGGGCCTTGCGGTGGAGCCGTCGGCGTCGGTGAGCCACTGGGAGCCGCGCAGGTCACTGTGCAGGGCCATCACGCCCGCACGCTGGGGCACCACCGTCTGGGGCACACCTGCAAAGTGCAGGCAGTAGGACAGGAACATCACGTCCCAGGCGCCGTAGGGGTTGCCGTACCAGGCACCATAGCGGGAGTAGCCGCGCAGCACCTGCTGGTCCTCCACATCCAGCTTGAAGTTCTTGTCGCTCTGCTGGTAGTCCAGCTGGGACTTTGCCACGGTGAGCAGGTCCTCGGCCCAGTTGCCGTTCAGGGCCACGTTGGCCGCGGCCTGCCATTCCTCGGCAGTCTCCACGTCGGCCTGAGTATCGGCCAGGCACTCCACGGTGTGGTGGTGCTCCGGGATGGTGCACACCAGCTCCTCGGTGTAGCAGGCGTCGGTGTGGTGATGCAGCACCGGCTCCTCCGGGGTGGTCTCGGCCGGCTCAGGGGGCAGGTCCACCACGGGGCGGCTGGCAGGCATTTCCTGATAGGCGGGGTTGGGCTCCTCCACCAGTTCGCCCTCGTCCAGGCCGCACACCAGCTCATACTCGGTGGTGTAGCAGCTGTCGTCGTGGATATGCTCGAACTCGCCGCAGATGAGCGCACCGTACTCGTCAAAGCAGTCGTCGGTGTGCTCGTGCTCTTCCTGATAGCAGGTCAGCACCCGGTGCTCCTCGTAGCAGGCATCGGTATGCTCATGGGGCACCCAGATGGTCTCCGGCTCGGTCTGCACCGGCTCTTCCAGCTCTTCCGGCTCTTCCGCGCTGTAGGCGGACACCAGATCGGCACTGCTGTCCGAAGAGGTGACGGGCGTTTCCGGCTCGCCCTCCTCGTAACCGCAGGTGAGCACTTTTTCGTAGCAGGCCGCCGTGTGCTGGTGCTCCTCGTAGCCGCAGTGGTAGTCGGCCGTCATGGTGATGCCCACCCCATGGAGCTGCCAGTTGACGAACAGGGTGGTGAGCAGGGCCAGCACCAGCATCATGGCCACATAGCGCCGGGCCTGTACATGCTGCCTGCGGAACCGCTCGATCAACCCGTTGATGATATCCTTCATAGTAAACACGTCCTCTTGGTTCGCTCTGTGCCCTGGCAGCCGCACACCGCTGCAGGCCCACAGAAGGGTCCGTTCATCGTTTGTGCAACAAAAGCGTCACAAAATTTTCGATACACTGTCATTATACCATTTTAAGGCGTTCATTTCAACTCAGGGGCGTGCTTTTCCGGCAATAGAATGCACACGATGCGCACCATGCAAGGGGTCAGGGGCAGCCACAGCACCGTGCAGCCCAGATTGAACAGGGTGTGGGCGTTGGCGATCTGCCGGGCCAGCACGGCGCTCTCCGGCCCGTGGGGCGAGACCAGCCGCACCAGCGCGGTGAACTGGGGCAGCAGCAGCCAGCACACCGCCGCCCCGGACAGGTTGAACAGGGCGTGGGCCGCCGCCAGACGTTTGGCGTCCCGGCTCTGCCCCACCGATGCCAGCACCGCCGTGACCGTGGTGCCGATGTTGTCCCCCAACAGCACCGGGATGGCTCCCGCAAGGCCCAGCAGGCACCCGCCGTCCGGCCCGGGGCGGGCGGCTACCTGCTGCAGCACCGCAATGGTGGCGGAGCTGCTCTGCACGGCAAGGGTCATGCCCAGCCCTGCCAGCAGGCCCAGGCCGGGGCGGTGCCGCACCTGGGCCATCCACTGCCGGAACACCGGCCCCGCTGCCAATGGCTCCATGGCCTCGGCCATGACCGCGATGCCCTCAAACAGCAGGCCGAAAGCAAACAGCGCCTGCCCGGCTGCGTGCAGACGCCCGCGCCCCGCGAACCAGAGCAGCAGCCCCGCCACCAGCAGCAGATACCGGGCATCCTCCAGCCGGAAGGCCAGCAATTGCGCGGTGACCGTGGTGCCGATGTTGGCCCCGAACACCACCGGCACGGCCCGCTGCAGGGTCAGCAGCCCGGCCCCCACAAGGCCCAGCACCAGCACCGTGACCGCCGAGCTGCTCTGCACCACCGCCGTGACCGCCGCCCCCGTGAGCACCCCGGCCAGCGGGTGGGCCGTGAGCCGGGCAAGGGCCTGCCGCAGGGTGTCCCCCGCCGCCTGCTGCAAAGCGTCCGTGAGGGTGTCCATACTGTATAAGAAAAGTGCCGCCCCGCCGAACAATTGCAGGATCATCCACAAACGCTGTTCCATGCCCGATGCCCCCTTTGCTTTATGTGTATGCGGGACACAAACGTTTGTGAACTTTTGTGAAACAATCCCTGCAGGGGGTTGCAATCCGGCCGGCAAAAGGCTATTATTGTCAAGCGTTAACAGTTAACAGCTGTTAAGTAATTTTTGAGAGGAGGGATCGCGTGTCTGAGGAATCCACGTTGAGTTTCCGTGGGCTTTGCCGCTACATCCACCGGCTGAGCAAAGCATCCAAGGCCGGCATGAAGGCCGCTCTGGCCGACTGCCCCAAGCGCCACTTCCCCATGCTGGAAGGGCTGCTGGGCTGCATTCGGCTCCATGGACAGGACGGTGCCGTTTATATCTCCGATCTTGTTCAGGAGCTTCATCAACCGCTTCCTGCCATTTCCCGCACGGTGCGGCAGATGGAGCAGGACGGCCTTGTGGAACGCTTTGCCGACCCTGCCGACCGCCGCAAGACGCTGGTGCGTTTCACGCCCAAGGGGTACGAGGCCTGCCGACAGTGCGAGGCTGCTCTTGGGGACTACTTTTCCAGTGTCATGGCCCGGCTGGAGCCGGAACAGCTGGCCCAGATGGAAGCGCTGCGCGGCGCGCTGATGGAAGCCATTCTTGCGGAAAACGCTGCGCGTACCACCAAACCGAAGGGAGAACCAAACCATGACAAAGATCTTTAAGCAGCTGGCCCGTCACTGGGCCGTCTGCCTCGTGGTGTTCGCACTGCTGTTCGTGCAGGCGTACTGCGATCTGTCGCTGCCGGACTACACCAGCAAGATCGTGGACACCGGCATCCAGCAGGGCGGCATCGAAAGCCCCCTGCCCGACACCGTGCGGCAGAGCACCCTGGATGCCCTCTCGCTGCTGATGCGCGAGGAGGATGCCGCTGCCTTCCAGAACGCCTACACCGCCGACGGCGATGTGCTGCGCCTGCGCACCGACCTGACCGCCGACGAGCGCACTGCGCTGGAAGATGCCGTGACCACGCCGGACATCGTGCTGTATCTGGCGGCCACCCAGGCAGCCAACACCCCCGCCGGGCAGACCGGCATGGGCATGACCGGCCTTGCGGACCTGCAGGCCTCCGGTGCCGACCGCAATCCCGACACGGAAACCGAGACCGCAGCCCCCACGGCGGAGGACCTGGACACCGTGTGCGGCCAGTTTGCCGCCATGAGCCAGATGCCCGGCTTCAGCCGCGACGCCGTGCAGCAGCAGCTGACCGGTGCCATCGGCCAGCTGGACGACACCGTGGTGGAGAACCTGAAGAGCCAGGCTCTGCTGCTGGTGGGGCTGGAATACGAGGCCCAGGGCATTGCCCATGCTGTGCAGATGCACTATTTGTATAAGGTAGGCGGCCAGATGCTGGCCCTGACCCTGCTGATGGTGGCCGTGTCCATCGCGGTGGGCTTCCTGGCCTCCCGGGTGTCCGCCGCCATCGGCCGCGACCTGCGCCGCGAGACCTTCTCCAGCGTCATCCACTTCTCCAATGCGGAGATCGAAAACTTCTCCACCGCGTCCCTCATCACCCGCACCACCAACGACATCCAGCAGGTGCAGTTCGTCTGCGTCATGCTGCTGCGCATGGTGGCCTATGCGCCCATTCTGGGCATCGGCGGTGTGCTGCACGTCATCGGCAGCTCTTCGGGCCTGTCCTGGATCGTGGTGCTGGACGTGGCTTTGCTGCTGCTGCTCATCCTCGTCCTGATGAACGTGGCCATGCCCAAGTTCAAGATCATGCAGACGCTGGTGGACCGGCTGAACCTCGTCAGCCGCGAGATCCTCACCGGCATCATGCCGGTGCGTGCCTTCAGCCGGGAAGCCTTTGAGGAGGCTCGTTTCGACAAGGCCAACAAGGACCTGATGGGCACCCAGCTGTTCACCAACCGCGCCATGGTGGCCATGATGCCCTTTATGACCCTGATCATGAACGGCACCAGCCTGCTCATCGTGTGGTTCGGCGGCAAGGCCATGGACAACGGCACCATGCAGGTGGGCGAGATGATCGCCTTCATCACCTACACCATGCAGATCGTCATGTCCTTCCTGATGCTGGCCATGGTGGCCGTCATGCTGCCCCGTGCCGGTGTGGCCGCAGACCGCATCGACGAGGTCATCCGCACCAAGGCCACCATCCACGACCCGGACGAAGCCGACGCCAAGGCCGCAAAGGAGCACAAGAACTGGCAGGGCGTGGTGGAGTTCCAGGACGTGAGCTTCCGCTTCCCCGGTGCCGACAGCGACGCACTGGAGCACATCAGCTTTACCGCAAAGCCCGGCGAGACCACTGCCATCATCGGCTCCACCGGCTGCGGCAAGAGCACCCTGCTCAACCTGATCCCCCGCTTCTACGACGTGACCGGCGGCAGCGTGACCGTAGACGGCATCGACGTGCGCCAGATGCCCCAGGCACAGCTGCACGACCTGCTGGGCTATGTGCCCCAGAAGGGCGTGCTGTTCAGCGGCACCATCGACAGCAACCTGAAGTTCGGCGGGGACCACATCACCGACGCCGCCGTGAAAAAGGCCGCTGCCATCGCACAGGCCACCGAGTTCATCGACGCAAAGCCGGAGGGCTACGCAAGCCCCATCGCACAGGGCGGTTCCAACGTGTCCGGCGGCCAGAAACAGCGCCTGTCCATCGCCCGTGCCATTGCCAAGGACCCGAAAATTTATCTGTTCGACGACAGTTTCTCGGCCCTGGACTACAAGACCGACGTGGCCCTGCGCCGCGCCCTGAAAGCCCAGACCGACAACGCCACCGTCATCATCGTGGCACAGCGCATCTCCACCGTGCTGCACGCAAACCAGATCCTGGTGCTGGACGAGGGCCGTCTGGTGGGCAAGGGCACCCATGCCCAGCTCATGGCCAGCTGCCCGGAGTATCAGGAGATCGCCCGCAGCCAGCTGAGCCAGAAAGAGCTTGACCTGGGCATTCTGAATACGGAAAAGGAGGGTGTGTGATATGCCAAGACCCGGACGCATGACCACCGAGCGCGCCAAGGACTTCAAGGGCACGCTGCGGCAGCTGATCGGCACCATGAGCCACTACAAACTGCCGCTCATCACGGCCATTGTCTTTGCCATTCTGTCCACCATCTTCAACATTGCCGGCCCCAAGGTGCTGGCCAAAGCCACCACGGCCCTTGCCACCGGCTGGATCGCCAAGCTGCGGGGCACCGGCAGCATCGACTTTGTGTATATCGGCCGGGTGCTGCTGTTTTTGCTGGGGATGTACCTGCTGAGCAGCGCCTTCAGCTTTATTCAGG
>OGUG01000651.1_pt1 | contig 16284 bp, 12 predicted proteins | sample 1573711 | NCBI WGS metagenome assembly OGUG01 (sample SAMEA2582006, study PRJEB24529) | metagenome | biome: Human gut stool | place: China | collected 2011 | reverse complement strand
TTGATACTCTTCAGACCTTTTTCTACGGCGGTCTGTGCCTGAAGGAAAGATGTACCGCATGAGCCTATCGCCCACACCAGTAGGAGAGAAGTGATTGTCTTTTTCATAATGAGAGCAAAAATAGGCAGAACTTATGAATTTCACAAACTTATCCTAAAAATTGAGATTGATTCCAGTCATCACAGTGGCACGCGGCATGGGATACCCGGCATTGATTTCATATTTCTGTGCCAACAGGTTTTCACCACATGCCCAGATGTCCAGCCAGCGGTTCACACGGAAGGTAGCACGCAGGTTCTAAAGCACGAAATCTTCGGTCACCACGGGGTCTGTCTGCGTATAAAGTCCGGCAATGTATTGCAGCCCCGTAGATACGTTCCACCGCCCTCGCGAGAAACTGGTTCCGGCATAAAGTTTATGTTCCGGAGCAGCGATGACCGGATTCTTCATGTGAAGGTAACTGTAATTTCCGTCTACCGACCAGTGGCGGTCGATACGGTAGGCAGCCTGTACTTCTACACCCGCATTCTCTATCTCTCCGGAGTTCTGGTTCAGCATACCACTTCCGTGAGGATTCGGCGACGTCTGGATAAGGTTCTTTCCGTCAATAAAGAACAGATTGACGCCATACTGCAGCTTGCCATTCATCAGTTGCTGTGAGAAGGCCAGTTCATAGTTCCACATAGATTCTGGTTGCAGGTCAGGGTTTTGTGGCGGGAACATGTACATTTCCCGAAGGATAGGGTAGCGGAAACCTTTTGAAGCCGATGCCTTCAGTTCCATAGCTTGTGGCAGATGAAAAGCCAGACCGACCTGCGGTACCCATTCCGTTCCCACACGCGAATGATGGTCTACCCGAAGTCCGGCATTGAACGTCAGCCACGAACGGATGTCCTGACGCAAGTCCACGTATCCGGCCAGTTCATCTTCCTGTTTATCCACCAGGTCGGCAGACGTACCCGCATTTTCTCCACTCACATATTCATTCCACGCATGCCCTCCGTAGCGGAACCAGTCAAAACCAAAGGTAATGCGGTTTCCCTTGAAGAATCGGGAACTTTGATAGAGCGAAACACCCATCATGTGGTCGCGGGAGTTGAAGCGGGCATCTTGCGGACCCTCTCCGGCAGAAGGAGTGTATCCGTTGTTAATCCAGTGGTTCCCCCAGTTATAGAAAAAACTCCATGCGCCGGAAGTCTTTTCGTAGCGGTTCTCCATGGCAAAAGAAGTGACTCCGCGCGTAATGCGCTGGTCGCCGTCGAGTAACGGGGCAGTTATCGGACCGGGATAGGAGGCATTGAAATGTGTCACGTTTACATCTCCATGCAGGTTCCAGTGTTCAGCCACTTCATATCCCAACTTGGCATATCCGCCGTATTGTTCAAATCCCATATCGGTCCGATGTCCGTCGGTCCGATTGTAGGAGCCCGATACCACACTCGAGAACCGTCCCTTGCGGACACGGTTGGTGAGTTCCGTTTCCAGCGTGTTATACGAACCATAACCCGCATGAAGATGTGTATCGACCCCGTCTTCCTGCATCTTCCGTGTCACAATATTGATCACGCCTCCCATAGCATTCGAACCGTAAAGTACCGAGGCAGGCCCTCTCAACACCTCTACGCGCTCGGCCAGAAACGACTGGTAGGCATCGGCTATCGGATGACCGAAAATCCCTGCATATTGCGGATGACCGTCAATCATGACCATCAACCGGGCCGTACCTCCACTCAGTCCGCGCAGAGAAATTCCACCCGCCGCTCCGGTTGACACACCGTAGCCCATGATGCCTCGCGAAGTAACAAAGAGTCCGGGCACCTGTTCAGTAAGCACGGGCAGCAAAGACGGTTGCAAGGCACTTTCTATCTGGGCGCGCCCTACGACCGACACGGTCTGTGAAAGATGCCGCACATCCGTTTCATGGCGTGCTCCGGTCACTACCACCTCGTCTATCTGGTGAATCTTGCTTGTCAATGAAAGTGTATCTCGTTGTGGCTTCCGGGCCATTCCTGCATGGCAAGCCAGGCCGAGCAGTAAAACAGGTATCGTTCGTTTTTTTCATTCAAGTCGTCAATTAAATGTATGCACGTAAAAGGATGCAAAAGTAAAAAATCCTATTAAAAACAAATTGCTCAGAGCCAATATAATTGCCCCTGAGCAAAACCTTATTCTAATTCTTTTTATCAAGTTTTTTATTCTGCTAACGAGAGGGTTACGGTAACTTCTCCTTTGCCACCCAGCAAATCCAGCATCTCATTGCGGCTGGACACGCCATCCACCTTTCCCAAGCGGGTAAAGTTCCATGAATTCGTATCGTAATAAATAACAAACGAGTTGCCCTGATACAGAATCAGGTCGCCGGGAGATGTGGTTGTCTGCCGGTCATTTCCCGACTGTTCGGGTGTGTTCGTTTCAGGTGCAGACGGGGTATCGTCCGAAGGATTGCAGGCAAACAGAGTCATGCCAGCAAAAAGCAGAAGCGGGAATAACAAGATTCTCTTCATAAATAGAAATGTAGGTGACAGAAAAGGGAAGAGTGAAAGGTCATCGGCTCCCGACAAAAGCGAGAAGCCGATGACGCTGGATAGATTATTGCAGTTTACTATATTCTTCGTCTGAGACAGGTTCCAGCCATTCGTTCGAAGTGTTTTCTCCTTCCACTTCGAATGCCAGGTGTGCAAATCAGCTGTCGGCTGCTGCCCCGTGCCAGTGCTTCACGCCGGCAGGAATATGAATCACCGTGCCCGGCAGAATCTGTACGGCAGGTTTTCCTTCTTCCTGATACCAGCCACGGCCAGCTACTCCGATAAGCATCTGTCCGCCGCCTTTAGTCGCCCGGTGAATATGCCAGTTGTTGCGGCATCCCGGTTCAAAGGTCACATTGAATACCGGCACCTGTTCCTTCGAAACCGGAGCCAGGTAACTCTGACCGATAAAGTATTGTGCAAATGCGGTATTCGGTTCTCCGATTGGGAAAATCATTTCGCGCTGGAAAGCTGCCTTTGCCTCTTCTCCGGCTACATCTTCCGCCCACACTTCCTTGGCCTGACGGAAAGCGGCCCATGCTTTCGGCCATCCGGCATAAAAGGCAATGTGCGTAATGATTTCCGAGATTTCCGTACGGGTGATGCCGTTCTGCTTGGCAGTCTGCAAGTGATAAGTCAGCGAGCTGTCGGTAATCCCCTGACTGATAAGTGAAGTGATGGTGACCAGACTCCGGTCGCGCAGACCGAGTTTGTCGGTACGGCTCCACACCTCACCGAAAAGTACATCATCATTAAGTTCCGCGAATTTAGGAGCAAAATCTCCCAGCTGATCGCGTCCAGCTGTCTGTTTAATCGTTTCCTGTGCCATAATAGTTGTACTGTTTATTACCCATGCGGCAAGCGCAAGGACCATTTGTATTTTCATAATGGTATGAGTTATTGGTTTGTCTTCTTTTTCAATGGCAAAGTTAACCGATTAATATGGGGAGAATGTATACCATTTACAGATGTTTATACCCGAATTGTGGAAAGTGTTTTCTATATATAGCGAAACCGCCATTTCGGAAATGGCGGTTTCGAAACTTATTCATTGATTACTCGGTTCAACTCCTCCACATGATGCAGGATAATCCATAGATACATAGTCGATACCACATGAACGGCAGAGTTCAGCTCCTGTAGAGAAGCATCTGGAGCGGTATGTGACTCGTTGTTTCTCCACTGTTTGACAAGCTCCAAATAAGTATAGAACTTCTGGTATCTCTCATCTTGATTGTACTTCAATCCTCTCAAACAACTGAAAGACAAGATACAATCTATAAATGTAGGCATACTGCTTTCATTCTTAGTATTGACCATTTCCTTCTGATGTAACAAATAATACACCTTCTTCAGGAAGACCTCATATTTGGTGACGATTGTATTAAAAAGCCTGCGTTTGTCTACCAGTTTCATATTTTCCAGACAATAAATCCGGTTAAACGAGTCCAATAAAAGTTCGTTGGCTCCATCTATTGTAGCTACAGACTTTGCACTTAATGTCTTTATAAAGCAGTCAGCAGCAAGAGATAAATCCGGCAAATACGGAGCAAGGTCTGAGAACTCAGCTTTCAAATCTGTCAGGAATCTTTCTTTGAACAATGCAGTGATAAACGGTAGTTCATCTTCCTTCCTTTTGTAGTTCTCGTACATTACCCTGGCCATCTGTGTCATTACATTTCTGTAAAAATCGCTGTTCTCAAAAAGCTTGGCAAAAGAATCCATCTGCTCTACATAACAGCCTCTGGCAACCTCATCGAATATCTGAGGGAATATACTTTCCTCGAACTGCTTTTCATCCGTATTGTTGGCCTGTTTGGTCAGTTTCCTTTTTGCTGTCGAAACCATTTTGTCATAAATAGATTCCACTATCACCCTGTCAGCTTCAGAGAACTGACCCTGATACATGATGTTAACCTTGTCAATGATACGACTGAGCAGGTCCTCATTGTCATTCTTTGGCTTTCCAGCTTTCGGGTTCTCACCTTTAAGAGGCTTCACTGATTCCTCCATCTGAATGGAAACCGTTTCTCCCTCCGATATCTTTGAGTTTACCAGCATAATCTGTTTGTTCAGGTCAATCCTTTCTTTGGGATTCTTAGGCAGAAGTCTGTACAGATAGTCGGCATACACATAAGCTTTATACAACTCCTTATCAAAAGTTCTTGCTATCTGAGCCATATAAGAATAGAAACGGACGAAATTTTTGATTTTCGATCTTACCTCAAAGCGTTTTTCTTCATCAAGCTCTTCGTATCGGCCGATGGTACTCTTGAAAGCATTCGACAAAACTCCCAAACGGTCCTTCTGCTTGCTGATGTCTTGCAGCAGGTCAAAGAACTTTTGCTCGTCAGCTTCAGTCCATAGCTGAAACATCTGTATATCTTTTCTGAAAGTATACACATAGTTTACATCCACGGGATTTATCAGTTCAGTCCCTTTATAGAAAGGCTCGAACGATTTCTTTATATCCTCCGGCTTATTGCAGAAATCGAGTACGTATGTATCCTTCTTGTCTTTATGCCATCTGTTCAGACGTGACAAAGTCTGTACAGCTTTCACGTTCTTCAATTTTTTATCTACAAACATGGTGTGCAGTCTTGGTTCATCAAATCCAGTCTGATACTTGTCTGCCACCACCAGCATATTATACAAGTCTGAGGCAAAGTACAGCGGCAACTTGGCTTCCGAAATATTGCGTCCGTCAGCAGAGTTCAACTTCGTTTCGGTATATTCCACTCCCTCATACGATACCGTACCGGAGAAAGCCACCATAGGATTTACATCAGTAATATTGTTTTCCTGACAATACCTCTTAATTTCCAGAAAATATCGTACCGCATGAGCACGCGAAGAGCATACCACCATAGCTTTTGCTTTTCCAAGCATAGCATTGAGTGTCACCTCCCTGAATTTCTCCACAATGATAGCCGTTTTCTGCGCTATCACATGCTGATGATTGTCATGGAAAGCCTTGATAGCACGTGTAGCAGGAGTTTCCTGATACGAAGGATCAGCCTCTATACGCTTGGCAATTTCGTAAGTAGTGTCATACGTGGTATAATATTTCAGCACATCCTTAATGAATCCCTCTTCTATGGCCTGCAGCATGGAATAGTTGTGATAAGCCACATATTTGTTGTCTTCCGGATTTTCACCTTCTTCAGCCAACTCACCGAAAGTCTGCAGCGTCTTTGGCTTTGGAGTTGCCGTAAATGCATAGAAGTACAGATTGTTGTGCTGTCCCTGGGCCAATAAATCTTCCATAAGGGCATCCTTCTTCTTTTCCAGTTCTTCAGCCTCAATCTCTTCTATTTCTGCATATTCTCGCAAAGCGTCATCCGTATCGGCCAATGCCGCTTTCAGCTTCTCCGCACTTTTGCCCGACTGTGACGAATGAGCCTCGTCTACAATGATGGCATATCTCTTGCCGCTGCGGCTCGTCAGTTCTTTATAGATAACTGGGAAACGGTGTAGGGTAGTGATAACAATTCTTGTATTATCATCGTTGATGATTCTTGCCAGTTTCTTCGAGTCATCATTATCGGTAATGGTTTCTATCTGTCCGTCTATATGGTCGAAACCAAGAATCGTATTTTGAAGCTGCTTGTTCAGCACACGTCTGTCGGTAATAACAAACACACTGTTAAACATATTCTTTAAATCGGCATTCTGAAGCCCTGCCAGACGATAGGTAAGCCAGGCAATTGAATTGGACTTACCCGAACCCGCCGAGTGCTGAATCAGATAATTGTTTCCATGCGGCTTTTTCAGATACATGTATTTCATGTGTTCATCGGCAGCCAAATCAAAGTTTTGCATCCCGCTGTTGGTATGCTTGCTGGCACAATTCGCATAATACGTATCGGCCACCAGCTTTTCCACCACATCCAGCTGATGATAACGAGGGAAAATTATCTTTACGGAAGTTTCCGTCACCTCCTTTTCTTTGCCATGCTTGTCAATGATAATCTTCAGTTTCTCTTCTTCCTGACGGGAGATGTACCGCTGAAATATGGAAAGCAGCATTTCTCTGCACAAGATTTTCTCCCACAGATACGAAGTGACATATCCTCCGTCCTCACGTTCGGGATTGCCCGCACCGCCTACTTCTCCCGCACCGTTGGAACCCTGATTAAAAGGGATAAAGAAAGTCTTTTCCTTTTTTAGTTCGGTAGTAAGAGCCACTTCATACAGGTCAACTCCGAAGTATGCCAATATTCTATTGTTGAAATGAAACAGCGGTTCTTTCGGGTCTCTGTCTGTGCACCACTGACGCTTGGAATCCTCCACATTCTGACCCGTAATCTGGTTTTTCAGTTCGAGTGCCACCACTGGAATACCATTCAACGAGAGCACCATATCAATAGTGTTCTTGTTCAGTTTGGAATAAGCAAACTGACGTGTTACGGTAAGAATGTTGGCATCGTAATTTGCCACCAGCTCATCGTTCAGCAGTGATGCCGGAGCAAAATAACAGAACCTGATATTTATACCCATATCGCTTATGCCTTTGCGCAGCACATAAATCAGTCCGTAGCGCGACACATCATCCTGAAACACGCGATACAGCTGTTTCTCAGCCTTGTCGCCATACTTGGTTACATATCGTTTCCACTGCTTTGGCTGTGTCTTTTCTATAAAGGAGATAAGTACAGGCATATCTATAGCTCTGTCCTTGTCGTATGTATCCTGATTGCCTTTGATATAGCCGCCCTCTGTGATAAGATATCGTTCTATATCGGCTTCAAAGTTCTTTTCCTTTAAGTCTGTGGTATTCATAGTTATATCTTTATTTAATCTTTGTCTTTGGTTTTTACTACCCAACTTCCTTTATCACCTTTTCCGTTTATACGTTCCAGCAATCCTCTTTCTATGAGTGAAGGAGTCATACGTTTTACGGTTCTTTCCGATTTCCCAATATGTTCCGCTATGTCGGATTGCGTAGCTTTGGGATTTTCTTTCAAGAAATTAAGTAATGCCATTTCATCCAGCGTACAGCTCAAAGTGCCATTCAAAGTGCCATTTTGGCTCTTTGAGTCCTCTTTTTTGGCACTTTGAGAAAAGTTTATGTTCATTTCTCTATTACTGAGATTGTTCTCTTCCCCAAACAACATATTTCTCAGGAACATTTCCAGGTACTTTGTATTAGCAGAAACCCCTTTTGTATAGTTATTGTAGTTGGCACGTACAAGTGCATTTCTGAAATACCACGAATGTTTCTTGAATATATCATTATCTACTTTAAATCCGAATGTCTTCAGGTATTTCATAAGGAATACAGCTATGGTTCTGGTATTGCCTTCGCCGAAAGCATGTATCTGCCAAACACCTGAAATAAATTTACCGATTCTCTGTAAAGCCTGTTCTGCATTCATGGCGGGATAATCAGTAGCCTTTTCCTGCGCAAAATCATATTCCAAAGTAGGGCGAATCATTTCATAATCCGAGTAGATTACCGTATCGCCGTCAAGCACCCATTCTTTTTTGGTGATATTATAATCACGGATTTGTCCGGCATGCTTGTAGAGACCTTCGAACAGGCGCTTATGAATATATAGCAGATAATCCGGTGTAAACGAGAATGTTTTTTCAGAAAGCAACTCCGTGATGCGTGCCGATACTTTATCAGCTTCTTCTGTTCGCTCATTTTCTATTTCCCCACGGGAAGATTTCGATTGATAGTACGTATCAATCAGATGTTTCACTTCATCAATGGAAATGTCTCCCTCTATATGTTGCTGTGCCGTCTGAATAAGATACTCAGACGGTTTTAGTCCATCCACATCCTGCAAACCGATAGCGACTTGCCATGCGGCTGCTTTCTCTTTCTGGTCGGGTTCTCCCTGTCGGATATATTTGTCGAATTCAGTCATGGCTTATACTTTTCTTTTTCCGGTTACACACTCGAAAATCAATGATTTTTTGTAGTCTTTCAGCTTCTCTATCTTCTGTTGTTTGATGGAAATTAGTTCGTCTATCTCGCTGCATTTCTGGTCGAGGTAGTTGGCGATGGATTGTTGTTCGGAGAGAGGTGGTACTGATAATATTAACTTTTCTAAAGTTCTCATTCCAATGTTTTGTTGAGTGCCGTATGACCAGTTCAGTTCAATCTGTTTTTGATATCCATTAGATTGTAATTGATAAAATAAAAAACGCGGTAGCATTCGTTCCTTATTACATCTGAAAACTGCAAGTGGAGACCATATAGTAAATTTGACATCTGTATCAACAATTGCTACACGTCCAGTAGTCGCACCGGATTTTATCATATATATATCATCAACTTGAGGAACATATTTTTTACAACATTCTTGATAAAAGTTTTCAGAAATATATCCTCTAATGCGTGAAAAATCAATTCTACCATTACCAAAAGAGACAGCTTCTGCTGAAACAAAGGGTATTCCTGTCTCAAAAAGTCCAGGAGTTGTATGCGGTCCATCTGTTATAGGCATACTTAAACTGAATAGAGTTTTACTTGCTTCCCAATGCTCTGGAATCTCCCCAATCCATTCAATACCACTATCTTTTAGAGGAACATTTTTATCCAAACCTTTTGTTACAGCTTCAGTAATGACAGATTGCTTGTAGCTTTGCAGTTTAGTTATTATTTCCTCTTGCAAAGTTATCAGTTTGTCTACTTCACCACATTTTTGGTCAAGGTAGGTGGCGATGGATTGTTGTTCAGAGAGAAGGGGAATAGCGATCTTTATTCTACCAAGATTTTCTTGACTTAATTTGGGCTGAGCTGATCCTGTGATAAAGAGTGAATAGTCTGCAGCTTCAAATGTATATGCACAGAAATCATAATTATTATTTCTAGGTTTTAATATATGCGCATGATTATTAACCCAAAATTTACCTTTCGCTTTATATACAAGTGGTAAATTTCTCATTACAAGATTTGCACCATCTTCACCAATTAACAATACTTCATCATCAACATTATAATAATCGATTTTATCAATGACACCTGATGCTCCATAATAATCGTATATGGGGTTGTTTCTTGAACGGTGTTCTGCTGAGATAGGCTCCCTTAAATAATCTAGATTATCACATATATTTTTAATTCGTTTCAATATCCAATGCTCCGGAATCTCCCCAATCCATTCAATACCACTATCTTTTAGAGGAACATTTTTATCCAAACCTTTTGTTACAGCTTCAGTAATGACAGATTGCTTGTAGCTTTGCAGTTTAGTTATTATTTCCTCTTGCAAAGTTATCAGTTTGTCTACTTCACCACATTTTTGGTCAAGGTAGGTGGCGATGGATTGTTGTTCAGAGAGAAGGGGAATAGCGATCTTTATTCTACCAAGATTTTCTTGACTTAATTTGGGCTGAGCTGATCCTGTGATAAAGAGTGAATAGTCTGCAGCTTCAAATGTATATGCACAGAAATCATAATTATTATTTCTAGGTTTTAATATATGCGCATGATTATTAACCCAAAATTTACCTTTCGCTTTATATACAAGTGGTAAATTTCTCATTACAAGATTTGCACCATCTTCACCAATTAACAATACTTCATCATCAACATTATAATAATCGATTTTATCAATGACACCTGATGCTCCATAATAATCGTATATGGGGTTGTTTCTTGAACGGTGTTCTGCTGAGATAGGCTCCCTTAAATAATCTAGATTATCACATATATTTTTAATTCGTTTCAATATCCAATGCTCCGGAATCTCCCCAATCCAAGCAATACCACTATCTTTATATTTATCGTATCTATTTTCCATAATCCTCAATCTTCCTAATTTAAATTAAAGAATAATCAATCCATGTAGCATTAGTTTTTCAGCTTCTTCTGCTCCTTTTCAAAATTCTCTAAAAAATGAATCTCTACAGGCGAAAAGCTATAAGCTGTTCTTTCCTTGAACTTGTCGTACTCCGTATCTGCTTTCTGCTTTGCAAGTTCGGCAGAAATCTTTCCAGCATGGCTTAACAGTTCTTTACCGGAAAGCTTTAGGAAATCGTCTAACTTTTGAATCCAGTCCTTCATATACATAGGCTTATGCGATTTAGCCTGAAGTTCGGCAAAATCCAAGTATAGACTGACGATTCTGTTGAGCGTATCCAGCTCATCGGAAGAAAGATAGTTCTTCGCTATTTCCGCATCGGTACGTTTGGGCAATGCTCCCGTCCATGAAGTCAGTCCCATGAAATCTTTTTCCGCGTTAGCACGTTCGTTTATAATTTCGGCAGCGGTATGACCATGTACAGAGAAATGCATCTTGTTTTGTACAGTCTTGAAGAACTGCATGGTAGTCTCTGTACGCGGGTCATAATCTATACTCAGAGCATAAATTTCGAGTATCTTGCGGTAGAATACCTTTTCCGAGGAACGGATGTCACGGATACGGCTTAGCAGCTCGTCGAAATAGTTTCCTCCGCCAGCTCTTTTCAGCAAATCATCGTTCATGGCAAATCCTTTTACAAGATATTCACGCAGAACTTGTGTAGCCCATATTCTGAACTGTACGCCACGGTGCGACTTGACACGATAACCTACACTGATTATCATGTCGAGGTTATAGTATGCCACCTGATATTTTTTATTGTCAGCGGCAGTTGTTGCAAAAAATGCAACAACTGAATCCGGATTCAATTCTCCATCCTCGAATACATTCTTTATATGTCTTGAAATGGTAGATTTGTTTCTTTGGAACAACTCTGCCATCTGGTCGGCTGTAAGCCAAACCGTATCATTGCATAGCGTTACTTCTATCCTTGATTTGCCATCCTCTGTCTGGTAAAGAATTATACTTCCGTTGTTAGGCTGCCCATTCATGGTTGATTCTCTTTTTATGGAGTTACATCTATTCACCCCAAAATCTTAGACATCAGTTCCGATTCTCTTTCCTCCAATTTTTTCAGTTCATCGAATATTACTGAACTTGCTGTAAGAGGAGTATATTTATAAAACTCACGTGTCAGCGGAATTTCATAACCTATCTTACTTTCTGATTCGTTGTACCAGAAGTCGGGAGCATACGGACGTACGTTTTTGTCGAGGTATTCCGTAATATCCTCTTTCCAAGGAATAATCTCGCTGTCCTTCAGTTCTGGGTCAGGTGCAAATCCACTTTCCTGGTCAACAGGCTTTACGTATGCTTCCATCATATCAGGGTTACGTTTGCCGAAATAGTTTCTCAACAAAGCAACCTTTCCCTGCGGCACTTTTATCTTGGCCTTCTTCAGCTCAAGGAAGAAAGTTATATCAGGAAAACCTACGTGCCCAGGCATATTTGCTTCCCAGTATGCAGCCATCTCTTTCAGTAAGGCTTTGTCTGCTTCCTTATAATTGGCCGCAGTAGTCTCGTCAAAATGAATATCCTTGTACTCCAGCCGCAAGGGGCGGTTGATGGTGAGTTTTGTAAACTTAAAATCCTCCACATCTTTTACCTTACTTTCCACTTTTAGCTCAGGATTATGCTCGGAGATATATTCCCAGTTGGTAAAATCGTGATAAGCCTGCATAATCAGTTCGCGGCAAAGAGTGGTAATCTCTACACGCTTATTGCCAAGCGGCTTGCGCAGTTTCTCGAAGCATTTGCTGGCATCGATCAGCTGCACCTTGCCCGCACGTTCTTCCGACTTGTTTTTGCTCACTACCCAAATATAGGTAGCAATACCCGTATTATAAAACAGGTCGTTAGGTAGCTGGATAATCGCCTCCAGCCAGTCATGTTCCAGCAGATAGCCTCGTATTTCACTTTCACCGCTGCCAGCATCCCCTTTAAACAGGGGAGAACCATTCTGAATAATAGCCATACGCCCTTCTTCCTTCAGCTTTGCCACACCGTTGAGCATAAACAACATCTGTCCGTCTCCCTTTGCCGGCAGTCCCGGAGCAAAACGTCCTGCTTCGCCCATTTCGTTTTCGGCTTTCACACGTTTTTCGGATGCTTCCTAGTCGATACCGAAAGGAGGGTTTGAGATGATGTAGTCAAACTGATATCCCTTGAATTGGTCGTCGCCAAGAGTATCTCCCAAGCGCATATTGTCGGCATTACCACCTTTGATAAGCATATCGGCTTTGGCAATACCATACGTCTGCGGATTGAGTTCCTGACCATAGCATGTGATTTCGGCTTCAGGGTCTATCTTGCGGAATCTCTCGTCAAGACAGGCAAGCATCTGGCTTGTTCCCATTGCCATATCGTATATGGATGCCACGATGCCTTCATCTTCCATTTTCTGTTCATCATCTCCTACAAGCAGTTCGCTCATCAGATAAATGATGTCACGTGCGGTAAAGTGTGCTCCTGCCTGGTCGTTGTACGATTCGGAAAACTTTCTGACTAATTCTTCAAAGATGTATCCCATATCTACAGCCGAAACTACATCCGCTCCCAAATAAGCCTTGGCAGAGCAGAACTCCTTGATAACGAGATAGAGACGGTTGTTATCGTTCATTTTTTTGATTTCGTTGTAGAAGTCCATGCGGTTGATAATGTCAATCACATTTTCGGAAAAATGATTGAGGTAGTTCTCGAAGTTGTCTTTGATATTATCGGCATCAGCAAGCAAAATGTTGAAAGTAAACTTGCTAGTGTTATAAAATTTCTGTTTGGCTGCCGCTTCAAGAAAACCTTTCTTTACGGCTATACCCTTCGCATCAAGGTCTTCGTTCATCTTGATAACAGCGTCCTTTGTTGGTGCAAGGGTATCTTCAAAACGCTTGATTACACACATGGGTAGGATTACCTTGCCATATTCGTGAGGTTTGTATAATCCTACTAACTTATCAGCAATAGCCCAAATGAGATTTGCTTTTTCCTGTATATTGATAGAGGTCTGTCTTTGTAAATCTTCTCCGCTCATAACTATTATTTATTTCTTTCTCAAAGGTAAGAATTTATTAATCACTTAAACAACAAATTAAGGTCCATCGACAAGAAATCCTCAAAAGGCAATCCTCCGGAGCCTACCACCAAAGCCTTGTGCGGATGGTACAACTGAGAGAAAACGGCCAGCCCTTGATTGGTAGTTCTCCTTCCACTCTTCACTTCAATGGCTACTTTCTTGTTTCTCCGGACCAGTACGAAGTCTACTTCATCTTTCTTGTCTCTCCAGTAATACACTTTGTAGTCATAAATTTGTGCCTGGCTGACAAGGTGCGCACCAATGGCAGATTCTACATAGCGCCCCCATAACTTGGCATCTTCTATCACTTCCGAAAAATCTTCGTCGGCATATACATTCCGAAGCGCACTGTTATGCACTTGAAATTTGGGAACGGAATTATATTTTCGTGCTTCATCTTCTGCGTATTTCTGTAGTCCACAAAGCAAACCACATTCATCCAAAAGATGCAGGTAACCGGCAAGCGTAGTCACATTTCCTGCATCTTGTAGTTGGGCAGCTACCTTGGTAAGTGAAAGTAATTCTCCACTATAACTGCTACCTATCTCAAACAGCTGCCGCAGGAGCTGGGGCTTCATAATACGGGTATCCATCAACACATCTTTTGAGATAGAAGGTTCAATCAATGCATCTTTCACATAGTTTCTCCAACGTGTTTCATTCTGAATGTATTGTGCGGCACCCGGATAACCGCCAAAATAGACATATTGTGGTAAAGACCATCCAAAACAATCTTTCATTTCAGTATAAGTCCAGTGGGAGAGACGGATAAGTTCAAACCGTCCGGCAAGCGATTCGGTCAGACCTTTTTCAATCCACATTCTGGAAGAGCCCAACAATACCACTATCAGTTGTCTTTTTTCTCGGGTGTCGCGGTCCCATTCGGCTTTTACCGTTTCACTCCAGTTTCTTATCTTTTGGATTTCATCTATGACCATCAGCCTTTTGTTTTCTCCACGAACGGCCATTTTCATTCTTTGTGATTCCCATACCTGGGTAAGCCAGTCGGCAGATACACCTGTCACATCATCTGCGGAATAACTGTCGAACGGAAGAGTGCATTCTTCCAGTACCTGACCGATGAGGGTAGATTTTCCTACTTGTCGAGGGCCGACAATAACCTGTATTTTACTTCTTGGCTCATTTATACGGCTAAGAATTTCCTGAAACTGCGCTCTTTTATATTCCATCCTTTCAAATGTTCAATCTAATTCCACAAAATGTTCAATCCACTGAACAAAAATGTTCAATCTGCATCAAAGATAGAAAATATCCCTCAAAAAGAAAAAGTATCCGGAAAACAATTCTTTCTATTTGCCGCTGCACTCGGCTTATACTATCTTTGCACCATGAATTACCTGGAAGTGTTTGGAACCCTCGTAGGGTTAGTCTATTTATGGCTGGAGTACCGTGCCAGCATTTACCTGTGGCTTGCCTGTATTGTGATGCCTGCCGTCTATCTGGTGGTGTATTATCAGGCCGGACTGTATGCCGATTTTGGAATCAACGTGTATTACCTGCTGGCTTCGGTGTATGGCTGGATAGCCTGGAGCAGAGGAAGGAAAAAGAAGAACATACAGCAGGCTGAAGAAGAAACGCCCATTACACGCATGCCGCGCAAGGTATATTTCCCCTTGACAGCCGTGTTTATTCTGTGCTGGGTGGTTATCGCCTGGATATTGATTACATGGACAGACAGCAGTGTGCCCTGGACGGATAGTTTCACTACGGCACTGAGCATCATAGCCATGTGGATGCTGGCCCGCAAATATGTGGAGCAGTGGGGAGCCTGGATGATTGTGGACTGGGTGTGTTGCGGACTGTACATCTACAAGGGGCTGTATTTCACTTCGGCACTGTACGGGCTTTATGCGGTAGTGGCTTTTTTCGGATGGAGAAAGTGGCTGAACCTGATGACGGAACAGGCATGTGACCAAACTAATAAAGAGTAAAAACAATGAATGACATAAAGAATGAAAATGAACGACTGACTTTGCCGTTTGTTCCTGAAGCGGTGATAGTAGGAAACGGAGACTTCCCTTCACATCCGTTCCCATTGGCTGTGCTCGATCAGGCACCTTGTGTGGTGTGTTGCGACGGGGCAGCGAATGCGCTGGCCGACAGCGGACGTGCGCCCGACTGGATTGTGGGCGACGGTGATTCACTTTCGGAGGAGAACCGGATTCGTTTTCACGACCGGATTCATCGTATCCCGGACCAGGAGACCAACGACCAGACCAAGGCGGTGATGTTTCTGCTTTCACAAGGGATAAAGCGAATTGTCCTCGTAGGGGCTACGGGCAAACGGGAGGACCATACACTGGGAAATATCAGTCTGCTTATGGAATATCAGCAGATGGGGGCGGAAGTGGTGATGCTGACCGACTATGGTTTCTTCATTCCTGCCACAGGTGATAAGGTATTTGCCGGATTCCCCAGACAGCAGGTATCTGTCTTTAATTTTGGGGCAATACAACTTCGAAGCGAAGGATTAAAATATCCTATCTATGATTTTCACTCTTTATGGCAAGGTACGCTTAATGAAGTGGAACACTGCAGTTTCCACATTACAGCGAAAGGAAGTTACCTGGTGTATTTCACCTACGAACCGAAGGCCTAAAAAAACGCCTTTGCGTTTTTTTCAAAACGTCAAAGAGTTTTACTTCAAACGCAAGTGCGTTTGGACTCAAACGGCCTTACGTTTTCCCTGAAACGTACTTGAGTTTTCCAGCACACTCCTTTCTGTCTGATTTTTAAGTTAATAAATCATTAGCAATCTTGCTTTTCTCCAGCAAAAATACTAAATTAGGGCATCGTGAATTTTAAATGTAATGCCTATGAAAAAGTATGTAGCTGAACTAATCGGAACTAT
>OGUG01000650.1_pt1 | contig 16299 bp, 7 predicted proteins | sample 1573711 | NCBI WGS metagenome assembly OGUG01 (sample SAMEA2582006, study PRJEB24529) | metagenome | biome: Human gut stool | place: China | collected 2011 | reverse complement strand
ACTTTATATGGGGCTGCGAAGTTACAGTTCGCAGGGTAACCTGTGAACTGTAACTCATTTTTTGATATTTGTTGGTAAAAATGATGAATAACCATTGCTTTCACTGAAAAAAGAATGTACAATAGTGATAATACGAAAATAGAAAAGGTGCGAACCACATGAAGAACAAAACGCAGGAAAACGAAAAGAAAACGATAATTCCAAAACAGAAAAAACAGCGGTCAGTGAAAAAGGAGAAAAGCGCAGTGACAAAGAAAACTGCTAAAAAAACCAGAAACAGCAGCATGGCAGTGAAACTGGTAGCAATTCTTGTACTGATGGTTGCTGTGACCATGGTATCAAATGTGATCAACTATGATGCAATGGTGAAGATGAACCATTCAATCAAAGATGTCACAGACAGCAAAGTGCCGGATCTGCAGAATGCTTACAACATACAGTATAGTCTTGAAGCAGTGCAGAAGGATTTCTATCGTTATCTTGCGACAACAAAAGGTGAGACAAGCCATACAGAAGCCAGAAATGATTATGCAGCGGACCGGGAGGCTGTGGCTGATCTTGTGCAGCAGATGTATGATGCCACAGAGGGTGACGGACAGAAGCAGATTATGCAGAAAATCTATGATGGTGTGAACAACGTTCTGGAACGTATGGACAATGCCATGGAAAAATACGACGATGGAAAGACTGGAAAAGTTTCCATCGAAGTCAATGTGATCCGTGTCTGCATGGAAGAGGTGAATACTTATATTACCGGAATCCAGCAGAAGAGTGTGAATGAGATGGATGAGGCAACAGCCCAGTCACATGCTACCTATCAGGCAGTTTCCAAGGTGTGCGTTGGAATGGCTGCGGTATCTATTCTTGTTGGAATAGCTGGAATTCTTGTTATTCTGATCGGCGTTGTGAAACCAATGCGCGCAGCAACCAGAGATCTCATGAAGATGATCACTGAGATCGATGGGGGAAGTGGTGATCTTACTGCACATCTGAAGGTCAGAGGCAATGATGAGATCGGACAGATGGTTCGTGGATTCAACCAGTTTATAGATGTATTGAGAAATCTGATCGAGAAGATAAAAAAAGGTTCCGGAGAACTCGAACATACAGCGGCGAGCGTTGACGACGGAATCCGTGCAGCGGGCGATAAGATCACAGGCACATCTGCGACGATGGAACAGCTGGCAGCCAGCATGCAGGAAGTATCTGCAACCGTTATTAATATTACTGAGAATATTGAGAGCATCCGAAAAGACATCACAGTTATGGCAGATAAGACAGGAGAGGGACTTGAACGTGTGGACAGTATCCGCCAGAAGGCAGAGGGTATGAAGGCAGATGCAACTGCAAGCCAGGTGTCTGCAGCCGATATGGTGGCGCGTATTTCAGGAGAACTTTCCACTGCGATTGAACAGAGCAAACAGGTGGAAGAGATCAATAAGCTTACAGATGAGATATTGTCAATTTCTTCACAGACAAATCTTCTTGCATTGAATGCTTCCATTGAAGCAGCAAGAGCCGGGGAAGCCGGAAAAGGCTTTGCGGTCGTTGCAGATGAGATTCGGAAGCTTGCGGATGAAAGCAGAAATACAGCTAATGGAATTCAGAATATCAGTAAGATGGTAACAGAATCGGTAGAAAACTTAGCTGGAAATGCGGGCAAGATGCTTGATTTTGTAAATCAGGACGTCTTGAATGACTACAAGGGAATGGTTGAATCCGGTGAGACTTACAATGAGGATGCCGTACAGATGAATGAGATGATGCAGGATCTTCAGAGTGTAGCAGAGAATCTCCGCCGGGCTGCAAATGAAATTTCGGAGGCTGCAGATGGCGTATCCAATGCAGTGAACCAGAGCGCAGCGGGCGTGTCTAATGCGGCAGAGTATACTTCTGAACTTGCAGGTCATATGACCGGAATTAATGAATCTGTCGAGAAGAATGTGAACATCGCAGAATCATTGAAGAATGAAGTCGCAGGATTCCAGTGTGAATAAATGATAGTGACTGCAGCTTTGAAATAATACATAAGACAAAATAGAAATATAAGACACTATATATAGAAGAAACAGATACACAAAATACTACAAGTAGGTATCTGTTTCTTCTTTTTTATAAATACTAATAAATTTATTAGAAAAAATGAAATTTGTCTTGACGATTTTACTTGACTTGATATATAATATACGTTGCACTATTGTGGTGCAGTAGGCTTATAGCCATAAGATGTGAGTGTTCACATACCGTATATACAGGCGGTAGATGCAATACAACAGGCAATTTGTTTGTTGAGAATAAAAACGAGAGGTGAAACGTCAATGGAGAAAAACAGAATACGTCCGGTGAAAGCCGGAAAAGGCATGCGTATGAGTTACTCAAGACAGAAAGAGGTATTGGAAATGCCAAACCTTATAGAAGTTCAGAAAGACTCCTATAAGTGGTTTTTGGACGAAGGCTTAAAAGAAGTTTTCGACGATATCTCTCCGATTGCAGATTACAGCGGTCATCTGAGTCTGGAATTTGTAGATTTTACATTATGCGAAGATGATGTAAAGTACACAATCCCTGAGTGCAAAGAAAGAGACGCAACATATGCAGCACCTTTAAAGGTAAAGGTAAGACTTCACAACAAAGAAACTGATGAAATCAACGAGCATGAAATTTTCATGGGCGACCTTCCTTTGATGACTGAAACTGGAACTTTCGTAATCAATGGTGCAGAGCGAGTAATCGTCAGCCAGCTGGTTCGTTCCCCTGGTATCTATTATGGTATCGCTCACGATAAAGTGGGTAAACAATTGTATTCTTGTACTGTAATTCCAAACCGTGGAGCTTGGTTAGAGTATGAAACAGACTCCAATGACGTATTTTACGTTCGTGTAGATAGAACCAGAAAAGTGCCGATCACAGTATTGATCCGTGCGCTTGGTGTTGGAAGCAACCAGGAAATCATTGATTTATTTGGTGAGGAACCTAAGATCGTTGCAAGTTTTGGCAAGGATGTTGCTACAAATTACGAAGAAGGACTTCTTGAATTATATAAGAAAATCAGACCGGGCGAGCCGCTTTCAGTCGAAAGTGCGGAGAGCCTTATTAATGCTATGTTCTTTGACCCAAGAAGATATGATCTTGCAAAGGTAGGACGTTATAAGTTCAATAAGAAGTTAGCATTAAAGAACCGTATCAACGGACATGTTCTGGCAGAAGATGTTGTTGATGTGACAACTGGTGAGATCATCGCAGAAGCAGGTACAGAAGTAACCCGTTCTTTAGCTGATGATATCCAGAATGCAGCAGTGCCATATGTATGGATCCAGACCGAGACAAGAAATGTAAAAGTTCTTTCTTCTATGATGGTAGATTTAAGACATTACGTTGACTGTGATCCAAAGGAACTTGGAATTACAGAATTAGTTTACTACCCAATTCTTGCACAGTTAATGGAAGAAAATCCGGATGTGGAAGATTTAAAAGAAGCAATTAAGAAAAATGTACATGATCTGATTCCAAAGCATATTACAAAAGATGATATCTTCGCATCCATCAATTACAATATGCATTTAGAGTATGGTATTGGTCATGATGATGATATCGACCATCTGGGCAACAGACGTATCCGTGCGGTTGGCGAATTGTTACAGAACCAGTACAGAATCGGACTTTCCAGATTAGAGAGAGTTGTCCGTGAAAGAATGACGACACTTGACCTGGATGGTATTTCTCCACAGAGTTTAATTAACATCAAACCGGTAACTGCAGCAGTGAAAGAGTTCTTCGGTTCTTCCCAGCTGTCTCAGTTCATGGATCAGAACAACCCTCTTGGTGAGCTGACTCACAAGAGACGTTTATCTGCATTGGGACCTGGTGGTTTGTCCAGAGACCGTGCCGGATTCGAGGTTCGAGACGTTCATTATTCTCACTATGGACGTATGTGTCCTATTGAGACACCTGAAGGTCCTAACATCGGTCTGATCAACTCACTGGCAAGTTATGCGCGTATTAATGAGTATGGTTTCATTGAAGCTCCATACCGTAAGATTGATAAATCAGATCCAAAGAATCCTCGTGTCACGGATGAAGTAGTCTACATGACAGCGGATGAAGAGGATAATTACCATGTAGCACAGGCGAACGAGGCACTTGATGCAGAGGGACATTTTGTTCGTAATTCTGTATCTGGTCGTTATCTGGATGAGACACAGGAATATGAGAAGACCATGTTTGATTACATGGACGTATCTCCTAAGATGGTATTCTCTGTTGCGACTGCATTAATTCCGTTCTTACAGAACGATGATGCGAACCGTGCGCTGATGGGATCAAACATGCAGCGTCAGGCAGTACCTCTTCTTACAACAGAAGCTCCTGTTGTTGGTACAGGTATGGAGACAAAAGCGGCCGTTGACTCAGGTGTCTGCGTTGTTGCAAAAAAAGCAGGTACAATTGAAAGCTCTGAGTCCAATCAGATCATTGTAAAAAATGATGATGGAACAAGAGATGTATACAAACTTACAAAGTTTTCAAGAAGTAACCAGTCAAACTGCTACAATCAGAGACCAATCGTATTCAAGGGTGACCATGTAGAGGTTGGTGAGGTTATCGCAGACGGACCATCTACTTCTAACGGAGAACTTGGACTTGGTAAGAACCCATTGATCGGATTTATGACCTGGGAAGGTTATAACTACGAGGATGCTGTTCTTTTAAGTGAGAGACTTGTACAGGATGATGTTTATACATCCATCCATATTGAAGAATATGAAGCAGAAGCACGTGACACCAAATTAGGACCGGAGGAGATTACTCGTGACGTTCCAGGTGTCGGTGATGATGCATTAAAAGACCTTGATGAAAGAGGTATTATCCGTATCGGTGCAGAGGTTCGTGCCGGTGATATCTTAGTCGGAAAAGTTACTCCTAAGGGAGAGACAGAACTGACAGCAGAAGAGAGACTTCTCCGTGCAATTTTTGGTGAGAAGGCAAGAGAAGTACGTGATACTTCCTTAAAAGTTCCTCACGGCGAATATGGTATCGTTGTGGAAGCCAAAGTATTTACAAGAGAAAACGGAGATGAGTTATCTCCAGGAGTAAACCAGGCAGTCCGCATTTACATTGCACAGAAGAGAAAAATCTCTGTCGGTGATAAGATGGCCGGCCGTCATGGTAACAAGGGTGTCGTTTCCAGAGTTCTCCCTGTGGAAGATATGCCATTCCTTCCAAACGGACGTCCGCTTGATATCGTCTTAAACCCTCTGGGTGTGCCTTCACGAATGAATATCGGACAGGTGCTTGAAATCCATTTAAGTCTTGCAGCAAAGGTGCTTGGCTTTAACATTTCTACACCGGTATTCGACGGTGCAGACGAAAATGATATTATGGATACACTGGATATGGCAAATGACTATGCAAATACACCTTTTGACGATGAAGAATTACAGCGTGAAAAGGCAGCTGCACAGGAAAATGGCGAAGATTATCCGGAAGATATGGTAACATTTACAGATAAATATAAAGAACTGCTGAATCCTGACGTATTCCAGTATCTGAGTGACAACAGAGCACACAGAGAAGAATGGAAGGGTGTTCCGATCGGACGTGACGGTAAGGTAAGACTGCGTGATGGACGTACAGGTGAATATTTTGACAGTCCTGTAACAATCGGTTTCATGCACTACTTAAAGCTCCATCATCTGGTTGATGATAAGATTCATGCACGTTCAACAGGTCCTTACTCACTTGTAACACAGCAGCCGCTCGGTGGTAAAGCACAGTTCGGTGGACAGCGTTTCGGTGAAATGGAAGTTTGGGCACTGGAAGCTTACGGTGCATCATATACATTACAGGAAATCCTGACGGTGAAGTCCGATGATGTTGTAGGACGAGTTCGTACTTACGAAGCAATCATCAAGGGTGAAAATATCCCTGAACCGGGTATTCCGGAATCCTTCAAGGTACTTTTAAAGGAACTCCAGTCCCTGGCATTAGACGTAAGAGTGCTTGATAAGGATAACAATGAAGTGAAACTGCTTGAAAGCTCTGAATACGAAGTAACTGACTTCAAGAAAGTTCTTGATGATGGCAGATACAGACGTGACAGCAGAGAAGAGGAAGCAGAATATGCTAAGAATGGTTCAACCATTCAGACAGTCGGTGAAGACGGCTTTGAAGATGCAGAGGATGTAGAGTATGCCGGCGATGATGCATTTGATGATGCAGATGATTATGGCGATGGCAATTCAGATATGATGGATTAATAGAAGGGAGCACGATCATGGCAGAAGAATCAAAAAGAGATTTGACCAGTCAGTCTATGAAGTTTGATAAGATTCAGATTAAACTGGCTTCTCCGGAGGATATTTTAGAGTGGTCTCACGGTGAGGTTACAAAGCCGGAGACAATCAACTACAGAACTTTAAAACCGGAAAAAGATGGTTTATATTGTGAAAGAATCTTTGGACCGAGTAAGGACTGGGAGTGTCACTGCGGTAAATATAAGAAAATCAAAGATAAGGGTATTATCTGCGATAAGTGTGGTGTCGAAGTAACAAAGGCCAGTGTCCGTAGAGATCGTATGGGACATATCCATTTAGCGGCTCCTGTTTCCCATATCTGGTATTTTAAGGGAATTCCTAGCCGTATGGATCTGATTCTGGACATCGGACCGAAGAACCTTGAAAAAGTATTATATTTTGCAGCTTATATTGTAATTGATCCGGGTACGACAGAAATTCCGTTCAAGAAGATTTTAACAGAACAGGAATACCGTGAACTCTACGATCAGTACGGCAATACATTCCGTGTCGGCATGGGTGCGGAAGCCATTTATGAACTGCTTAAAAATGTGGATTTGGAATCAGAAGTTGCAAAGTTAAAGGAAGAACTTGAAAATACAACTTCCCAGAAGGCAGCAAGACTCATTAAGAGAATTGAAGTCATGGAAGCGTTTTTAACAGCCGGAACAAGACCGGAATGGATGATCTTAACTGAAATTCCGGTAATCCCACCGGATTTAAGACCAATGGTACAGTTAGACGGTGGACGTTTTGCAACATCCGATTTAAATGACTTATATAGAAGAATCATCAACAGAAACAACAGACTTGCACGTCTGATTGAGCTGGGCGCTCCGGAAATCATTATCCGTAATGAAAAGAGAATGCTTCAGGAAGCTGTTGATGCCCTGATTGATAACGGACGTAGAAACGGACGTCCGGTAACAGGTCCTGGTAACAGAGCGTTAAAGTCACTTTCAGACCTGTTAAAGGGTAAGCAGGGACGTTTCCGTCAGAACCTCCTTGGTAAGCGAGTTGACTATTCAGGCCGTTCTGTTATCGTTGTAGGTCCTGAATTAAAGATTTATCAGTGTGGTCTTCCAAAGGAAATGGCAATTGAGCTGTTTAAGCCGTTTGTTATGAGAGAACTGGTAAGACGTGGACTGGCTGACAATATTAAGAAAGCGAAAAAGAGCGTAGAACATCTTGAAAACAGCGTATGGGATGTGCTGGAAGATGTTATCAAAGAGCATCCGGTTATGTTAAACCGTGCTCCTACACTGCACAGACTTGGTATTCAGGCATTCGAGCCAATCCTTGTAGAAGGTAAGGCAATTAAGCTGCATCCGCTTGTTTGTACAGCGTTCAACGCCGATTTCGATGGTGACCAGATGGCCGTCCATCTGCCGCTTTCAGTAGAAGCACAGGCAGAATGCCGCTTCATGCTGCTTTCACCAAACAACCTGTTAAAGCCGTCTGATGGTGGTCCTGTAGCGGTTCCTTCACAGGATATGGTTCTTGGTATTTACTATCTGACACAGGAAAGACCGGGGGCAAAGGGTGAAGGTAAGTTCTTTAAGAATGTCAACGAAGCACTTCTTGCATATGAAAACGGAGTTATTACATTACACTCTAAGATTTTAGTTCATATGACAAAGACCGATGCAGAAGGCAATACCGTTTCAGGTAATGTAGAATCTACACTGGGAAGATTTATTTTCAATGAAATTCTTCCACAGGATTTAGGATATGTAGACAGAAGCAAGGAAGAAAACCAGATGCTTCTGGAGGTTGATTTCCACGTAGGAAAGAAGCAGTTAAAGGATATCTTACAGCACGTTATTAATACCCACGGTACAACGACAACAGCCGAAGTACTTGATGATATTAAGGCAATGGGTTATAAGTATTCTACAAGAGCAGCCATGACCGTTTCTATTTCAGAAATGACTGTGCCGCCGATTAAGAAGAAGCTGATTTCCGATGCAGAAAAGAAGGTTGAACAGATTACTGTAAACTACAACAGAGGTCGTTCAACAGATGAAGAAAGACATAAGAATGTTATCCGCGTATGGCAGGAAACGGATGAGGCATTAAAGGATGCCCTGATTGAAGGTCTTGATAAATACAACAACATCTTCATGATGGCCGATTCAGGTGCCCGTGGTTCTAACCAGCAGATTAAGCAGCTCGCAGGTATGCGTGGTTTGATGGCAGATACATCCGGTAATACAATCGAACTCCCAATCAAGTCCAACTTCCGTGAAGGTCTTGATGTACTGGAATACTTCATTTCAGCGCATGGTGCGCGTAAGGGTCTGTCCGATACAGCGCTTCGTACAGCCGATTCAGGATACCTTACAAGACGTCTTGTAGACGTATCACAGGATTTGATTATCAGAGAAACAGACTGCAGCGCCGGTAAGACAATTCCGGGTATGTATGTATCTGAATTCGTAAATGATAAGGCAACTGCAAGCAGCGATGCAAAGGCAGATATCCTTGAATCATTAGAAGAACGTATTACAGGCAGATATCTTGCAGAAGACATCATTGATCCGTCTACCGGTGAAGTGATTGTAGCTGCAAACCACCTTGTAACACCAAAGAGAGCAGCACAGATTGTTGCAACAGGTGTTGAAAAGGTTAAAATCAGAACAATTCTTACCTGCCGTTCACACATCGGTGTATGTGCAAAGTGCTACGGTTCTAACATGGCTACAGGTCAGACCGTACAGGTTGGTGAAGCTGTTGGTATTATCGCTGCCCAGTCTATCGGTGAACCGGGTACACAGCTTACTATGCGTACTTTCCATACAGGTGGTGTTGCCGGTGATAATATTACACAGGGTCTTCCTCGTGTCGAAGAACTTTTTGAAGCAAGAAAGCCAAAGGCACTTGCTGTACTGGCAGAGTTTGGCGGTGTCGTAAGCTTTGCAAAGACAGAAAAGAAGACAGATATTGTTATTACAGACGATGAGGGTAACTCAAAGGCTTATCCTGTATCTAGAGATACAAGAGTCAAGGTTCAGGAAGGTCAGATTGTTGTAAAGGGTGAAGAAATCACAGAAGGTTCTGAAAATCCTCATGATATCGTAAGAATCCTCGGCGTACGTGCCGTACAGGATTATGTACTGCGTGAAGTTCAGAAGGTTTACCGTATCCAGGGTGTAGAAATCAACGATAAGCATATCGAATTGATTGTACGCCAGATGTTAAAGAAGATTGTTATTGAATCTCCTGGAGATTCAGAATTCCTGACAGGTTCTCAGGTAGATACAATTGAATTTACGGAAGTAAACGAAAAGCTGGAAGAGGAAGGCAAGACTCCTGCAACAGGTACTTCAATTATTCTGGGTATTACAAAGGCTTCTCTTGCAACAAATTCATTCCTGTCAGCTGCTTCCTTCCAGGAAACAACAAAGGTTCTGACAGATGCCGCTATTAACGGTAAGGTCGATCCGCTGATTGGTCTGAAGGAAAACGTTATCATTGGTAAACTGATTCCTGCCGGTACAGGTATGAAGCGTTATCAGAACGTTGAACTGGATTCTAATGAAAGGGTCCGCAAAGAAATTGAAGAAGAAGCAGCCGAAAGAGCAAAAGAGGAAGCTGCATCTGACATTTCTGATGACGAAACACTGGAACTGACGGAAGAAGAAGTTACAGTAACAGAATAAAACTAAAGCCGTTTCAGGCATAGGATAAAAAGTTCCGGTATAGTGGTAATGCACTGTACCGGAATTTTTGGTTTTTACAGAAAATGTTTGAGCAGATATATCTTTGAGCTAAAAATTTTAAAAAGTGCTTGACATATAAAAATATAAAATATATACTAAACAAGTGTGTGATAACAGGAAAGCCCTGCTATGCCACATTATTCAGAAATGAACTGAATATGCAACCATGAATTATTCTAATTCCGGGAGGTGAAAAAGGAATGCCTACATTTAACCAGTTAGTAAGACAGGGAAGAAAAACAACAGTAAAGAAGTCTACAGCACCAGCTCTTCAGAAGGGATACAACTCACTTCAGAAGAAAGCAACAGACGTAGCTGCTCCACAGAAGAGAGGCGTTTGTACAGCTGTTAAGACTGCAACACCTAAGAAGCCTAACTCAGCCCTTAGAAAGATCGCCAGAGTTCGTCTTTCAAACGGTATTGAAGTAACATCTTATATCCCAGGTGAAGGACACAATCTTCAGGAACACAGCGTCGTTTTGATTCGCGGCGTTCGTGTGAAGGACTTGCCGGGCGTTCGTTACCACGTCGTCCGCGGCTCTCTTGATACTCAGGGTGTCAAGGATCGTAATCAATCTCGTTCTAAATACGGCGCAAAGCGTCCTAAACAGGCTTAATACCGGATCGCACCCGGTAACGGTCTCTTTTTATGACCGAGTAAGTCGCATTTTCATGATGGAAATGCATTTTCAAATTATTTGACTGAAGACAAAACTGAGGTAAACATGCCCCGTCGTCGCGAAGTACCTAAACGTGAAGTTCTCCCGGATCCTAAATTCGGTTCCGTTGAGATCACCAAATTCGTCAACATGATCATGCTTGACGGCAAGAAAGCCGTTGCAGAACGCATCGTGTATGGCGCTTTGGAAGAAATCCAGAACAAGTCTGGTAAAGATCCCCTCGAAGTGTTCACAAACGCTTTGAACAATGTTCGTCCGCTGGTTGAAGTTAAGTCCCGCCGTGTCGGCGGTGCCAACTACCAGGTTCCGGTTGAGATCCGTCCGGTCCGTCGTATGGCTCTGGCCATGCGCTGGCTCCGTGAAGCTGCCAAGAGCCGCTCTGAAAAGTCCATGCCGCTCCGCCTCGCCGGCGAGCTGCTCGACGCTTCCGAAGGTCGCGGCGGTGCCGTGAAGAAGCGTGACGAAGTCCATCGTATGGCTGAAGCCAACAAGGCCTTCTCTCATTTCCGCTTCTAATCCATTTAAGTTCTGGACAGAAAAGCGCAATCCCCATTTTCTGTCCAGAAAAGGACAAATCAAACTATGCGTACCACTCCGATTGAGCGCTATCGCAACATTGGCATCTCTGCCCACATCGACGCGGGCAAGACGACCACGACCGAGCGCATTCTGTATTACACCGGCGTAAACCACAAGATCGGCGAAGTGCATGATGGCGCGGCGACGATGGACTGGATGGAACAGGAACAGGAACGTGGCATCACGATTACCTCCGCCTGTACCACCTGCTACTGGCACGGCATGAAGATGCAGTACCCGGACGCCTACCGCTTCAACATCATCGACACCCCTGGGCACGTGGACTTCACGGTTGAAGTTGAACGTTCCCTGCGCGTGCTCGACGGCGCTGTCATGGTTTATGACTCCGTCGGCGGCGTTCAGCCTCAGTCCGAAACCGTTTGGCGTCAGGCCGAGCGTTATCACGTGCCGCGTATCGCGTTCGTGAACAAGATGGACCGCGTCGGCGCGAACTTCTTCCGCGTTTACGATCAGATCAAGAACCGTCTGCACGGCAACCCCGTGCCGATCGTGATTCCGGTCGGCGCTGAAGACAACTTCCGCGGCGTTGTTGACCTTCTCGAAATGAAGGCCATCATCTGGGACGAAGCCAGCCAGGGCATGAAGTTCGACTATGAAGACATCCCCGCTGATCTCGTTGACTCCGCCAACGAATGGCGTGAGAAGATGATCGAGTCTGCCGCTGAAGCTTCTGACGAGCTGATGGACAAGTACCTCGAAAACGGCACGCTCTCGAACGAAGAAGTCGTTCAGGGTCTGCGCGTTCTGACGATCGCGAACAAGGTTCAGCCGATGCTTTGCGGCTCCGCCTTCAAGAACAAGGGCGTGCAGCGCATGCTCGACGCTGTCGTTGAGTTCCTCCCGTCCCCGATCGACATTCCGCCGGTCCAGGGCTTCGACCTCGATGACAAGCCGGTTCTCCGCCACGCTGACGACAATGACTTCGCCAGCGCCCTGGTCTTCAAGATCATGACGGACCCGTTCGTTGGTCAGATCTCCTTCATCCGCGTGTACTCCGGCATTATGGTTTCCGGCGAAACCGTGCTGAACTCCACGAAGCACCAGAAGGAACGTCTCGGCCGTCTGCTGCAGATGCACGCCAACCAGCGTCACGAAATCAAGCAGGTTGAGGCAGGCGATATCGCCGCTGCCGTCGGCCTGAAGACCGTGACCACGGGCGACACGCTGTGCGACACCGAGCACCCGGTGATCCTTGAAAAGATGGAATTCCCGGATCCCGTTATTTCCGTTGCTGTTGAACCGAAGACCAAAGCTGACCAGGAAAAGATGGGCAATGCCCTCCAGAGACTGGCAGAAGAAGATCCGACCTTCAGAGTACACACAGACCCGGAAACCAACCAGACCATCATTTCCGGTATGGGCGAACTCCATCTGGACATCATCGTCGACCGTATGCGTCGTGAATTCAACGTAGACTGCACCGTAGGCAAACCTCAGGTTGCTTACCGTGAAACCATCCGTAAATCTGTCGAATCCGAAGGCAAATTCATTCGTCAGACCGGCGGTCATGGTCAGTACGGCCACTGCTGGCTCCGTCTTGAACCGATGGAAGCAGGCAAGGGCTTTGAATTCGCAAATGAAGTCGTTGGCGGCGTCATTCCTAAGGAATTCATCAACCCGATTCAGGCCGGCGTCGAAGCTGCTATGCAGGACGGCGTTGTAGCAGGATATCCGATGGTTGATATCAAGGTTACCGTATACGACGGTTCCTATCATGATGTCGACTCCTCCGAAATGGCCTTCAAAGTTGCAGGTTCCATGGCATTCAAAGACGGTGCCAAGAAAGCGGATCCTGTCCTCCTCGAACCATACATGAGCGTAGAAGTCGATGTTCCGGAAGATTACATGGGCGACGTTATCGGCGGTCTCAACTCCCGCCGTGGACGCATTGAAGGCATGGAAACAGAAAACGGCGAATCCAGAATCAAAGGCTTCGTTCCGCTGTCTGAAATGTTCGGTTATGCAACCGCTCTCCGCAGCTCCACCCAGGGCCGTGGTACCTTCACCATGACATTCGACCACTATGAAGAAGTTCCGAAGGCTATTTCCCAGAAGATTACGGAAGAAAGACTCGGAAATAAATAATTTTTAAGGAGAAACCAAAATGGCAAAAGCTCATTACGAAAGAACAAAGCCGCATGTTAACATCGGCACCATTGGCCACGTCGATCACGGCAAAACAACCCTGACCGCCGCTATCACCAAAGTACTGGCTGAAGAAGGCAAAGCTAACTTCCTGGACTATGCTTCCATCGATAAAGCACCGGAAGAAAGAGCACGTGGTATCACAATCAACACCTCCACCGTTGAATATGAAACCGAAAAACGTCACTATGCACACGTTGACTGCCCAGGGCACGCTGACTATGTAAAGAACATGATTACCGGTGCAGCTCAGATGGATGGCGCTATCCTCGTAGTATCTGCAGCTGATGGTCCTATGCCCCAGACCCGTGAACATATCCTCCTGGCTAAACAGGTAGGCGTTCCGGCTATCGTAGTATTCCTGAACAAAGCTGACCAGGTTGATGATCCCGAACTGATTGACCTCGTTGAAATGGAAATCAGAGACCTGCTCACTGAATATGGCTATCCGGGAGATGAAGTGCCGATTATCGTCGGCTCCGCTCTTGGCGCCCTCAATGGCAACAAAGAAGATGAACAGAAGATTCGCGACCTCATGAAGGCTGTTGACGAATACATCCCGACTCCTCAGCGCGATACCGATAAACCGTTCCTGATGCCTGTCGAAGACGTATTCACCATCACCGGCCGCGGCACCGTTGCTACCGGCAGAGTAGAACGCGGCACCGTTAAAGTTGGCGACGCAGCTGAAATCGTCGGCCTCCAGGATAAACCGACCGAAACCGTTGTAACCGGCGTAGAAATGTTCAGAAAGACTCTGGACCAGGCTATGGCAGGCGACAACATCGGCACCCTGCTCCGCGGCATTGACCGTAAGGACATCGTTCGCGGTCAGGTTCTTGCTAAACCGGGCACCGTTCATCCCCACACCGAATTCACCGCTCAGGTATACGTTCTGACCAAAGATGAAGGCGGCCGTCATACCCCGTTCTTCAACGGCTATCGTCCGCAGTTCTTCTTCAGAACCACCGACGTAACCGGCGACATCACCCTGCCGGAAGGCACCGAAATGTGCATGCCTGGCGATAATGTCGAAATGGCAGTTAAGCTCATCACCCCGATCGCTATGGAAGAAGGCCAGCGTTTCGCTATCCGCGAAGGCGGCCGTACCGTTGGCGCAGGCGTTGTAGCTAAGATTACAAAATAATCTCCGCCAATAAAAAAGAGCTCCTGAAAAGGGGCTCTTTTTTGTGCCCTGAAAAGGAAAAGAAATAGCAAACCCTGCCATCTTTTTATAGGTAGTTATTATGAAATTCTATACCCCGATTTTCTATTTAACCATGATTTTATATCATCTGCCTAAACTATAAAAGTCATAAGAAGGGGAACCGGATGGAAATAATTGAGAATCATTCCCTTTGACTGTCAATGATATTGAGAACGATTGACATGATTTCATAGCAGGAGGGCAAAAACTAAAACATTTCATTAATAAAGTATTAGGGTTTCATTATGAATTAAACGGATGTATAATTATTACAGGAAAGGGAGAAAAAGAAGTGAGAACGGCGATGGATACATGCCGGAAGCGGCAGGAACCTGTATTTCCATGAATTCAGTATTTCACAAAGAAGGTAATGACGATGAAACTGACACATGCTGTTCAAAAAGAAGCGGTAAGCAGACTGGTAGACCACATTATTTCCATCAAAGACGAAGAAGAGCGAAGAAAGTCCCTCATCCGTCTGTCCTACATGATTGAAAAAGTGTATGGCGGCATGTTTGAACGGTCCACCTTTGAAAAGGTGCGCTGGCTTCTCTGCAACAACCATAAATGGTGGAAATACCTGAACCGCGCCCTGGACACCCTGAATCCCCACATCATCAAGACCGCTGTCATGGACCTGGGATTTGAAGCGGCTTTTTATGGAAATAAGAAACGCTGGGAAAACAGGGAGAAATACGGTATCAATATTCCCTGGGTCATCCTTTTTGATCCCACCAGCGCATGCAACTGCCACTGCATAGGCTGCTGGGCTGCCGAATACGGCCATACGCTGAACCTTTCCTACGATGATATGAATAAAATCGTCACCCAGGGAAAGGCGCTGGGCATCCATTTCTACATGATGACCGGCGGCGAACCGCTGGTACGGAAGGCGGACATCCTGAAACTCTGCCATGAGCATCCGGACTGCGAATTCCACGCCTTCACAAACGGCACCCTTATTGATGAAGACTTCTGTAAAGAAGTATGTAAGGCAGGAAACCTGTCCTTCTCCATTTCCATCGAAGGCTGGCGGGAAGTGAACGACAGCCGCCGGGGCAGAGGCCACTTCGACAAGGTCATGCACGCCATGGACCTGCTCCATAAGTACGGTATCGTCTACGGCACATCCATCTGCTACACAAGGAAGAACCTGGAAACCGTCACATCCGATGATTTCATCGACATGCTCATTTCCAAAGGCGCCTGGTACACCTGGTACTTCCACTACATGCCTGTAGGCAAAGGCGCATCCCTGGACCTCCTGCCCACCAGGGAGCAGCGGGCCTACATGGTGAAGAGAGTACGGGAAATCCGTGAACTGGAAACGGGCAAGCCCTTCATGGCCATCGATTTCCAGAACGACGGCCAGTACATCGGCGGCTGCATCGCCGGCGGCAGGAACTACTGCCATATCAACCCCAACGGCGATGTGGAACCCTGCGTATTCATCCATTACTCCAGCGCCAATATCAAGAAAGACGACCTGCTCACCTGCCTCTCCCAGCCGCTCTTCAAAGAATACGCCAAAGGACAGCCCTTCAACAGTAACCACCTCCGTCCCTGCCCCATGCTGGAAAATCCGCCGGCCCTGGCAGAAATGGTCAAACGCTGCGGCGCCAAATCCACGGACCTTCTGGCTCCCGAATCGGCGG
>OGUG01000606.1_pt1 | contig 16937 bp, 9 predicted proteins | sample 1573711 | NCBI WGS metagenome assembly OGUG01 (sample SAMEA2582006, study PRJEB24529) | metagenome | biome: Human gut stool | place: China | collected 2011 | reverse complement strand
CTAATTTCGACGGTACCGTCAAATAAGGTGATGCAGTGATCTTCTTCAACTACCGTAACGACCGCGCAAAGGAATTGACTGTTGTTCTGACTCAGCAGGATATGCCGGAAGCTGGAATGATGACTGTTCCTGGATTGCAGTACTACTGTATGACTCCGTACGATGCTTCATTCAAGGGTGTACACATCCTGTTCGACAAGGAAAATGTACAGAACACATTGGGTGAATACCTGGCAAACAATGGCAAGACTCAGCTTCATATTGCAGAAACTGAAAAGTATGCACACGTTACTTTCTTCTTCAACGGTGGCCGTGAAACTCCGTATGACAACGAAGACCGTATCCTGGTTCCGAGTCCGAAGGTGGCTACTTATGACCTGAAGCCGGAAATGAGTGCTTACGAAGTAAAGGATAAACTGGTTGAAGCAATCAATACTCAGAAGTACGACTTCATCGTGGTAAACTATGCGAACGGTGACATGGTAGGTCATACAGGTATTTATGAAGCGATCGAAAAAGCAGTAGTGGCTATCGACAACTGTGTAAAAGATACTGTAGAAGCTGCTAAGGCAAACGATTATGAAGTGATCATTATTGCCGACCACGGTAATGCCGATCATGCATTGAACGAAGACGGTACTCCGAATACCGCTCACTCTTTGAATCCGGTTCCGTTTGTATATGTAACCGCAAACAAGGATGCAAAGGTAGAAAACGGTGTTTTGGCAGACGTAGCTCCTTCTATCCTGCACATCTTGGGCATGGCTCAGCCTGCTGAAATGTCAGGAAAAGACCTGATCAAATAAAAATATTGTATCTGAAAAGATAAGAGAAAGCCGGGAGAGATTTCTTCCGGCTTTTTTGTATTTTTGCACCGCTAATGACTAACCGATAAAGATACGAATAAAATGGTACAGATAGATGATGTGGTAGTAAGCCTGGATGTGTTCCGTGAGAAGTTTCTGTGTAACCTGGATGCCTGCAAAGGCGAATGTTGCATAGAGGGGGATGCCGGGGCTCCGGTAGAACTGGAAGAAGTGGAGAAGCTGGAAGAGGTGCTTCCGGTTATATGGAACGAACTGTCTCCTGAGGCCCGTGAGGTAATCGACCGTCAGGGAGTGGTGTATACCGATCAGGACGGTGACCTGGTTACTTCCATTGTGAACGGAAAGGATTGTGTATTTACCTGTTACGATGAAAAAGGATATTGCTACTGTGCGATTGAAAAGGCCTATCGTGAAGGACGCTGCAATTTCTACAAACCCATATCCTGTCACCTGTATCCGATCCGGGTGGGCAATTACGGTCCTTATCGTGCCGTTAACTACCATCGTTGGGATGTCTGCAAGGCAGCCGTTTTATTGGGTAAGAAAGAAAATCTCCCCGTGTATAAATTCCTGAAGGAACCGCTTATCCGCAAGTTCGGCCCGGAATGGTATGCCGAACTCGAGAATGTAGCGGAAGAGTTGCAGAAGCAGCATCTGATCTGATTGAAATGACACAGTGAGTCCTGGAATGGTATGTAAATTATTGTGTTTTGATTTTTACATTCTTGACAGGGCGCAGGTAATATTTGACAGTTTTTCCGGCATTCGTAATACGGGTGCTGGTGAAACTGAATGTCGACTGTCCCTGGTTGCACAGGTATCTCGCTTCCTTGCTGTAATAGAACCGTGCCATGCCATTCTCGTAAAGATAATTGTTTAAATCCCCCATCCGGTTCCCGAACTGATTTCTGAATGCCTGGGCTTCTTCCGTAGTAAAGATCCTCCATCCGCTTATGCCGTCTATGCGGTAGTTCTGCAGCCATTTGATGGCATCACCTGCAAAGGCAAAGGCCTGGTTGGGAGCAATGAGAGTAGCCAGAGCTTCATGCTCAGAGATTCTCTGAAGTTTCCAGATATAAAAGTATCCCCATATCACGTCTTCCGGGGGCAGTTCGGAGACAATAAATGTATCAATGTCTTTCTGTTCCGGATCCTTCTTTTCTGAATCCTTATCGGGTGTCTCACCGGAAGTGCCGGTTTGTGTTCCCTCTCCGGAAGGGTTTTTGTCAGTTCCAAGTTCTACATCGATTTCCGGTTGCCATCCTTCTATGTGAAAATCTCCCTCAAGTGCCAGGTTCGTTTCCAGGTCTCCGTTAAACCGGTACGGATAGCCGGGCTTCAACGCAGCCTTGTAGGTATATTCATGTATCTCTTCTTCCTGTGGCAGGGTGACGCGGATTGAAACAGAGGTTTCCCCTTGTGAATGAGGGATAATATAGGTGGGGTTGCAGACCCACCGTTTCTCATACTTATAACAATGAAGGGTGCAGTGCTGCCTGTCATCGGCCGGATTTCCTTTGAAATCAATACCGGAGCTGACGGGAGCAAACTGAACTGCTACCGCCTGTGCATCGGCAGGAATACCGGTCAGTGACACGCTGATGGCTGTAACGGCATAATCAAGTGTGATTTTGGCTGTGGTCGAACGGACCACGTCGATATAGGTCTTTCCAAACAAGACAGCTTCCTTGCACGAGTTCTTTTCCGGCAACCTGATCCGGCTTTCATCCGTCGGGTTATCCGGTATCGTACACTGGTTCTTCTGTAAACCTGAAAACAGGCTTAAACGGTATTTTCCTTGTGGAAGAGAAACAGAGAAGGGAAGGTCTTCCTCCTCGATTTCTTCCTGCAGGATGCATTGCTGTTCCTGGTTGAATACAAAGAATGACAGAGGATAGTCGAGCGGGGCATTTCCCTTTCCGGTGACGGTGAGTTTTACCTTATATTTTTTAGTTTCCGTTTCTTTACCATTCTTTTTTTCCTGAGGAATATCTTCCTCTACCTGATAGGCGCTGCATCCGTATAAGAACAGGCAGCAAAGGATGAACAGGATTCGATGTATAGCCATAATGAATTGTATTGATGGATCTCATATAGATAAACGCAGTGTTTGAGTTTTTTATATATAGGAAGAGGGAAAAAATTAATTTCTTTGTTTTTTTTCAAAAAAAACATGAAAAAACACGGGCATGTCCCGATATTCATAAAAGAATACGGTATATTTATGCCGTTTTTAATAAAGAAAGAATAGAAATTCAGTATTGGAGTAAGTTTTCTGCTCCTGTATCTGGGTGAATTACCTAATTAACTAAAATAAAATACTATGAGGAAGTATGTACTTGTATGTATGGCATTGCTGCTGGGCCTGGCGGTAAATGCTCAGAAAAGTGTGCCGCAGGTCATCCCGGCTTTACAGCAATGGGAGGCAGGAAAGGGAAAACTGAAACTGCCGTCGCAGGGTGTGATCTCTTTGCCCCCCGAAGATGCTCCAAGTCTTAAGGAGTGTGCCGAAACCTTGTCGCAGGACTTGAAAGAGATGTTTGGCTGGGAATATACGGTCAGTATAGGAAAATCGTCGGGTAAGTCCATTCACTTGTCGCTGGGAAAGCCGGAGGCTGCATTGGGAGAAGAAGGATATCGGATGAATATCGGACGCGGGGTATCGGTACAGGCTCCGCAGGCTATTGGCGTATTTTGGGGTACACGTACCTTGTTGCAGATGATACACAATCAGCCGGAAGGGCTGGACAAGGGAACGGCGGTCGATTTTCCGGAATATCCGAGCCGTGGCTTTATGATTGATGTGGCCCGTAAGTTCTTTACCCTTGATTACCTGGAAGATTATGTCAAGATCATGGCTTTCTACAAGATGAATGAACTGCAGGTGCATCTGAACGACAACGGTTTCGTGGAGTTTTTCGATAATGACTGGAACCGTACTTATTCCGCTTTCCGTCTGGAAAGTGAGCGCTTCCCCGGACTGACAGCCAAAGACGGGTCTTATACAAAGGATGAATTCCGTACGTTCCAGAAAATGGCAGCCCGTTACGGAGTGAAAGTCATCCCGGAGATTGATGTGCCCGCCCATTCTTTGGCATTCACTCATTATAATCCCCGTCTGGCAGCTGACAATAAGGCTTATGGAATGGACCATCTGGATTTGTACAAGAAAGAAGTTTACGAGTTTGTGGATACATTGTTCGATGAATATCTGTCGGGAGAAGACCCGGTATTTGTCGGAAAAGAAGTGCACATCGGAACAGACGAATATAATCAGAAAGAGGCCGAACAGTTCCGTCATTTTACCAATCACTGTATCCAGTTAGTCTCGGGGTATGGAAAGACAGCCCGTCTTTGGGGAAGTCTGAACCAGATGAAGGGAAATACCCCCGTCAATCTGGAAGGAACGGTAGTCAGTGCATGGAACTACGGTTGGATGGACATGGAAAGTGCCTTGAAATCAGGTGCCAAGGTAGTCAATCTCTGTGATTGCTTCCTGTACATCGTACCGGCTGTGAACTATTATCATGATTTTCTGGATTGCCAATGGCTGTATGAGAACTGGACTCCTGAAATGATGAAACCGGGACACCGGATCGACCGTCATCCGAACATGCTGGGTGCGATGTTTGCCGTATGGAACGACCGGGTAGGCAATGGAGTCAGTCAGCAGGACGTGCACGTACGTACCTTCCCGGCCTTGCAGCTGTTGTCGGATAAACTGTGGAAAGGAGAGAATGCAGACCACGTACCTTATTCCGAGTTTGAGCGTTTGTGCAAAACCACTCCTGAGGCTCCCGGAGTCAATCTGCTGGCACAGGTAAAGGAGAAAACCGCATTGACCTCGCCGGAGCAGGAAGTCTGTCTGACAGGAAATGACTCCGTATCGACGGTGATTCCGGAAATCGGATATCCTTATGCAGTAGAGTTTGAAATCTGCCCTGATCCGACTTCCTGTGCCGATGCCGTCTTGTTCAAAGGACCGCATTCGGAATGGATTGTCAACTGGCATAACACGGGCAAATTTGCTTTCCGCAGAGACGGTTACGAAATGATTTTCCATGATTATCGTCTGCCGGCCGGAGAATGGACAAAGGTAAGGGTAGAAGGTGATGTAGAGGGAACTTCTCTTTATATCAACGGCGAACTGAAAGAACGTCTGCAGGGACGTGTCAGACAGGTGTACAATCAGAAAGCAAAACGGATTGATTCCTGCTGGTACCGTGAAACCCTGATTTTCCCGTTGAAGCAGATCGGTGATCCTCATATCGGTTTTAAGGGAAAGTTGAAAAATGTAGTGTGTATCCCTCTTCAACCGGAAGTGGCTGATTAATCTCAGGGAAATCAATCAAATCCGGAAGATTCGGATAATATGAAAAGGAGAAAAGGTACCGACGTTCATCGGTACCTTTTCTCCTTTTCATATGCTTGGGTTGCGGAATTTCCTACTCATCAGAGTTCCAGTACGAGTACCTCTTTCGGAGCCAGTTTCAGGCTTTCTTTGAGAAGTACTTTTCTGCCACTGATGACATCGGTTCCGAACGGTTTATCTTTCAGGATTTCCTGATAATGATCCAGCGGAAGCTCGCTTTCCTGACTGACTCCGTTCATCACCACAATGAAGCTTTTACCTTTGTATTCCCGTTGATATACATAGACATTATTCCGGGGCATGAAATGCTTCATGCTTCCTTTTGATACCACTTCATTTCCTTTTCTCCACTGCAGCAACTTCTGCATGAACGAAAAGGCTTCCTGCTGCATCGGACTCCTTCCTTCTTCCGTAAACAGACTGACAGTATCTTCTTTCCATCCTCCCGGCATATCCGGACGGATGCCTTCGAATCCGAATTCCTGAGTAGTTCCGCTGAATAAGAATTCCTGTCCGTAAAACAACTGCGGAATTCCCGGAACAGTCAGCAAGACAGTCACAGCCTGTTTGTACGCATTCAGGTCCTTCGGGGCCTTGGTCAGGAAGCGGTCCACATCGTGGTTCTCCAGCAGTCGCATGACATTGTACACATCCGGATAGCAGAAATCGTATGCAAAATGCTCGAAGATAGTCTGAAGTCCGGTATTCCATGAAGTTTCCTCATTGAATGCCTTGCTGGCAATCGCCTGCAGGTGGAAGTCCATTACCGATTTCAGACCCGTATCCGTCGGGTTCAACTTGTTGCCCTTTTGCCAGTAAGCCGTACCGGTAGGGTTGGTAATCAGGATTTCTCCCACAATGTTCATGTTCGGATATTCATTCATCACCTCCTTGCACCAGCGTCTCATCATCTCTCCGTCCGGATACGGATAAGTATCCTGCCGGATGCCGTCCAGTTTGGCATACTCAATCCACCAGATAGAATTCTGTATCAGGTAGTCGGCCAGGAACCGGTTGCGTTGGTTCAGGTCGGGCATGCTTTCCACGAACCATCCGTCGGTCATTTCTTCCTTTTCAATGTCGGCCGCATAGGGGTCGAAGAACACCGTCTTGTTATGGTTGGTGTAAACCTTCTCCCGCTGGTTGTTGAACCAGTCGCGGGTCGGCGGATCCAATCTCCACGGATGCTGGCTGCCACAATGATTGAATACCATATCCATGATCAGCTTCATGCCTCGCTGATGCATCTGTTCGGCAAGCTGCACATAATCTTCGTTGCTTCCCAGTCGGGGGTCTACCTTGTAATAATCCGTGGCTGCATATCCGTGATAAGACATTTCACCCATGTCATTTTCCAGTACGGGTGTCGTCCATACCGCCGTGATGCCCAGTGTATCCAGATACCCCAGTTTTCCGCTCAGTCCTGCCAGGTCGCCTCCGTGGCGCGCTCCCTTGTTCTTCCGGTCGGTAAGGTAAGGCAGTTTCATCGGAATACGGTCATTGCTTTCATCGCCATTGGCAAACCGGTCCGGCATGAGCAGGTAGATAACGTCAGAAGAATTGAAACCAATCCGTTCCTCCGGTTTTCCGGTACGCTCTTTCAACTCATATGGACGGGTAATCCGTTCCTTTCCCCGTACAAACTGAATATCGAACTTTCCGGGTTTCGCCTTGGCCACGTTCAGATAAATCACCAGGTAATTCGGGCTTTCCATCGGATGAACGCTTTCAATTTCCATTCCCGGATAATCGATTTTCGGAGTAAATGAGGCAATCTGATTGCCGTAAACCATCAACTGCAGGCGCGGATTCTTCATGCCACACCACCAGAACGACGGTTCGATGCGGCTGACTCCTTCTGCCTTCCGTTTTCCCAGCAGGAACTGCAACGGGTTGTTCAGTCGTTCAGCCCAGTCGGTCTCGGTATGCGCCGCTCCGGGGAATACCTTTGAGGTCCAGGCCGGACCTTCCCATCCCTTGGCTTCCATCAGACTGTCTATTGCCTGCTGATAGGCCGGATAGAAACTGTCCAGGGTAGCATCTCCCCGGTCCATGTAAATCAGTTTGCTGTTTGCCTTGGGCAGGTTTTCGTTCAGGTATGCTCTGAATGCTTTAGCCCATACGTCGGCAGCTGCATTGGGCAGTGTCTTGCTCAACACCATCGGAACATGGGTAGAAAGACATCCTGCACCGCCGAAGACCTCCGGATATTCGCACAGGGCATACAGAGAAATCAATCCTCCCATGCTCGAGCCCATGACGAACGTATGCGAATTTCCTTTATGGGTAGCGTATGTCTTGTCGATGAACGGTTTTACCTCTTTTACCAGAAAGCGCAGGTAATTGTCGGCATTGAACTGTGTATCCTTCGGAATACTCGTTCCTTCCGGCAACCATTGCAGGGTTTTCTGCGGAAAGTAATCTCCGTATCGGGTAGCGGCTATATTGGCTATGCCCACCACAATACAAGGATTGATTTTTCCCTCCTCAATCAGTTGTCCTACCGTTTCATCTATCTTCCATTCCTGCTTGTTCCAGGTGGTAGCTGCGTCGAACAGCATCTGTCCGTCGTGCATGTAGAGTACGTCGTATTTTTTCTTGGGGGAATAATCCTCCGGTACCCACACCCAGACATCCCGGGGAGAGACATACTCCGATTTAAATTGAGGATATTCCAACAGTTTTCCTTTGCTCACATTGGGAGCTGCGGTCGTAAAATCGATATTCAACAATAAGGCAGCTGCCGTTGTTAGTAAGATTCTCTTCATAAGTTTAATATGTCAATGCTGGTTCATGATAAGTATCAAAACACGGATAATGTTCCAGTGGGGAAGGGGTACAGAACTTGATTCCATTGAAAATCGGGTCGTCGACCGGCTGTGGAAGAATCAGCTTGATTTCCGCATCGTCTCCCTCCAGTTTGCAGTCGAACTTGCCGTCCCGGTATACATAGTGCAAGGTTCCCTTTCCGATTTTCACCTGTGTCTCCAGTGAGGTGATTTCCTTAGGCAATTTCGGCTCGATGATGATGGTACGGTTCATCATATCCGGACGGATTCCCAGGAAATACTGATACCATACCCTCAGGTGCTCGGCGTTGCTCCATGCCTGCAGGAAAGTACCCGAACGGTTCACCCAGTTCTGTCCCGTTCTGGGGTGTGCGTCTGCATTCTCACTCAGACTGCCGATGGCTCCTTCCTTCAACGCCTGGCGGTTCATGTTCTGGAACAGTTCCCAGGCCATTTCCACCTGTCCGTATTCAATCATCCGCTGCATGGCTATGCCGTTGTTCCACAACCATACCGTTCCGTTGTGGTACGCATCATCCTTGTGGTAGTAATGCCAGTTCTCGTGCTGTGGGTGGAACTGATTGTCCCATTGCGTCAGTGAGGCAACTCCCCACGGATATACCAGTTCTTCCCAGCAGCGGCGGGTCACTTTTTTCTTGAAGGTCTCATCATGAACCATTTCGAAACAGTAGAGCTGGTTAGGACGGACCTGCATGTCAGGACTGCCGTCGGCATTCAGGTGGTCGTATATCAGGACGTGCTTCTTGTCGCAGTAATCCTGCTCGAAATTACTTCTGACCTTCTCTGCCAGCCGGGCCCATCTTTCTGCAGTTTCCGTTTCTCCCATCTTCTCAGCCAGTTTGCTTCCCGCTTCCAGCTGCTTGTACCACAATGCCTGGATATCATTGGCACGGTTGCCGCGGGGCGATCCCGGAATACCGTTCCGCTTCACATCCATCCACGTATCGGCATCGGCATGAGTCAGATACCCTTTGTCGTCGGTGAAATTCTTGCATGAAGCCTCAATGCTGAGCTTGATGGCCGGATAAATGTCTCTGATAAATGCCGTATCTCCCGAGTATTCCAGCAGTTCGAAGGCCTGAATAACGAAGCGGGGAGTTCCGTCGGTCGTATTGTACAGGATACCTTCCAGGTTGGCACGGTTCGGAATTCTTCCGTAAGTAGGTGATTCCGGATTCTTGTCCTGAAGTTTGGCGAAATCCATCAGAATCTGTTTGGCGATATCAAACTGGCCGCTTACCAGGCAGGTACCCGGCATGGAAATAAACATGTCTCTGCCCCAGTATTCATTAAACCACGGAAGTCCGGCATAAATACCTTTGCCCTGTTGTTCCGTGACCAGCTCGTCCGTAGTCAGGGTAAGCCAGTTCAGGGCATGATCCAGTTCTTTCAGATTGGTAGAAACCGGATTGAATTCAGTGAGGAGGCGGGTCATTCTGAGGGCTCGTTCATTCAGCCACTGCTTCCCGTTTTTCCGAAATTCACTTAATAACTTCTTGTTTTCTTCCGGAGTACCGAACGTGATGAGGAAGCCCTGGGCCGATGCCGGTACTTTAATACCTTCCTTCATCCCCCGGAAATCACAGTCTTTGGCCGGTGCCAGCAAGATCTGATGTCCGCTGTCTTCTGCCAGTCCGTATGCGATGCCTTCATCCTGCATCTGTCCGCCTTGCAGCAAGTCTTGGTTTAACCGGATGGCTATGGAATCTCCCTCCACTTGATCCATGCCGATATATAATACCGGTCTGTCGTCTACCAGATAGAACGTTTCCTGTGCCTGTTTCCAGTTGCGCACCAGCTTATGCGGATACATGATACACGCAGCCTCTTTCCGGTTCAGGAAATCCTGGTCCACGCCCAGTTGGTAATCCGACAAAATCCGTTTTTTGGCAATGTTCCATCCCGACCAGAAAAAAGTAGAATCCTGATGCGTGGTTCCATACCAGTATCCCGACTTCTTGTCGGTATAAGAGTATTCCCTGTTTTCAGTAGCTGATACGGAGATACCCAGAGAGTCCAGTAATGCACAAGAGTCTGTGTTCGACTGCTGCTGGTTACAGCCGACACATGCCATCAGAGGAAATATTAATAAGATGTTTTTCATATGTATGGATTCTTTTATAAAAAAGTTATCCCAGGTTGGATAGCCTAGGATAACTTTTGATTGAGACAGTATGATGTATTATTTAACCGATCCTGTTCCTTCTGTGAAGTTCAGAGAGATTACTTGTCCCGGAGTACCTGCGATAGAATATTCCGGACCCAGGTCTGTCCATCCAGAGTTTACTGCATTGTTTTCACGATAGAAGATTTCGCTACCGTTCTTCAGTGTGAATTCCAGTCTCCACCAGTCTGTGTCTGCCTTGATACACATACGGACTTCTCCGGCAGCTGTCAATGCAGGCGACTTGAATTCGCCCGACTGGTCTTCCGGTACGGTGAACATCCAGCTGTCGTTGTAATCCCAGATATTTCCGTTGGTGCTTCCGAAGATGTATACATTCGGTTTGTAGAATGTCATGGTATACTGATAGTCATCACCGTTTACTTCGGTCAGGATATATACGATGTACCATCCGGCTTTGCTGACTACGATGTTGTCTGAACCGCTGATTCCGGCTCCGGCCTTGTCGTTGAAGGCTTTTACCTTACCGTAACCGTTCCAGTCCTGTTCAAACTTACCAAACTTGAATTCTGCGTTTGCAGGGAAGTAAACCATGCTCCAGAATTCACCGGCCATGCCGTTTACGCTGACCATCGGTTTCCAGGTGCTCCAGGCATTTCCAATGCATGAGCCAACCAGGAACATTTCAGTAGGAGGTTCCAGAGTAGTCTTGATTTCTCCCAGTTTAATCTGGTTAACCTTAACCACGTTTGAGGTAGCAGCACCTCTGTCACTGCCGGTAATTACGGCAGTCAGTCTGAAATAGGCAGGAATCACCAGACCTGTAGTCTCTTCGTCCGGATGTGCGGCCTTATACATTTCCACCAGCGCCTTATTCAGTTCTGTAGCCTTCAGTTCGATGGTAGTGCTGTTGTAAGTCGTGCTCAACACCGTATAGTTCGGCTCACTTTCTTCGGTGAAAGTCTCGTCCAATGACACCTGTACGCTGTAAGTAGTAGCGGCTGTGAAGCCATATTCCGGCTGTGTGCAGTGCAGGGTAACTACATCCTGAGCATCACCCAGGTCATAAAGTTTGTCTTCCGGAGCATCTTGTACGAAGCTGCTGGCTTCGTACAAAGTAGGATTCTCGCTGGTATCGGTATTACAAGCTGTAAAAAGCGGCAGCCCTAATCCGATGATATATAACAGGGAAAATATTGTTTTTTTCATGTGTCTATCAATTATTAGATTAATAACCTTCGTTTTGGTGCATATTGTTATTGTTGTTGATATCTGTTACAGGGATAGGATATACATTATAGAAGTCGTTGACAGCCTTTCCTTCTTTCTGACCACCCTTCCAGTCCCAGAGATATTTATCGGTAGTGAAGCAGTCGAAGCGAACCAGGTCACTGCGGCGACGTCCTTCCAGATAGAATTCACGGGCCCATTCATCCAGAATGTACATTTCAGTAATGTCATTCAGTGCCGGCTGTTTGGTACATCCACGTTTGCTGCGCAGCAATTTGATGTCTTCCCAAGCCAGGTCCTTATGATTCAGACGGAAGTTAGCCTCTGCACGTGTAAGGGATGCTTCTGCCATACGCAGCAAAGGAATATCAGTGTCAGGATATTCAGTGTGGCTGGTAGAAGCACCGTCAGAACGGATGTTCTGCCATTTCACTACAGAAAGACCGCTCTGGAAACCAGCAATAGCCTTAGGATCCATGGTTCTTCTACCGCCTCCGGCTCCTGAGTAGAACAGGGCTCTGTCGTCACCGGCAGCTTCTACCATATCCACGGTACGTACCTTGTACTGTGCGTCCCATGCGTCGATGGCAGCGTCATTGGCAAAGTCGCTCTGTCCCGGAACTTCTACATCTTCCGGAATCATAGGAACTTCTCCTTCGTTGAAGAACTTATAGATAAGTGCATTACGGGCAATCAGACACGACCATCCGTTGGTGGTTCCCATGTGTGGCATACCGCCGGTACGGGTTCCGCAAACCAGGTAAGTAGAACCACCGTAGTTACGGGTTTTCATACCATCCTGACGGATCGGCAGAATGATTTCCTGCATAGCCTTAGGGTTCTGGTCATTGTCGGCCATGAACATCAGTTTGTAATCATCGCAAAGTGTGTAATATCCGCCACCGATTACTTTATCGGCATATTTCACAGCGTCTTCATAATCAGCAGTACCGGTATAGACTTCTGCATTCAGATACAGTCTTGCTCTCAGCAGCCAGTTTGCAGCCTGGTCGGCACGTCCGAAAGGAGCCTGTCCCGGGGTGAACATATCGCCTTCACATTGTTCCAGTTCGGTCTGGATGTAGTCGTACAGGTCCTTGCCCTTCTTTTCTACAGGCAGTTCGTTGTCGAAATGTTCTTTAAACGGAGCCTTGCCGAACAAATCCAGGAAATACCAGTAATGCAACGCTCTCAGGAAGCGCACTTCCGCACGCTGACGCAATGTCTCGGCATCTGTCTTTCCTTCTGTCTGGTCGAGGAAGAAGTTCATCTGAGTGATGTTATATCCCAGGCGGACATATACCCATTCGGTTCTTTGACTGGAAGAGTTCCAGGAAATGCTGGTGAACTGTGGGATATCCACGTTGTCCTGCCATACCCATACACATTCATCGGTAGCCAGTTCCTGGCAGTTGAATACCGTACGGTAAAAGCCCGATTCACCTTCATCCTGTCCGTCAAGGTCAGGTGTGCCGGCAGGCCCTTTTTGTCCGGTAAGACCCAGTAAGGCATACTGTTTTACAAAGGCTGCGTTCTGATCGAAACTTGGAGAAGATTGCGGATCAATGGAACTGATGTTCAAGTCATTGATGCATGAGGTACCTCCCCACATGGTGGCAACAATTAATGCTGCAGAAAATATATGTTTTAAATTAACTCTTTTCATATGATCGTATTTTTCAAATAATTAGAACTGTAAGTTTACTCCCAGCAAGAATGTGAAAGCACGTGGATACGGGTTGTTGTCGATACCGCTCTTTACTTCAGGATCCAGACCTTTGTACTTGGAAATGATGAACGGGTTCTGGGCAGTAGCATAGATACGTCCTCCGATACCTTTGTATGCATTTCCTTTCAGGAAGTTCTTGAATGAATATCCCAAAGTGATATTGTCGCAGCGCAAGAATGAAGCATTGCGTACGAAGTAGTCACTCATGTAGTAATCACCCTTACCTGTGAATCCTAACTCAACAGCCTCCTGACTGGTGTTGGAGAATGCTGTATTAGAGAACAAACCAGAAGTACTTACGTTAGATTTTCCTGCAAGGAAGTCATAATATACATAGTTGTTCAAGCTTGCACGCAGTGAGAAGCTGAAGTCCCATGCTTTGTAAGTCATCTTAGAAGTGAATCCCATCATGAAGTCGGCAGCCGGTTTCTTGTAGATGTATTTATCTGAACTGTTGATGATACCGTCACCGTTGCGGTCTACAAACATGTTTTCGATAGGTTTGCCGTTTTCATCGTATACTTGCTGGTATACATAGAATGAGTTTGCAGGATAGCCTACCTTGTTTACCTGGATCTTAGTGTTGTTACCTCTTGAAATCTTGTCACCGGTTTCTACATAGTAGTCTGCATCGTTTCCACCGGTCAGTTTGGTGATTTCATTGTGGTTCCATGTAAAGTTGTAAGTTACATCCCACAAGAAGTCATTGGTTACGATCGGTTTTGCGTTGATGGCGAATTCCACACCGTAGTTCTTCAATGAACCGATATTCTGCAGCATCTGAGCGTTGAAGTTGGTACCTACCGGAATCTTCACGCTGTTCAGCAAGTCGTCTGTCTCACGGTAGTAACCGTCGAGGTTGGCAGTGATACGTCCGTTCAGGAAACCGAAGTCAAGTCCGGCATTATAAGTAGTTGTCTGTTCCCACTTCAGGTTAGTATTGAAAGCGTTTGCACGTGAAGTGTGATAATAAGTATCTCCAAACGGATACTGTGCATAGTCGTCACTTACTACATAGAGCGGCATATAGGCAAAGTCGGAAGTTACGTCCTGCTGACCGGTAACACCCCATCCCAGTCTCAACTTCATGTCTGACAACCAGTTGACGTCTCTCAGAAATTTTTCTTCCTTGATCTTCCATCCCAATGCCAGAGAAGGGAATGTACCCCAACGGTTACCGTCTGCAAAACGAGAAGAACCATCCCAACGCATAGTGAATGTAAACAGATAGCGGTCAAGCAAAGAGTAGTTCAGACGTCCGAAGTAAGAAACCAATGTGTTACGTGTAGCGTAAGCAGTCTGTTCTCTCAGAACCGCGTCATGAATTTCGTTTGTATAGCTGTCCCAGCCGTTACCGATAGTATAACCGTTTCTGTGGAAGTGCTGCTCTTCACCACCGGCCATGATGTCCAGTGTATGTGCGCCCAATGTCTTGATGTACTGTGCGTATACGTTGTACGACAGGTTGTATTTGTATTCAGTTACTTCTGAATGATTTCCATAATAGTTGTATGCGAAAGAATATGGAGAATAAACCGTAGTCTGTGTTCCTTCAGCATATTCACCACCGATACTAGCGTGCAGTCTCAAGTCGGGGAGGAAGTGGAACTTATAGTCCATTTCGATGTTTCCTACGAAGTCGTTGCTGTTGGCTCTGTCATCCTTCTGTTCCAGAGCAGCTACCGGGTTCTGCGGAGTATTCTTGTTGGCAGTGTATTTCCAGTTCGGGTCTGAGAAGTCGGAAGTTGCCTGTGCGTTCTGGTAGAAACCGTCGAAAGCATCGTACATTTCACCTTCTCCATATACCGGACGGGTAGGGTCCATTGACAAAGCACCACCGATGGCAGCACCTGAATCGGCATATCTGTTCTTACCGTTCATGTACTTGGCAGTTACGTTGAACTTCAAGTGGTCGTCGAAGAACGAAGGAGCCAAGTTTACAGAAGCTGTGATACGTTCGAAGTTAGAGGTCTTGATGATACCGTTGTTGTTGCTGTATCCCAAAGAAATACGGTAAGGCAAGTTCTTGAAACCACCGTTGATAGATACGTGGTGGTCTGTGCTGACTGCAGTACGGAAGATTTCATCCTGCCAGTCTGTGTTGGCTGTACCCAGAGTAGCCGGAAGGCTTTCACCGAATATCTGCTGTGCATATGCACGGTATTCATCACCGTTCAGTACGTCATAACGCTTCTGAGTAGTTGAGAAAGATACTGAACCGTTGTAGCTGATTCTCGGAGCCTGTCCGCTTTTTCCTTTTTTAGTTGTAATGATGATGACACCGTTTGATGCACGAGAACCGTAGATGGCAGTTGCCGAAGCATCCTTCAATACGGTGAAGGTTTCGATATCTTCCGGGTTGACCATAGACAAGCCGTTTGACATACCTTTGATACCGTTGTTATCGATTGCCAGTCCGTCGATTACGATCAGCGGGTCGTTGCTGGCGTTCAGAGAAGAACCACCACGGATTCGGATCTGGGCACCTCCACCCGGAGTACCGTCATTGGAGATAACGCTCACACCCGCAACCTTACCGGTCAACATGTCCTGTGCGTTGGTCGTGATACCTTTACTCAACTCATCCGGCTTGATAGCTGTAACAGAACCTGTGGCATCGTCTTTTTTCACCGATCCGTAACCGATTACTACTACATCTTCCAATACCTCTGAGTCGTCCTGCAATACCACGTTCATGGTAGGTGCCGCAGGCAATTCCTGAGTCTTATATCCGATGAAGGAAATTACGATAATGTCGCCTTTGTTGGCCGAGAGGGTAAAATTACCGTCGAAATCAGTAATGGTTCCGTTGGTAGTACCTTTCACCAGAATGTTCGCACCAATGACTCCCATTCCGGTGTTGTCCTTTACGTTTCCCTTTACTGTCAGGCTCTGTGCAAAGCCTTGTACAGAAAGCAAAATTCCCACTAACCATAAGAGAAGGAATTTACTTGAGTTTTTCATTGTTATTTCCATGTTATTAAATTAAAGTGTTAATTTTTCAGTTGTAAAAATACCTATTGAAAACTACAACCCTTTACCTTTCGTTATTTACAGTATTTGACCTATTGATATTGTATGTTATCTTGTATGACCTTTTTCGTGGTATGACGGGGAACCCGAGCTTCCCCGTCATACCGATGCCTTTATGATTTTCTTATTCAATGGCTTTGATTGAGATGGCATATCCGCCACCTACTGCAGCCTTCAGATTCAGCTTGCTTTTGCTGGTTACTTTTTTCTTAGTAATAGTATATGCCTGCGGGTTTGTTTCCCAGTGAGCATCTTTTGCATCTGCATAGATGGTTGCTTCGTATTTCTTGCCCGGAGTCAGGAAGTCGAGTGACAGTTTTGACTCGTGGCCGTTATAGCCGGCTGTACATCCTACAAACCAGTCGTCTGTACCTTTGGCACGGCGTGCGATGGTGATGTATTCTCCCGGTTCTGCTTCCAGGTACTTGCTCTCGTCCCAATCCAGTGCCACGTCTTTGATGAACTGGAAGGCATCCATGAAACGTTCGTAGTTTTCAGGGATATCGGCTGCCATCTGGAGCGGACTGTACATGGTGACGTACAGGGCCAGCTGACGTACCAGTGTAGAGCGTACGCGAGAATGGTTGGTCGGGCACATCTTGCTGCAGTCTGTCTCAAAGATACCCGGAGTGTAGTCCATCGGACCACCGATCAGACGGGTAAACGGAAGAATCGTCGTATGGTTTACGTTGCTGCCGCCGAATGCTTCGTATTCAGTACCGCGGGCCGATTCGTTACCGATCAGGTTAGGATAAGTACGGCAGAGTCCGGTCGGGCGTACGGCTTCGTGAGCGTTGACCATGATCTTATA